>PDWI01015392.1_pt1 | contig 14985 bp, 19 predicted proteins | sample 1430891 | NCBI WGS metagenome assembly PDWI01 (sample SAMN01162508, study PRJNA174530) | Oral metagenome, whole genome shotgun sequencing project. | biome: Marine environment; feature: Marine mammal; material: Swab sample of the gingival sulcus; isolation source: swab sample of gingival sulcus... | reverse complement strand
GGTGGTCGTCGAACCAGATTACAAAATCGCAGGGAAAAAGACTCTGGTCGCCAACCATATCGTGACCAGTGGCGTTGTAAAAAAGAAAAACATCGAAGGGCACAAAGGCATTGAAGAAATATGACCCGGCAAGGCAGGTTCCGACCCTGCGATATGACGCGGCATATGCCGCCTCCCCGCTGCCATCTGCGACCATCTTGCCGGGCCACATAACGCTATGAAAAATTATAGCCAGACAGCGGAGGGCTTCGAACCCCCGATATGTGGCGAGGCTGAAAAACAGCCCCGATACCCCGCTACCACCTGCGACCATCGCTGCCCGGCTATACAGACAGAAAGATAACCATAAAACAGCAGAGAAACAATGAAAAACAAAAAATGGGACACCATTTTCAGCACCGGAACACATACTGACAGCAAGGGGAGAAAACGTACCTGGACTATTGCCGATCTTGATGAGCTGGCAAAATCCAGCGATGTTCCTGTTGTTGTCCATCATCCCAAAGAGTCCAAAAAGGCCGTCACCTTCGCGAAAACCGCCGAAATTCGCCGGATGGGAAACAGACTCCAGGCTCGCTATAAAGACATATCAAAAGGACTTGAGGCAGCAGTCAAAGAAGGTTTACGGCTTGCCAAATCAGTGTCCATTAACCCTGAAACGATGCGTCTTGATCATATCGGCATGCTTGGCTACGAGCAGCACCCCGCGCTTGACGGGCTTGGGGCTATAAATTTCACACGAGATGCTGCGCATCTCACCTACACGGAGAAAAGCAAAATGACAGACAAGGAACGTATTGCGGAACTGGAAGCAAAAATCGCAGAGCTTAAAACCAGACAAGGAATTGCTGATGTTGAAAAAAAACTGGAACACAGCAAGTCGGAGCTCGCAGCAGAACAGGATGCCCACAAGGCAACAAAGATAGAATTTGAAAAATACAAACAGGAAACCGAAGAAAGGGCTTTATCTGCCAGGATTGATGCCCTTGCCGAGTCAGGACGAATCTTGCCTGCGGAAAAAAATAAAATCATCAGCTTCGCAAAGGCGATGGATGATGGCAAGGCATCGATGGATTTTTCCAGGGCAGACGGCACAAGCGAAAAAGTCAGTCCACGCGAAGCATGGCTCAGGGAACTTGAAGCGAAAGAGCCTGTACATAAAGTGCTTACTTCCGAGTTCGCGCAACATGGAGGAACGACAGAAGAGTCTGTCGATATGAGCACAATCAACGACTACGCATAAGGAGACAATATGACTATATCAGGAAATGTGAACAGTACCACTTTTGCCCCTGTGGAACGGGTACACCTTGAAACAGATTGCCGGGTATTACCCGGACAACTTGCTGCGGACGACACAACATGGCCAAAAGGCCTGATTGTGGTGCGTGAAGATGCCGACCACGACTGGACGCCTCTGGGAGAAAGCCAGCCCGGTAATGACCTTTTTTTGATTGGAGTGCTTGATGAAGAGGTGGATACCGCCGCCTCTGCCGTTGGACTTGTGGTGCGCCAGGGTGCGGTGAAAAAAGACTTGCTCAGGCGAGGGGTGACAACTCCTGACGCACCAGATTCCGCAATACTTTTCTTTTTGGAAAGAAGGGGCATATACGCCCTGTAGGGCAAAAGTCAGTAGTCAGAAGACAAAAGTCAGAAAAATCAGCAATTAAAATTTAAAATGAGGTTCCCTAATGGACATACGAAAATACTATAACGCCAAGGCTATTGCCCAGCGTCTCCAGCAGTTGCCGCCTCTCAAGACCACCGTGGTCGATACGTTCTTTGGCCGCAAGGTCAATCATCCTTTTGACAAGGTGGGCCGCAGCGATATTACCGCCATCGGTGCTCCTGCACCGCTTATTGCCCGGGGTGCTCCGTCTCTTGCTGCAAACGGAGGCTCATTGTCGCTCGATGATTATGAACCTTTCGAGGTTGCCAACCATCAATTCTTTACTGCCGCAGATATGAACCGGATGAAGAATCTTGATGAAAAATCTATCCAGGCCCGGCTTGCCGGCGTCGATGATAACCTGCGCCGCATTTGCCGGATGACTACAGAAGCCCTGGCCTCGGTAGCCCTTACCGGAACGATCGCTTGGCCTGTGATGCTTGAAGGAGGCAAGATAGATACCTACCATGTTGACCTTGGCACACCGCTTAGCTACACCCCGGATAAGCTCTGGGATGCAGAGGATTGCAACATTCGAAAGATATTCAATCATCTCCAGGAAATGGAAACCGCTGTTCAGGAAGCAGGATACGGCGGCAAAGTGGTCTTCTGGGCCGGGAAAAAAGCATACAACACCCTGCTGGCCATGGCCGAAACCTATGGAGAAAATCCCAAGGCAAAACTCAGGGTCGAAGTAAGTGCCCAAGGCATTTCTATCGGGGAGTTCACCATCAAGAAGATGACCGAGACATACGTCCATCCCAGTACAGGATCGGTTACACCAAAGGTGGCGGCGAATAAAATTATGGCATTTGCCAGTGATGCAGTTCATACCCTGTTTTATTGCGCCCTGGACGACCTTGACGCAAAGCTGCAGCCGATGCCGTACTTCAGTAAGCCGATACATCTCAAGGATCCGTCTGGGATCAAGATTGTTGGCCGGAGCAAGCCATTTCCGGTTCCAGTTGTAAAAGCCATCTGCTGGGCAACGGTGACCGGATAATGAGTTACGCGAACAGTGATGATCTGAGGCTGCTGCTTTCGGAGAAAGAGTTGGTGCAATTGGCCTCTGATGGCCGCAGCCGAAGTTGGGACGAAGATCGCGTCCAAGCAGTGTTAACCGAGGCTATTGATCAGGCAGATGGTGAAATTGACGGCTATATCGGTATGGCCGTCGAGCTGCCACTTGTAACTGTGCCTCGGGTTGTTGAAAACATCTCTGCCAAGATTGCTGTCTACAACCTGCTCCGTCGAAGACCGTCTGTACCCGATCATTGGCAAAGCGAGTATCGCCGCTGCCTGGCGATGCTGGAGAAAATTGCCGAAGGGAAACTCAGCCTGGGCCAGTCCGATGATACAGGCAGTCCTGTTGAAAGTGATCATGGTGCGGGAATTGTGACCAGACCATCCCGCTACTAGGTTAAGCCCCAGATTGGCCTTTGACAGTTAATTTATAGAAACAGGCTTCATGATACCTGAAAACAAAATATTTCGATTCTCGTCGAATTTAAACGCTTTTTAAGTGGGGTTTTGCCAAATGGCCATTGAGCTGCAAATGAAATGCGATGAAGAGACAGTGAAAGAACTGTTTCGTAGCTTATCGCATCTCGATAGTCGGGGCATCCCGAAAGCATTGAAAGAAGTTGGTGAGACAATCCACAGTATGGCTGTGGATGCATTTGTCGAACAGCAAAGCCCTGAGGGCGAACGTTGGGAAGAGTCGAAACGAGCCAAAAAAGAAGGCGGGAAGACCCTGGTGGATACAGCCACTTTACAAAACTCTCTTTCCGTCTCTGCCGATGCGGGTCAGGTCACCGTAGGCAGCAATATGGTCTATGCCGCGATCCATCAATTGGGCGGCCAGGCGGGGCGAGGTCACAGGCTGCATCTTCCGGCTCGGCCTTTTCTGCCTGATGTAGAAGGAAAAGTACTGCGAACAGAAGTATTGGAGATTGTTGCAGAGCATCTGCGAAGAATTGTGAGAAAGCGATGATTGTAAAACACCAACAGTTATGCAGCCTGCTTATGGCCAGAATTGCGGGAAGTCCCTTAGGTAAACGGGCACATCGTCTTGAAACCCTTGTAAGCCTGGAACAGGAGACTCTGGAAAACTTTTTATCGTTTGACTCGGTGGTTGGTCTGTATGTGCCTGGTGGCAGCTACCAGGAAGAACAGGAGGAGCAGTTTGAAACCGTTGCCGTGACCATAATTCTGGGCAGCCGTAATTTTGGGAGTGCAGAAGCAGCTCTTGGAGTGGAACAGGACTTTGGTGTCTGGGACATGCTTGAAGAAATCCGAGCTATACTCTCCGAAAAAACCTGGTACACGGCAACAAACGTCAAATCAGTAACACCTCTTGCCTGGAAGAATCTTGTAGCCAGAAGCGACCAGGTCATTATCGGAATCGAGGCAAAGCTGGTACTCGCCAGGGATTTGCCGCAAAAATCAAATGAGGAAAACCAATGAAAACGGACGACGAAACGACAAAAAAGACCGCCCCTAAAAAGGTCGCAAAAAAAGAGACCACAATATACATCGGCCCAAACATTACAGGCAAAAAGCATATTGTAAGTGGCACCATTTATAAAAATGGTCTTCCTGGGGATCTGGCTGAATTTGCCCGGACAGATGCCAACTTTGCAGCCCTGGTGATTCCGGTTTCCCAACTGGGCAAGGCTTGGCAAGAACTGAATCAGGAAGGCAGTCCGCTCTTTGCGGCCTACAAATCTTTGCAAAACAAGGAGGTATAAACAATGCCTGGGTATGAACATAGAGTAAAAACATCCGAAGTGCCAACCAGCCTGCTTCCGGCCCGGGAGGTCGATTCAGCAGTGGTTGTTGCAGTGGGCTGCGCTCCGGGTACCACAGGGAATCCGGCCCCGGTGAACAAGCCGGTGCTTTGCTATTCATATGCCGAGTTTGTCAATGTCTTTGGCTACTCGGATGACTGGGGGAAATACACGCTTTGCGAAGTGGCTAACTCCCATTTTGGGCTGTTTGGTGTAGCTCCCGTGGTGTTCATCAATGTCTATGATCCGTCGGTGCATAAAACGGGGGAGAACCCAGATGCTGGTGCGGTTGCTGCTGATGATGTGATTGGCGGTATTGATTCCGGTACTGGCAAGGCGACAGGGCTTGAGCTGGTTGGCCAGGTCTTTCCCCGGTTTCGGCTGGTGCCAGGTCTGATTCTCGCGCCCAAATTCTCCAGTATCCCGTCGGTTGCCATTGTGATGGCAGCTAAGGCTGCGAACATCAATGGGCTTTTCAATGCTCAGGCCGTTGTTGATATTGATGATACTGTTGTCACAAAATACAGCGATGTTCCTGCTTATAAAGAGGACAACAACTTGACTGACCGTCATATGATCGTCGGCTGGGGCAAGGTCACGCTGGGCGGCAAGACCTATCATCTCTCTACTCAAATTGCTGGCCGTATCGCACTTACCGACAGCGATAACGATAACGTCCCCTATGTTTCACCATCAAACAAGCGGCTCTATTGCGATGGAGCCACAGCGGGCGGTGAAGAACTCTACCTCGGCCTTGAACAGGTAGAGTATCTCAATGGTCAGGGTGTATTGGCCCCATTTAATTTTGACGGCGGCTGGAAACTATTTGGCAACCGCACCGCCTGTTACCCGGCAGTTACCGATCCCAAAGATGCTTTCATTCCGATTCGGCGTTTTTTCAACTGGCACGGCAATACCTTTGTACTCACTTACTGGCAGCTTCTTGATGCTCCGCTGAACCGGCGATTGGTGCAGACCATCACGGACAGCGAGCAAATCCGGCTCAACGGTTTTACAGCCAGGGAGTACATTCTTGGCGGCAAGATTGTTTTTACGGAAACAGAAAACACAACGACCGATCTTATGGACGGCAAAGTGCGTTTTCATACATTTATGACTCCGCCGTCTCCGGCACGGGTTATTGAAAACATCATGGAGTATGACGTGAAGTATATCTCCACACTTTTTGGAGGAAACTAAAAAATGGCTGGTTCACATATCCCCGAAAAACTTATCAACTTCAAGGCTTATAAAGACGGAACAAATCTGCTCGGTGTTGTCGATGTCGAGTTTAGCGGCGGCGAGTTGCTCGCTGAATCAATCAGCGGTGCAGGGATTGCCGGTGAATTAGACAGCCAGACCCTGGGTCATACCAGTCCGATTGCGGCGAAGGTGAATTTCAGAGCTCGTACCAAGGCTACAGTTGCCTTGACCGCCCAGCAAAGCCATCAGCTTGAGTTTCGTGGTTCTCAGCAGGTGCGTGAGCCAGGTGGGGCCTATAAAACAATTGGCGAGCGTATTGTCATCAAGGGTACACCAAAATCAAGTCCCCTGGGCGGGAAGTACGAAGTCGGCAAGCCTCTCGCTCAGGAAATTGAGTTTGCCGTTGATTATGTAAAGATCGAAATCGACGGCCAGGAAGTCTTTGAACATGACAAAATCAACTTCATCTACGCTGTAAACGGCGTGGATTATTTACAGTCTGTACGTGCTGATCTCGGCATGTGACAAAAAAGGCAGGGGTTTTCTCTCCTTTTGCCCCTGCCTTTTTGAACTTTACCAGTAGAGAGGATACTCATGAAAAAAACTGTCACATTCGGCCAGCCAGTAACAATCGGCGGCAAGGAATACAAGGAAATTGAGATGCGGGAGCCCACAGTGCAAGACATGCTTGACATCGAGGAGCTTTCTGGCAGCGACCTGGAAAAAGAGATCGAGATGATCGGCCGCCTTACAGGTCTTTGTGGCGAAGACCTCAAGCCCCTTGGCGCAGGCCCATATCGGTCAATGCAAAAGGTCTATGTCTCTTTTTTAGAATAGAGTGGCCGGAGCTCAGGCGTATTTGTCTAAGCCTTGCGATGGTAACGCATACTGGCATGGACTACTGGATGCGCCAGAGTCTCACCGAGATAATGGCCAGTGTTCAGGATGTGAAACGTCTTACCCCTTAAAGAAACGAGAGGCCGGTAATTGCGTAAAGAAGAGCGTTTATAATCGGCAGAAAGATAAACGCAAGAATTGTCAAAGCGAAAAGGCAGAAAACCAGAACGCCAATCACAGTAGCAATAAGGTAGAGGAAGGCTCCAATGCTGAGCAGAAGAACAAACGGGAGATGTAAACAGGCGGGGATTCTTGCCTTGCATGAGCTTTGGAAAATTTGCGATAGGGGTGAGTATCGGGGCTGCTCTTGCTCCCGCCTTCACCAGCACTATAGCATCATCGAAAGAAAAGATCAAAGGCCTTAAGGATACTGTTGAAAAGCTCGAAGCAAAACGACTTGCAGCAGTTGATGTAAAGAAATATCAAGCCCGGCTTACGGCTCTTGAGCAGCGAGCCAGGTCAACCGGGGTTGCCGGTAAAGGATTGCGAAAAGAAATCATTGCGGCAAAAGAGGCTTTCAAGGCAGCAACGGTCAAGGCCCGTGGCCTGGGTGTGGCCACCGGGAATATAGCTCGTGAAGAGCATCGTCTTGAAACTGCTCTCCGGCGAACAAACAAGGCGTTACAGGCCCGCAAGACAATGCGTCAGCAGCGAAGATTTCGTCGTGAGCAGGCTGGTGGGGTTCTTGAGGCCGCTGCCCCTGTAGTGGCAATGGCGGCACCTGTGGTTGTTGCCGCAAAATTTGAACAGGGTATGGCCGAGGTGGGTGCAGTGGCAAATGCCAGCGACAAGGAAATGGTACAGCTTACCGCCACGGCACGATCCCTGGGGGCTACCACCTCATTCAGTGCTTCCGAGGCGGCGCAGGGGATGAAGTACCTTGCAATGGCTGGTTTCAAGACCACCGAAACCATCGCTGCCATGCCTGGAGTTCTGGCCCTGGCCCGTGCCGGGAATACTGATCTGGCCCGAACAGCGGATATTTCATCAGACATGCTTTCCGCATTCCGCCTGGAGGCTGACAAGATGGGGATGGTTGGTGATGTCTTGACAAAGACCTTTACAACTTCAAACGTCAATCTTGAGCTTTTGGGGGAGACGATGAAATATGTCGCTCCGGTTGCAACCTCTGCGGGAATGAGCATTCAGGAAGTAGCTGCAATGACTGGCCTGCTCGGTGACGTAGGTATCAAGGGAAGCCAGGCAGGAACAGCACTTCGGGCTTCAATTTTGCGTCTTGCAGACCCGCCTCGGGAAGCTGCTGAAGCCCTGAAAGAACTCGGAGTCTCTACGGTAGACAGCAAAGGCAATCTGAAAAAAATGCCCGAACTTCTTGCTGAAGTGGCTGAGGCGATGAAAGGGATGGGATCTGGAGAAAGATTAAGCTATGTCAGCCAGATCTTTGGCATGGAAGCGTCGAGTGCCATGGATACCTTGCTTGAGAAAACCACCGGAGGTGAGATCAGAAAGAAAATCACCCTGGTTACGGATTCTGAAGGCACCACCAAAGAGATTGCCGCGAAAATGGAGGCAACGACGATGGGAGCCGTACGACGATTACGCTCTGCCGTGGAAAGCCTGGGTATTTCTTTTGGCAGCCTGGCGTTGCCCGTGGTGAATACCCTGGCCGGAGGTTTGACGGGATTAGCGGGTGGTATTGACAGGATAGCAACGAAATTCCCCAGACTGGCGGCAGGAGCCTTTGGGCTTGCTGCCGGGTTTGCGGCCATTCCTCCGGTGATGCTTGCAATGCGAATTGGAGCAAGCTATCTGGCAACAGCCAAGGCTGGACTTACCCTTATCGTTAGCGGCCTGGGGCGAGCGTTTGCCTGGACGCAGGGTCAGATGGTTGCCCATAATGTTGCTCAGAAAACGGTTGCAGCCGGAGCGAAACTTGCCGCTGCCGGGCAATGGCTGTGGAACCGCAGCCTGGCCGCCGGATCTTTTGTGCTGGCCAAAGGCCAGGTACTGGCTCTGGGGGCGGCCCAGAAAGTGGTTGCTGTGGGAACAAAGGTTCTGGGGGCGGCCCAGATTGCTCTCGGGGCGGCAATGAATGTTGCCCTGGGCCCCATTGGCCTGGTGATTGGAGCCGTTGCTGCGCTCGCTGCCGGGGCATATATGGTTTACAAGCACTGGGATACGGTAAAAGTCTTTATGGGTACTGTTTGGACATCGCTTAAAAATGGCGCAAACTTTGCCTGGGAAGGATTGAAAAAAATATTTGCCTGGTCGCCGCTCGGTCTGGTGGTGCAAGGTTTTACTGCGGTAAAAAACTTCCTGGGCAATATTGATTTGTCAGCGTCTGGCAAGGCTCTGATAGGCACCTTTGTCTCCGGGATAAAGTCGATGATTGCCGCACCGATTGAGGCGGTACAGGGTGTGCTGGCAAAGGTTCGTGAGTTCTTGCCGTTTTCCGACGCAAAGACCGGGCCACTCTCTTCGCTCACCGCATCAGGTGCCGCTTTTGTCACAACGTTTACTGCGGGAATAAAGTCGATGGCCACTGCACCAATTAAGGCGGTGCAGGGCATTTTTTCAAAAGTTGCGTCATGGTTCGGCGACGACGCAGCCCCGGAAACCGGGGCGGTGGCTGGTTCTGTACAGCCGGTGACTCCACATCATAAACAACATTCTCAGGCCGAGGCTCTCTCTCCACTTCCTAAGCTGGATACCGCTTTTGTCACAACGTTTACTGCGGGAATAAAGTCGATGGCCGCAGCACCGATTAAGGCGGTGCAGGGCATCTTTTCAAGGGTTGCATCATGGTTCGGTGACGACGCAGCCCCGGAAATGCGAACAATTGTTCGCCCTGCGCAGCCGGGAATACTTCAACCGGCTGTGCGCATGCAAGCGGCTCCTGCCGAGGAACAAACTGTTGCGAGTAATGCTGCTGCAACGTTCCAGAAGACGCAAGGCCGAGGGATAATTTTTAACCAGAATATTACCGTCAATGGCTCATCGCGCCCCGAAGAAGTAAAAACGCAAGTCTCTGAGGCCCTGGGGATTTCAGAACAGCGACTCCGCAGGATGATTGAAGAGGTGATGCATAATGACAGAAGGCTCAGCTATGCATAGCACATATACAACTATCTCCGGCGACACCTGGGACTTGATCCTCTACAAGGTCAATGGACAGGGGGCAGAGTTCCAGATGGATCAACTCATTGCAAAAAACCCTGAGCATCGCAACCGGGTCTTTTTCCCTGCGGGTGTTGTGCTCAAGCTGCCTCGATGCCAAAAGATTCAGAATAAGCAAGAGGTGCCACCGTGGAAACGTTGAAACGAACTGCCCGGCTTGTCCTGCATTATCAGGATGCAGACATCACCAGAGATGTCTCAAAATATCTGCTGTCCGCAAGCTATACAGATAATACCGGAAAGGCCGATGAGTTGACCTTGCGTCTTGAGGATTCTGAACGATTATGGCAGGACGCATGGTTCCCCGGCAAGGGCGACAAGGTAACCGCCCGGATCGTTGCAGAGTACGGCGCAACCCGGAGCCATCTTGATTGCGGCAAATTTGAGATCGATGATATCAGCCTTTCCGGGCCGCCCGATGTTGTTGAACTAAAAGCAATCTCAAGTCTTGTGATGCGAGCCATTAAAAAAGAGAAGAAATCCCGTGGCTGGGATGCGTGTACCCTGCGCAGCCTGGTTACCCGGATAGCTGAGGAACATGGCTTTTTAACATATTACCAGGCAGCAGAGCCAATCCGTTATACCCGAATTGACCAGCGTGAAGAGTCAGATCTTGCGCTGATGCAGCGGCTTTGTGATGATAACGATCTGGAGCTTAAGGTTGCCGATAACACCATTATTGTTTTTGAAGGGAAAGGTCTTGAAAAAGCTCCTGTGGCTTTTTCGTTCACCCGTTCCGGGAGCGGTTCCAGGTTTTCCTTTCGCACCAGGTCTGCCGAGATTTATCGAGGAGTTGAAATCAGCTATCAGGATACCGAACAAAAGAGTCTGCAGACATATACGTTCACTCCGCCTGACAGCCCGAAAGTCGGTGAAATTTTAAAGCTCAACCAACGAGCCGAGAACCGTGCTGCAGCGGAACGTATTGCCAAGGGACGACTGCGCAAAAAAAACAAGCAGGAGGTGCAGTGTGAGTTTGCGATGCTGGGCAATACCGCTGTGATGGCCGGCCTGTGTTGTCAGGTTGCTGGCTTTGGCCGGTATGATGGCAAATATATGATTGATACCGCAACGCATACTATTGACCATGACGGTGGTTACAAAACCAGATGTTCTGCTCATAAGGTGCTCACATGGTAATGGGCGATCTGGAACGGCGGATTGATGCGTGTGAACGCAGACAAAATCAGACGGTGCGGGTGGGTCTGGTTCGTAAGACACAGCCTCAAGAAGGCACAGTGATTGTAGAGCTTGCTGACTCTGATAAGGTGCTGACCAAGGCCTTGCCGGTGGTTTTCCCAAAAACAGGAAATGACCGCAGTTATGATATGCCAGACATTGATGAACAGGTTGTCTGTATTTTTCTCGCGAACGGCATGGAACAAGGGTTTGTGCTGGGCTCTGTTTACTCCAAACTTGATGTACCGCCCCGAAGGTGCCATCAGGATGTACAGATCAGAGAATATAAAGACGGCACCCGATGGTCGTATGATCGTAAGCAGCACCACGAAGAGACCAGAAATCAAGGTTCCTGGAGCTATATTGCTAAAGGCAGAATTAAAATCAGAGGCCAGAGGATAGATTTGAACTGATGCCACGAGTAACCCGGAACACAGATTTATCCATGGGCGTATGTGCTTGTTGCTGCCCTGGCTGCCCTCATGTCTGGATATCGGTGCATGTTGGGGCATCCCGCACGGTATATGCCAATGGAAAAGGTGTGATGCGGCGTAGTGATGTTGGTGTCTCAAACTGCCCGCATTGCCCGACGAGCTGGGCCGCAGATGCAAGTCGTACTGTGTATGCCGAAGGGAGAGGGGTGCATCGTTTGGGTGACAGCCATGTCGTTGCCTGCGGCACCGGCAACGTAATAACAGCCAGCCCCAATGTATGGGCAGGAAATTAAGGAGAAATATCATGGGAACATTTGCTGTGACTTGCCATAACACAAAGCTCTACCCGGCATGCATCGAAGCGTATAACAGAAAATGGCGGGAGATTTATGCCCTTGCCTCCGGGATCGAACAGTTTTTCCCCGATTGCCGTCTGGATTGGGATGATGTTGTCAGTGTGCTCCGGCTTGGGATTGCCAGCGGTATTACCGTGACCGCATCGTTGAGCAAGGCTGAGTCCGTACCCGATGAGACATTTATGCAACCAGTTGTTGAGGTGCCACCCGCAAAGGTGCCACTTATGTGCGACCAGGCAAGATCTCTGAATATCAGCATGGATTCTGCCTTGCTCTGCCCGGAACCTGCCGATGACAGCCCCGAAAGTTATGCAAAATATCGCATTGATTTGGCCGATGCTGCTGACAACTGGGCGGCTGCTTGCTCGATGCTCATCGAGATTGACAATAAATCTAAAGAGATTGAAATCTGGCGGGCCTACGGTGCCGGGGTCTGTGATCCAGAAGGCAGTGACACCCGAACGCCCGGCCAAATGGCAATGATGCAAAGCCCCTGGCCGCTGGCTTCGTCAGAACCTTTCACAGAAAAGTTTTCTGTAGAGGGACTTAAAGCTCTGCTCGGCAATGAGGTAACCGACTGGTTTACCCGAAGTCAGGCGGGTCATATACGTTTTTTGCCTGCGGTAGAGTTCTGGGTTGCAAGCCGTACCATCACCCTCGCCCCGGAACTTCCCGACCCGGAGGGCGGTGAAGACCAGCCCCAAATTTTTATCTGGGATAGCTCTTTTCATCTGCAAGGAACCCTGGTCGGGGTAGTGATGGCACAAGCTGAGGCTGATGGAGAGTTACGCTGTGATTATAACGGCCCGAATACCGTGATTTTTACGCTGACTGCAGACGAGGAAGTTGAGGAGCTTACGGTCAGGGCGGCGGTTGTCATTGGAGAACATAAATGATTGCCAGCTTCGGGCCAGTAGTTTTTGCAGTAAGCCGTAAAGAAATCCGCACCTTTTCTGGCTTTACCCGTAAGGGCACTGCAACGTTTGCAGAACATGCGGTGTTGTCGTCAAAGCCTCTGTTGGAGTTTGTCGGCGAGGGGCTTGACGAGATAAGTCTGCGCATTGAGTTGTCTACCACTCATGGCCTGGTGCCAGAAACAGAAATTGAGCAGCTCCGCAAGATAAAAAAAGCTGCAGAGGCCTTGCCCCTTATCGTTGGAGATAAGGTGCTTGGAAATTTTGTGTTGGTTGAGATCGCCGAAGAATGGACGGCAATCAACAACAAGGGTGTGCTGGTGAAAGCGGCCTGTAATTTGAGCCTACGGGAGTATGTCTGATGGAGCTGCTTGTTGACAGCCTTGGGCAAGAGATTGAAATCGGGCTTTCCGGTGTTGCCGAAATTGCCCAGAACGTGCGCACCATTTTGACCACGGTGAAAAAAACGGTGCCGCTGGATCGGTCGTTTGGTCTTGATGCAAGTCTCATAGATACGCCAACTCCTGTGGCCCAGGCCCGGCTGCGTAGTGAGATTGTTCAGGCTATTAACAAATATGAGCCTCGTGCCACCGTGCTTGCGGTCTCTTTCAAGGAGGATCATGTCGGGGTCATGGATGGCAAGTTGTACCCGGTGGTGAGCCTGCATATAGATGAGGAGAAGCTATGAACCTTGCAGAAGTCCCGGAAATGAATTTTTTGGAGCCAGATACCAAAGAACTGCAAACCCGTTTTGTTGCTCTGTATGAAGAGATGACTGGGCGAACGCTTTACCCTGGGAACCCGGAACGGCTTTTTATTGATACGCTGGTCGCTGCTCTGGTGCATACTCGGGCAGGCGTTGATCAGGCGTATAAGCAAAATACCCTGAAGTATGCGTCAGGCGCTGCCCTTGACTTGTTGGGAACCCGGCGGAACTGCCAACGGCTTGGCAGCAATCGGGCTCGGGCGATATTCCAGTTTGTGTTGACTGATGTTCAGCTAGAAGCGGTGGGCATCCCGAAAGGGTCGATCATTATTGTTGATAATGTGCTGGAATTTGCTACGACGGCAGATTTGATGATTGCTCCTGGGTCTCTTTCCGGCACGGTAGAGGCGGTGGCAAACGAGCCCGGCTCTGACAAAAACGGTTTTCTTCCCGGCCAGCTTCACAAGCTCGCAAGGCCGATTGCGGTCGTTGCAAAGGTTATCAACGTCACGGCCACAGAGGGCGGTGCTGATGCCGAGCCGGATGAACAGTATAGAGAAAGAATTGCCCTGGCCGCATATCAATACTCCACGGCAGTTACCATCGACAGCATTGTTTATCATGCTCGCTCAGTGAGCCAGAATATTCTTGATGTTCAGGTGGTATCGCCTCGACCGGGCCGCTGTGAGGTCTATGTGCTGGTTAAAGACGGGACAGGAAGTGATACATTGCAACAGCAGGTTGCAGAAGTCTTGCTCCGTGATGATCGACGTTCCGGGACTATGGATCTTGTTGTCGTCCCTCCTGTTGTTGTGTCATATCGCCTTGAATTTCGTTGGTGGCTGCACGCCTCGCAACAGCGTTATGCCGAGCAGATAGCAGCGCAAGTCAACGACAGGGTTCACCAATGGACCGAAAAGCTCTCGGCAAAAATGGGTCGGTCTGTAGTGCCCTCTGCATTGGTGGCTCTGTTACACGGTATTGACGGAGTGGCTAAGGTCGAGATTGTGGGGCCAGAGTATCTTGTTGTTGATGAGGGGCAGGTGGCGCGGTGCAGCGAAACAGTCATTCAAGACATGGGGCTGCTATGAGCGTTACCGCATTGCTCCCATCATCGATTGCTCGCGACAGCAAGATTGCGTCTTTGGCAGCGTCTTGCGATACGGCTATTAGCGAAATCACAGAATATGTCACAGCACGGCAGCCTATTGAAGCGAATCTGGCTATTCAGGATGATGCTGTTCTTGATGATCTGGCAGTACAGCTTGGCATCGATGTCTGGCGGTTTTTTCTCGATGACCGGAAAAAAAAGATTTGGCTCCTTAAAAACTGGCATATCTATCAGCGGTTAAAAGGGACTCCTGAAGGATATGCTTTTTTTGCCCAGCTTGCGGATTGCGAGTTGTTACAGCTATGCTTTTTTTGCCCAGCTTGCGGATTGCGAGTTGTTACAGCATCGCCCGCCAAGCCATTCGTTTCTTGGAAAAAGTTTGACAGTAGAAGAGCGGGAACGCTGGGAGGCAATACACCCCGAGCTTGTGGCCACCACCTTTCGCAATAGGCTCGTTGATCCAGAAGCAGCGATTGCAAGACACGGCCATTATCTGGGGCATTGTTTTTTATACAATACATATCCAGCATATCGAGCTGGAGAGCACCTTGAATACCACGATCCAGAAACTGGAGAGACCCGCAATCTG
>PDWI01006288.1_pt1 | contig 14985 bp, 12 predicted proteins | sample 1430891 | NCBI WGS metagenome assembly PDWI01 (sample SAMN01162508, study PRJNA174530) | Oral metagenome, whole genome shotgun sequencing project. | biome: Marine environment; feature: Marine mammal; material: Swab sample of the gingival sulcus; isolation source: swab sample of gingival sulcus... | reverse complement strand
TATTTCATAATAGAAAACCTTGTTATTCCAACTTTTTTAGCCAATCTATGTTGTGATAAACCTAATGGTACTCTGTATTTTGCAATGTTATTTTTCATAAAGCTCCTTTCAGATAAAATCTTTACTATGTCAACGTGATTATTTTAACACATTTTGTTTTGGTAGTTAATGTTCAACCAATAAAAGTGGTGTTTTGTTTCTTATAATTACTATCATTACAATAATTTTTGTATTATAAAGTTAACAACTAAAAAATAGAGAGAAATTTTTATTTATAAAGCATTTCTCTATCTTCGCTTTTTTTATTTAATTTTGTTCTTTATTTTTAACAATCTCAACAACATCTTCAATTCTACAATCAAGGGCAAGACATATTTTCTCAAGTGAGTCAAGGTTTACATAGGTATTCTTGCTCATTCTTGCTACTATATTGCTTGTAATATTAGCTGCTCTTTTCAAATCTTCTTTATTCATTTCCTTTTCTACAAGTAAATGCCAAAGTGGTTTATAGCTTATAGCCATTTGATATACTCCTTTTCTCATTCTATAATCTTCTTTTTCATTTTAACATAAAAAGCCTTAAAAATCATCTATTGTTATTCATTTCTTGCGTTTGCGTTACTTAATTTTGGGATAGTCCTTGTTCTTAATTCTTAACTTGCCACTTCGGACTGTTCAACATCATTTAAACACCTATAAAAAACAAAGTTATGCTAAAATAATGATAATAGGGTTAGCGATAATAAATTCACACTGCGTTTCAATGACCTTACACCTAAAAAATAAACACCCCTACTGCAAATCACTAAATGAAAGGAATCACAAAATGAACTTGATGGAAATCTTACTGTTTTATGCTCTTATACCATTTATCCTTCTAATCGCAATGGGAACAAGAGGAGGTTTTCGCGGAGATATTGATGAATCCCTCAAAGCATACAAATACGCTCTTATTGTTTGCTATATTTTATGGACTCTATGGGTTATTTTCGACCAAATTTTTTAGTACCGAAGCATATGATAAGTACCGGTTTCGTAATAATCCTCTGAAGTAACGTATATATAATTAGAGGTGTAACCTCGAGATATGCCTCCATCATTTTCTTCAATCAAAACTTCAAGTTCTTCACCTTTATACAGAGAAAGATATTTTTCACGAAGTTTTGAAGTGACATGTTCAAGTTCACGCGCCCTACGCTTTTTCTCCTCATTGGCAACCTTATTTTTGAACTTCACCGCGGGTGTTCCAGAACGTTCTGAATACGGAAAAATATGGATATCCGATAAGCCTATTTCCATCACAAAATTAAGCGTCGTTTCAAAATCTTCCTCTGTTTCTCCCGGAAAACCAACAATCACATCTGTTGTAAGAGATGGGTTTTTATAAATGTTTCTGAGTCTGCGAACAGCCATTTTGAACTCATCAATAGTGTACCTTCTATTCATCAATTTTAAAACATTATCCGAACCACTTTGAAGCGATAAATGGAAGTGATCACAAAGCTTCGTACACTTGCTCATTCGCTCTTCAAACTCTTCTGTCACCGTCTTCGGCTCCAATGACCCCAACCTGATTCTGCGAACACCATCTACAGCATCAACGGTCTCAATCACATCAAGCAGAGTCTGTTTGCACTTTTGCTCAGCGCATTTACAATTCTCCACGCCTTCACATTGCTCATCACAACAACTCTCACCCTTTGCTTGTTTTATTCGGTAGTCATTTCCATAGGATGCCATATGTATTCCTGTTAAAACAAATTCCGTATAACCACTCTTGACAAGATGTTCCACCTCTTCGCGAATACTTTTTAAACTACGACTTCGAATCGTTCCACGCGAACGTGGAATAATACAGTAGGTACAATATCGATCACAGCCATCTTGAATCTTTATAAAAGCACGAGTATGAGATGCTCTAGTATAAAGCGGAATTTCCTCAAACGTCTTCAAATCATCAATAATTGTAATATTATGATCAGCTTCTAGCTCTTCTACATGAAATATTCCCTGTGATACAGGCTGTGATTTCGTCATCATTTCAACGTCCGTAAGAGAATCAATATCTCCACCTGAACGAATATAATCAATCACTAAATTTTTGTTCCCGTTACCAAGAACAAGGTCAACATCCATCTTTTGAACTTCTTCAAAATTCAGCTGAGTGTAACAACCCATACAGATAACTTTCGCATCTTGGCTCTTCTTTCGAGCGCGACGAATCATTTGACGAGACTTTCGGTCACTAACATGTGTCACAGTACAAGTATTCACAACATAATAATCCGCTTCATCGTCAAAATTTACAATTTCAAAACCCTCTTCTGCAAGCACCCCCATAATGGCATCAGACTCCACCAAATTGGTCTTACAGCCCAAGGTCATAAAAGCAACCCGTTTCATTATTTACTTGCCTCGTGAATGGCGATGGAAATCGCTGGGATTGCTGCAGTTTCTGTTCTTAAAATTCTCTTTCCTAGACTATACATACCATATCGATTGCCGAGTTCCTCTGCCTCTTCTTTCGAAAAACCGCCTTCTGACCCAATGATAATCGCAATTTTTTCTACTCCCGACAGGCTGGAAACCAGCGTTTTCGCTGACCGCTCTGCTCCTTCATAAAAAAACAACACCTTGTCATAACTACTAAAATCAATATCTAAAAGGCTTCCACAAAATTCGAAAGTCGGCAAAACCGACGCTTTGGATTGTAGCGCCGCACTGAGCACAATATTCTTCAGCCTCGCTAATTTATTTTTTTGAGCCAGCGATTTTTCTTTTTTCGATTTTTCTTTTTTCTTTGATTTCGCGCCTTGAAGCGATATTCTATCACCCTCTCGGGTCTCCGCTTCAAGCTCCTCAGTCGCCCTGATTATCACTTCCTCCGCGCGCTTATCGCTGTACTGAGTTGAAACAATATAAATCCCATGCACTCCAGCTTCAACGGTCTTTTGAGCCACTTGCTCCAATTTTTTCAGCTCTGGTGTCGCTTGAAACAAATGAACCATAGGGCACTCTGGTTCAACACGTTCAACATGTTGAATTCTAAGCACCCCACAGTTCTGTTTTTCTTTATTTTCAAAAGCTGATACATATAACTTTCGGTCTTCAAAACTGATAAATTCTACCAATTCGCCGATTCTGAGTCTAAGAGCTTTTATATGTTTTATGGTAGTGTCTGAAGCAGCAACGATTTCGTCACTCTCTATTTTATCGCCACCTATTTTATCAAAAAGTAGCCTGTGCATTATTTATCCTTTTTCTTTCCAAACAAACCGTGCCATCCTGATTTTGACTTGCTTTGAATAGATCCCCCCATTGCTGTATCATAACTTGCAAGCGCTTCTTTTTGCGCCTTGTTTAAGTTTTTAGGAACATCCACATTGACCACAACAAACATATCGCCACGACCATAACCGTTCAAAATTGGGATTCCTTTTCCCTTCACTTTCAAAATTTTTCCAGGCTGTGTTCCTTCTGGAATCGTCATTTTTACTTTTCCATCAATAGTCGGCACGACGACTTCATCACCAAACACCGCTTGAGGGTATGAAATCGAAAGATGATAGTAAACCGAACTACCTTCACGCTCGAAGTCTGGATGTGGTTTCATGCGAATAAGAATAAGCAAATCACCACGTGGTCCTCCGTTAGAGCCTAAATCACCTTCCCCACGAAGATTCATTGAGTTTCCATCAGTAACTCCCGCTGGAATACTGATATTCTTCTTGATTTTCTTTCGAACTTTTGTCTTTCCCTTACAAATCTTACATTCGTTTTTATACTTCTCACCTTTTCCGCGGCAAGTTTTACAAGTTCTAGTGGTAACAGAATCACCAAACAACGTCCTTTGAACGAACTGTTGCATTCCTTTTCCATCACAGGTCTGACACTTTTCCTTGGTGCTTCCAGGCTCTCCACCGGTTCCCGAACAGTGTTCACATTCTTCCGTTCGAAGATATTCAACATCAACTTTCTTACCAAATGCCGCTTCTTCAAATGTCAAAACCACTTCGGTATGAACGTCTGCACCTCGTGTTCTTCGTGGACCACCGCCGCCACCAAAGCCAGAGCTTCGGAAGCCACCGCCCATGCCCATGCCGAACATTTCATTAAGTAGGTCGTCAAAACTAAAGCCTTGGAAATTACCATAACCGCCAGCACCTGCTCCACCCTGTGTAAAGGCGCTGTGTCCAAATTGGTCATATCGCTTGCGTTTGTCAGGATCCGATAGAATCTCATACGCTTCGTTTATTTCCTTGAACTTTTCCTCCGCGACCTTATCACCCGGATTTTTGTCCGGGTGATATTTCATCGCTAGCTTTCGGTACGCCGACTTAATTTGCTTTTCGTCGGCGTTTTTTTCAACACCTAAAAGCTCATAATAATCTTTTTTGTCCATACTGTTTAGTCTACCACTTCATAGTCTGCGTCGTCAACTGTTTCCTCTGGGGCACCAGTTGGTCCTTGCTGACCTGCTGCGCCTGCATCTGCTCCAGCTTGCGCCTGAGCCTGTGCTTGCGCTTCTGCATAAATTTTCTCTGCAATCGGCTGGAATGCATCAGTAAGCGCTTTGAAGTCCGCTCTAATTTTCTCAATATCATCACCAAGCATAGATGCTTTCAGTGCTTCCACTTTTGCTTTTACATCATTTTTCTGAGCTTCATCTGCTTTATCGCCATGCTCTTCCAATGATTTTTCGATTTCATAAATCATGTTATCAGCTTTGTTTTTCTCTTCGATAAGTTCTCTGCGTTTTTTATCATCTTCTGCATATGTTTCCGCTTCTTTTACTTTTTTCTCAATGTCTTCTGAAGAAAGGTTTGTGCTCGCAGTAATCGTAATATGCTGAGTCTTACCTGTTCCCATATCTTTCGCTGAAACATTTACAATACCATTGGCATCAATATCGAATGTTACCTCGATTTGTGGGATACCTCTTCTTGCAGGAGGAATTCCATCCAATCTGAATTCACCTAGAGGGATGTTGTCATCCGCCATCTGACGTTCACCTTGTAGTACTCTGATGTCAACAGCCGTCTGATTGTCCGCAGCAGTTGAGAAGATTTGAGACTTCTTAGTAGGGATTGTAGTATTTCTCTCGATAAGTTTTGTGAACACTTTGCCCATTGTCTCGATACCAAGTGATAGAGGCGTTACATCAAGAAGAAGAATATCTTTTACATCTCCTGAAAGTACACCACCTTGGATCGCTGCACCAAGCGCAACCACTTCGTCTGGGTTAATTCCCTTATGCGGCTCTTTTCCCGTAAAGTTTTTAACCGCTTCTTGTACTGCAGGAATTCTTGTTGAACCACCAACCAAAATAACCTGTGCAAGGTCTGATGTTGTGATACCAGCATCTGCAAGTGCTTTCTTAGCCGGATCAATAGTCTTGTCAACAAGATGCTTTGTAAGTTGCTCAAATTTAGCTCTAGTAAGGTCTACATTTAAGTGTAGCGGACCTTCTGCAGTCGCTGTGATGAATGGCACATTAATGTTTGTGCTCTGAGTAGTAGAAAGCTCCATTTTTGCTTTTTCAGCCGCTTCTTTTAGACGCTGATGAGACATTTTGTCTGATCTAAGATCTACGCCATGCTCCGCTTTAAAACCGTCTGCTAGGAAATCCATGATTACTTTATCAAAGTCATCACCACCTAGTAGGTTGTTACCATTTGTTGCAAGCACTTCAAATACGCCGTCGCCAATTTCAAGGATTGATACGTCAAATGTACCACCACCAAGGTCATAAACCATGATTTTGTGATGTTCATCAGTCTTTTCAAGACCGTATGAAAGCGCTGCTGCTGTCGGCTCATTAATGATTCTCTTTACTTCAAGTCCTGCAATTTTACCAGCATCTTTTGTTGCTTGTCTCTGTGCATCGCTAAAGTATGCAGGCACTGTGATAACAGCTTCCGTTACCTTTTCTCCAAGATAACTTTCTGCATCTGTTTTTAATTTTTGTAGAATAATTGATGAAATATCTTGAGGTGTATAAACCTTTCCATCAATGTTGATTTTTCTATCATGTCCCATATCTCTCTTGATAGAGCTAATGGTTCTATCTGGGTTTGTAATCGCTTGTCTTTTTGCTGTTTCACCAACTAGTCTTTCGCCGTTCTTTGTGAACGCAACGATTGACGGTGTTGTTCTATGTCCTTCTGCGTTTGGGATAACTACTGAGCTACCACCTTCTAATACTGATACGCATGAGTTTGTTGTTCCTAAGTCTATTCCAATTATTTTAGCCATATGTTTTTATTCCTCCTATATTCTTGTTTTACTTGGATACTTTCACCATCGCCGGGCGAATAACCTTGCCCTTCAGTTTATATCCTTTTTGAAGCACATCGAGTACGATGCCTTCGTCTGTGCCTTCTACTTCTTCCGTCATGACCGCATGATGTAGCTCTGGGTCAAACTCCTCGCCTTTCGCTTCTACTTCTTCCACCCCATTCTTCTCAAGGAGATCTTTCAATGATTTTTCAATCATCACAAGCCCTTCGCGAAGTTTGTCATCAGGGGAATCCGCCGAATTTTCAAGTGCCCTATCCATATTATCCAGCACCGTCAAAAAGTCTGACAACAGTCTTTCATTTGCGAATTTTACAAGGTCTGTTTTTTCACGTTCAACGCGTTTTTTGTAATTCTGAAACTCTGCGTTTAACCTCACATACCTGTCTTTTTCTTCTGCTAACTCTTTTTTGAGCTCATCATCCGCGTTCTTATCTTTCTTTTTCAACTTACTTTTTAATTTATCGCCAATCGATTCTTCCGAAGTTTTTGTTGTTTCGTTGCCATCTACCGTTTTCAGTTCTTCAGCAGTCATTTCAACACTGTCTTCGCCAGCTTCTACTGATTGACCTTGACGTTCTTCTTCAACAAAATCCACTACCCGTCCTCCTTTTTATCGTTTCTTTCATTGTCCCCCCTTATAGTAATTCATTCTCTTTCTTTAAATTTGTTTTCTTTAATTTATTTTCTTTTTACCCATACTATTCATCTCAATTATTTTTCTTATCACCCTACAAATAGATTCCCGAAAATGCCTCTGTAAGTGCTTTAGCAAAATACATTGTAAGTTCTCCGTTTGTCGCATAATCCATTCTCTTAGGGCCAATAATTCCAACATATCCCCTGTCTGAATCTCGATAACCAAAATCTGTACACAACATCGCATAATTTTGAAGTGCTGGATTTTCAAGCTCTGCACCAATTTTTATCCCCAACCGATGCTCTTTTTCTTCGATAATTTCTGTAAACACCTTATCCAACTTTTCGGTTTCTTCAAGACAATCCATCAATTCTTTTAGTTCCTCTGTGGATTGTATACACTGGCTCTCCAGTATTCCCTTTGTACCACTCACAACAATGTCTGCCGTCTTTACAGATTTTAGCGCCTGTCTAAGCGATGGAATAAAATATGCCAAATCACTATCGCTTGCATCTTGTACCACTCTGGCATCAACTTCTTCTACCGTCTTTCCTTTAAACTGATTCAACAGATTTGTTGCAACGGCATCCAGTTTGTCCTGCTCCAAATCACTGTTCATTTCAACATATCGAACTTTTCCTCTACCTGTTACCATAATCATGAGAACCTTGTTTCGATGAACTTTTATTAGCTTCAGATTTTCCAGTTTTGCCTTTCCAAAGCTCGGCATACTAATCACAACAACACATCCTGTGGCTTCTGCCAAAATTTCCGCTGTTCTCTCTGCCACATCTTTCGGATTTGCACCCTTGCTGACAGCAACAGGGCTAAGCGTAATTTTTCTAAGTGTCGGTGTTCCGAAGTCCAGCATACTATCTACAAAGAATCGATACCCTAAATCCGAAGGAATTCTACCCGCCGATGTATGTGGCTGAAATAAATATCCCAGTTCTTCTAAATCCGCCATTTCATTTCGAATCGTCGCTGGACTGATTCCTACTAGATACTTTCGAGAAATTGTTCTTGACCCTACTGGCTGAGCGCTTTCCAAAAAATCATTGATAATCGCTTCTAGCACTCTCAGTTTGCGTTCGGTAAGCATATTCCTCCTTTCAGCTACCGCCATTAATCTGTTTTTGATTCGTCCTTGTCTTTTAGTTCGATTTTCGAACTAATTTTACGTTTTTAATTTTGTTAGCACTCATTGCTGTTGACTGCTAACAATGAAAGTATATGCCAAAAAAAACAACCTGTCAACACCTAAATTAAAGTTTGACAGATTGTTCACATTATATTTAAAAATAGCTTTTTTCTCGAATTCCTAATATATAAATAAATCAATGCTAATCTCATTCTAATTTAAATGCAGTATAAAAGGGCAGAAGTGCTTTAGCAGAATTTTTCATTGGCACCATGACCCAGTGCATTCCAAATTCTCTAAACCCCTTCTACCCTTCCTTACCGAATATTTTTATATATTATTCTAGAATAAATCAAGATTAATATAAACTAAAATCAGTACTAACTACAAATTATTTTTTATTCTGCTTAAGACACATTTTTCTTTTCCTTCTTAAAATCCTTCAGCTCAGGTTTTGGAAGTTCAAAGATATTTCTAATTTTATGTTCATCACCCATTACAATAATAGTATCACCTGTTTCGAATGTAGTATCTCTACTCGCAACCACTTGACCTTTTTCGGTATGTTTCATCATTACAATTATTTTATGCTCACTACGTATTTTCGTTTCTCCCAAAGGCATAGTACCAATTTGTTCAGGTAAAATATTCATCTCAACCTGCGCAATAACAAGTTTTCCATGCTCATCTAAAATCGTAATATGATTCGAATTCTTATCATAAACCAGTTTATCAGCTACTTTTTTAATAAATTTATCTACTATTTTTTTTACTTGTTTATTGGTTTTAATTACCCAAGAAAGGACAATAACTCCTGCGATAACAGGAATGGCACCAACTGCACCGACCGTGAGGGTATTACTAAATTGAAGAAAAATATTGACGACAGTAGACACAATCGTCACTGTAAAAGCGTAACCAAACATCATTACCGCCCTCGCGAGTTTTCTTCTGTTTTTATTATTGGTAATAAGCTCCGATTCACGAGTTGTATATCCACTATTGGTAAGCATTGAAATAACTTGAAAACGCGCTTTTTCTTCAGTAAGTCCCGTAATTCGAAATAGCATCACAAAAATTTCTACAATCACTAAGTAGACAAAAATAAACAGTATAAACAGTATCACAGAGCCCAGTATTTCCATATATTCCTCCCACCTAAAGTGTTCGACAATATTATACCATACTTATTTTTATTAGAGCGTGGTTATTTTGAGTTCATCCTATTTTTATACTACTGCATACAGTACACTTTATCAGCAACAAGAGAAATAAATTCCTCGTCGTGGGTGACCACAATAACACACTTATTTTGAAGCGCCATTTCTTTCAATATCTTTGCAACCTTTTTCATATTCTCTCTGTCCAGACCACTCGTCGGTTCATCAAAAACCATGATTTCTCTGTCATAACTTTTTGCAAGGCCCACTAAAAGTCTCTGTTTTTGCCCGCCTGACAAAATTTGCGGATGCTTATGTACAACATGAGACAATCCAACTTCTTCTAAAACTGAAAGTACACTTTTCTCATCCGCTTTCGTAGTACCAATCAAAAATTCTTCCAAAACACTTGTTTCATAAAGCTGATAATCTACATCCTGTTGCACAAAAAACGTTTTCCTAAACCGTTCCCTTTGTTTAAATATTTTTTGATTACAAAACAAAGTACCTTTGCTTTCTTTTAAAACACCCGTTATAATTTTCATCAATGTTGTTTTACCAGATCCGTTCACCCCTTTTACAACCGTAACTTCTCCCATTTCTGCCGTAAAATTGATGTCTTTAAGAATTTCCATCTTACGTGCGAAATAACAGACATCTCGGATCACCAAAAACGGTCTTTGGGATTCATTGATTTTATCAGAAGATTTAGAAACAATTTTCGGATTTTCAGAAAGTAACGGTTCAGAAAGATGTATGTCTCTTAAACCATACTCCTCATAATTCAAGGCGCTCATTTCCAAAAATTCATCCCTTGACCAATCTTTTGTTATTTCGCCCTCTTCCACTAAAAACACTCGATCCACAATATCTCTTAAATAATGCAATCTATGCTCAGATATAACAATGGTTTTCCCCTGCTCTTTTGCATATTTTAAAAAATCTCTAAGAGCATCCGTCGATACCTTGTCCAAATTAGCACTTGGTTCATCCAAAACCAACACATTGGGATTCAAAGCAAAGACAGAAGCGATGGCAACTTTTTGCTTTTGACCACTAGAGAGACTCATCATCTCCCGCTCCAACAAGTCCTCAATATTCAATAACTTAGTGACGCGTTCCAAATTTTCTCGCATAACGTCTCTTTCAAAACAGTGATTTTCCATTGCCAGCACAAGCTCATCTTGGACTGTCCTTGCAAAAAACTGACTTCTAGGGTCTTGAAAAACACTGCCAACTTCACTGCCGACATCAGAAAGACTCTTTTCCAAAACCCTCTCCCCGTTTAGAAGATACTCCCCCTCCAATACACCGCCGTAAAACATTGGACAAAGCCCATTGATAATTCTTGTAATCGTTGATTTACCAGAGCCACTTTTCCCGACAACAAGAACTACTTCTCCCTTTTTTAACATCAGGTCAATATTTTTCAAACTGTAATCTTTTGCACCAAAATACCGAAAGGATAAATCCTTACATTCTATCGCGTTACATTCTTTACTCCATTCGCCTCCTGCTAACATACGCCTTCCCTCCATTACGCACAGCCCCCTATTCTTTCTGCGCACACAATGGCTAATAACAACGCAGAATACAACACAAGCAGTAAAGCATCTTGTTTTTTAAATCGAACTTCTTTATAGCTTACAATATCGTTGTTCATTTCCACACCTCGAACCATTGCTGCAGCAGTGAGCTCCTCAGATATATGAATGGTTCTAATAAGTAGAGGCACCAAAGTATACTTGAAATTCTGAACCAAATGGCGCAAGACACTCCAAGGGGTTATTCCTATTCCTCGATACTTAAGCGACGTTCGAATACTTGAAACTTCAAATTTCAAGGTAGGTATAAAGCGAAATAACACGATAATGGATACACCAAAGGCTTTTGGTAAATGTAATTTCTGAAACACACTCAGCACTTCACCCGAAGAACGTCTACTCCCATGCATAAAACTAACTGGCAATAACAAATGCGTAAACACACTTAAAAACAGTCCAATGCTTTTAAATCCAGAAATCCCCAAAAGTAAATATGAAATATAATAGCCCAATCCGTACATGCAAAATATTTTAATTCCTCTTTTAACATACCCTTGAATCATCATCCAAGATACAGCGACCACCATCGCAAGAGCAAAAAACAATTCATTTTTTATATACATAAAAAGTATTGAACTCAGCAAAGCGAGAGCCAAGTTCAACCTCATATCAACCTTAATCGGAAACAACAACTTTATCCCAATTATTCGTCTCCTACCACACCAGCGGTTTTAAAGTATTTATTTAAAAATTTAAATCCTAACATCGATCCGAGAAGCGCGCATATAATTCCAATCACAAAAGCAATCAGTATATTTTGAGTGGAGAACACTGAAAACATCTGCTGAATTTCCTCCATGCTTAAGCCCCGTGACAGCATTGTATCAATCGTTTGAGCCTTTCTCATATTTAGCGTAATTACAGGAGTAACCAACATAACAAGCCCATACACACAGTAAACTGCCGTCAATTTCACTTTGTTTTTGTATCCGTTTTTATAATACAAAAACGCTTCTGCCAATATTCCGAGAACACTGATGACAATAACTGGAACAGGAAGCGCTGTACTAAACGAATAATAAGCCCCCGTTAAAAAGAAAAACAACAAAATCGTGCCTGTTTTGGGCGACTTCGCAACAATCAGTATATAAATAATGGCACATAAAAGAAGAGATAGATTTTTACCAAACAAAAAATAAAGGGTATTGTTTGCCATAAAAGGCAGTGATAATATGATGTGTAGCACTAAAAACACAGCTGTTAAAAGTGTAATCAAAATAACTTCTCGAATGCCGATAATATTTTTTTTCATAATACCTCCTTGGTACTCTTACACTACCATTCTACATCCACTTTTATCACAATCAAAAAGTAGTTTTGGAATGTTTTCAGAACCAACCACAGCGAAACTGTTGATAAATAAAGAATACTATATTATACTAATCATAATATCGGAAAGAAAATAAATGGTATTGGAATATACAAAAGATAATTCAAATGATTAAAACAATAAAAATACATTATTAAATAGGACGTACTATGAGAAAAATCGAAGAATATTGGAGCGATTTTGAAAAATTTGGCTTTATCAAACACACAGAAGGTGCAAAAACAAAATACACTTTACCAGAACCACTAGGCGAAGGATACTTTGAACTCTGGGGCGATACTAGCAAAGCGGTCTTGACCATCTCTGATTTCACCTTAAAGAAACCCCTAATTATGAATGAACGCATCGAAGAACGCTCCATGGTTTTAGGGCAATTTCATATTGGACAAGGCGTTTTTTATCAGAAAAAATCTGAAAAAATAAACTTTGAACAAGGGCTCACCTACGGTGTAAACTATCCATTTTCCTATGGATACAAAAGAGTAGAAGCAAACATTCCATTCTTAGCGATAGGGCTTTTATACAGAGAAGCATTTTTTGAGACACTTCCCTACGAACTACCCCAAAACTTTTGGGAAGAGTCCGCCCGAAAACTGAACTTCAAAAATATAATTATTCCTCAAATAACAGAAATACTCAGCCAAATCAAAAACTGCAACCTAAACGACGAACAACTCAACATGTACATATACGCTAAAGCAATGGAAGCGCTTACAATTACAAACCACCATGTCTTTTCAAACCCTAAAAAAGAATCTATTCACCTCTCGCAGAAAGATAAAATGCACTTGCAAGAAATGAAAACATTTTTAGAGGCGAACTATGTCAACCCTCCAACAATTAAAGAGCTCGCTACCTCTTATACAATGAACGAACAAAAACTGATGGCAGGGTTCAAATTTTTGTACCATACCACCGTTTATTCATATATTCAAAAAATACGCATTAACAAGGCAACAGAGCTCCTTCAAGACGACAGCCTCTTAATTAGCGAAATCGCTAAAGCCGTAGGTTACCACGGAGACGGGCATTTTCAGCAGGTATTTAAAAAATTCTACGGCATAACGCCACATCAAATGCGGAAAGATTTTCTTAAAACCTAAATTTCGCTACTTCACCTTGCAATTCTGTAGCGATTTCAGCCAAACGCTCACTAGCTGACGCAATGTCATTAATTGCTGAAACCTGAGTATCAACACTTGCACTTGCTTCCTCAGTAGTTGCCGCGTTTTCTTGTGCAATAGCAGATAGATTTTGTATAACCCCAATAATATTTTTATTTTTATGTTCAATATCATCAGAATAATCACTAACTTTCTTAACAATTTCTCGGCTAGTAGCAACCGCATTTTCAATCTCATTAAACTTCTCTTGTGTCACTTCAGTTTGCGATTCAGATTCTTTTACAATTTCAGCTGCAACACGCATTTTTTCAACCGCTTGACCTGATTTTTCTTTTAATCCATCAATAATCACTCTGATTTCTTCAGTAAACTTTGTAGAGTCTTCAGCAAGTTTCCTGATTTCTTCAGCAACAACAGAGAATCCACGTCCTGCCTCACCGGCTCGTGCCGCTTCTATTGCGGCATTCAAGGCTAATAGATTCGTCTGGTCAGCAATACTTTGAATCATTTCTGATGCCTGACTAATTGCCTCAGCACTCTCATTTGTTTCCAAAATAATTTTATTGATAAACTCTGCTTCTACTTTATTTTTTTCACTCAAAGTCTCCAATTGGTCAAGTGCTTTTTTCCCCTCATAACCTTTCGCATCAATATTTTCAGTCGCTGCTTTTAGCTCTTCCATAATCTCCATCATTCCATTAAGCGATTGAGTAACATCTTCCATATTCTGCGCAGCGCTTTGAGTATCTGATGCTTGACCTGTTGCACCTTCTGCAATATTACCAACTGCTACGGCAACTTCATCAGCACTTTCTCCTGTGCTTTGCGCTGTCGCAGTAAGCTCTTCAGCAGTCGCGGCAGTGGCTTGCGTTCCTTCTGAGATGCTCTGTACAAGCTCTGAAATATTCTCCGAAACATCCACGATAGATGATGCCATTAGTCCAATCTCATTATCACTTTTAATGTGCTTGTCTAGTTTTTTACGGTCATCTTCCAAATTAAAGTTGTAGCCAGACATTTTTACCAATACACCAACAATATCTTTTATCGGCCTCACCACCGTAGACTTAATTAACAAATAAATAATAATCATCGCTAATAATATGCCAATTAACGTAACGATCGCCATCTGTATAACAGTAGCATAAAGCCCTTTATACAGTTCACTTTCTGGAACATTTGCAACGATGCGCCAATTTGTCTTTGGTATTTGAATAGAAAACACTTGATATTTCGCGCCATTAATCACTGTTTTTTCTTTGTTAAAGCCATTCAAATCATAATTCGCCATCAAATCTGCATATTCAGAATGTTCTGAAATATTTGTCTGAATGTCTTCAGCAACTGGAGTCGCAATAATTTGACCGGTACTATCCACCAGAACAACCGTTCCCTGTTCCCCAATTTTAATATTTGAGATAATATTTTGAATTGTAACAAGGTCATAGTCCGCACTAACCGCTCCTATAAATTCTCCATTTTTATAAATTGGAACAGTTGTTGTTACCATCGTCATACCACTGGTTTCATCGTAATAAGGGTCTTGCCAAGCAGATCCCAAAGAACCATTGGCGGAATCTGGTACATTTTTAGTATCGCTATACCACGCCTCTCCATGAAAATTATAATCAGGAGATTCATAATCCGTTGTATAAACCAAATTGCCACCATCCTTATAAACATAAGGAC
>PDWI01010913.1_pt1 | contig 14990 bp, 19 predicted proteins | sample 1430891 | NCBI WGS metagenome assembly PDWI01 (sample SAMN01162508, study PRJNA174530) | Oral metagenome, whole genome shotgun sequencing project. | biome: Marine environment; feature: Marine mammal; material: Swab sample of the gingival sulcus; isolation source: swab sample of gingival sulcus... | reverse complement strand
CAAGTTCGGTTAGGCGCATCACGCAAAAAAATTGTGGTTGAGCCTGTACAATAGCACGGGGTTTCGATAAAAAAAATACCCCCAGAGATACCCCCACAAGGTGTTAAATTGGGTTAAATTCGCTTGTTTTGCGTTGGACGCATTAAACACCATGAAAGATGATTAATGATTTGAATATATGGGGATTATTGGCTTTCTTTGGATGTAAAAAAACCGCTTTGGACAAGCGGTTTTTGGTATTCTGGCGGAGAGTGGGGGATTCGAACCCCCGATACGCTACAAACGTATACACACTTTCCAGGCGTGCGCTTTCGACCACTCAGCCAACTCTCCGTTCGCTTGCACAATAACTTGCGAAGCATTAAGGCCGATTATTATAGCGCCATTACTCAGTTTGGCAACCTTTTATCAGCGATTGCTCGCATACACCCAGCGCAACCGACCTCAGCTCCCTAAAAAATCGCGCAAAAACTGTTGTGCATCGTCCTCATCGGGTAGCTCCACATCCAGATGCTCAGGAAACACTAGCGGAAAACCCGATTGCGCCCAGCGCAAATGTGACGGCTGTACCGCAATTTTAATATGCGGTTCAAAGCCGACATCGGCTTTGATGCGACTAACCAGTGTATCCAATAGCGCATTCATACGATTGGCAGCCACGCCTTTTTCTACAATCAAGTACCACGTCGTCTTGGGTGGCAGGAAGCGAATAGCGGCATGCAAAGACGCGGGGATATATTTTCGCAAGGCGTTAATCGCTTCGATATGCTGTGTTCGCTGCCGGTTTTTGGGAGTAAGCTGCAACGTCGGCCCTGATTTTGCCCACTGTAGCGGCGAGGTATGGACTTTGATGCGGATTTCCGGCGAGTTCGATATCTCATTAGCAATATTGACCAACACCGTGTTGACCACTTCGCGAAGCTGCTTGGCGACAGCGGGACTTTGGACGTTTAAGTACCAAACAGTTTGCGGCAAGGCGAAACGCACAACCGGTAGGAACTGTTCGGGCAAGTGTTTTCTGAGGATAGCCTGCGCGGTTTTGGCTTCCTTGGTACTTTTGACGGCGATTTCTGTCGAGCCAGCATACCAAAACGACCCCGACGTATGATCGGGGTCATTTTTCAAAAAGTAGCGCAAGGCGTTGTCTAAGTCGCCGCGAAAAGGTTGATGATACGCCATAGCCGGTATTTTGAGCCTTAGTTACGCCCTTTTTTCTCCAGCTTCGCTTGGGTAAAAATATTACCATGAATGGGCGGATTTTTTTTCTCCGGTGACGCGGATTTTTCCTGTGCTTTTGGCTTTTCTTGCGACTTCACTGGCGGCTTTTTGGGCGACGTTCCCTCAGCCTTTTTCTGAGGTTGTGGTTTCTCCTGCGATTTCGACTTCGCTGGCGACTTTGCCTGCGCTTTTGACTGCGCCTTTACTTGGGCTTTTGAGGGCTTTTTTTGTCTTTTCTTTGATTTTGTCGACTTCTTCGGGGCACGTTCGCCACGAACACCGCCAAACGGCAAATAGTCATCCGTCAAGATAAAATCAATGCGTTGCTCTTCAACAGAGACACCTTTTATCATCACTTCGACTTCATCCCCGACTTGGTAAACCTTGCGGCTACGCTCACCCAGCAGGACGCGGCGCTGGTCGTCAAATTGGAAATAATCGCCATCCAAGCTGCTAATATGCACCAAACCGTCAACAAATTCGCCGTTCAAAGTCGCAAAGAAACCAAAACTCGTTACACCTGAAATCGTTGCCTCGAAACACTGTCCCAGTTTGTCCTGCATATATTCGCATTTCAGCGTCGCAATAACATCGTAAACGGCATCATCGGCACGGCGTTCGGCCATTGAACACTGCTCGCCCAAGGCTTGCATTTGTTCGGGAGAGTAAACGTATTGCTCGCCTTTGCACGTCACGCCGTGTTTGATAGCACGATGTACCAATAAATCGGGATAACGGCGAATCGGCGAAGTAAAATGCGCGTAGTGTTCTAGCGCCAAGCCGAAGTGTCCTGTATTTTCCGGCTCGTAAACGGCTTGGAACATACTGCGCAACACCAGCATTTGCACGGATTCAAAGTTTTCTTTTTCTTTAATTTTTTCGACCAATTCTGCCAATTGCTTAGAGGTAATCTCACCCTCAATTTTGGGCAGTTTGATACCTTCTTGTGCCAAAGCCGCCACCAGCGTTTGATATTTCTCTTCGCTAGGCCCTAAATGGTTGCGGAATAAGGCAATAGGACAGTACTTGCCGGTTTGTTTCAACAAGAACTTCGCGGCACAAACATTGGCGCGAACCATAAATTCCTCAATCAATTGATTGGCGGTCAAGCTCTTACGCGCCAAGATATGGGCGATTTTGCCCTCGGCATCGTATTCAAATTCCGGCTCAACGGTTTGAAAATCAATTGCGCCGCGGCGATTGCGCTGCTGGCGCAACACTTCGTAAAGCGATTTCAACGTCTGCAAATGCGGCAACAAATCGGCGTGTTCCACCTGCAAACTCGCCGTTTCTTTAAACAACACATTTTCAATGGTTTCATACGTTAAGCGTGCGTGCGAGTGCATAACGGCATTGTAAAAACGACTGCGGGTAATTTCACCCTCATCATTAATCAGCATTTCGCAAACCATACACAAGCGGTCAACGTGCGGGTTGAGTGAACACAGCCCATTAGACAGCTTTTCCGGCAACATCGGAATGACGCGATTGGGGAAATACACCGAGGTAGCGCGATTGACGGCCTCAACATCCAGCGGCGAATCCTTTTGCACATAATGCGCGACATCGGCAATGGCGACATAGAGTTTATAGCCCTTGGGTGTCTTGCGCGCAAATACCGCATCGTCAAAATCGCGAGCGGTGATGCCGTCAATGGTGACTAACGGCAGGTGACGCAAATCTTCGCGACCTTCGTAGTCGTCTTCGTCCAACTGTTCGGGAATGGCTACGGTTTGCTGAATGACATCGTCCGGCCATTGGTGCGGCAGACTGTGGTTGGCAATGGCAATATCAATCTCCATACCCATATTGTCTTTATCACCGAGTACGCGCACAATTTCGCCCAAAATGGGTTTATGGTTACGGGGATAACTGGTGATTTTGACTTCGACAATTTGATTGTTTGCTGCGCCGATCTCATCCAAATTGGTGGCGAGGATTTTTTGACTGATGCGACGATTTTCGGCCTTGACAACCTGAATACCATAGTCATCAACCAAGCGGCCGAGGATATGATGGTTGGCGTGTTCGAGGACGCGTACGACCTTGCCTTCGCGCTTGCCTTTGCGGCCACCCTTTTTTTCGCGCGCTTGAATTTTGTCGCCGTGCATGACATTCTGCATTTCTCTAAAAGACAAGAAAAAATCATCACCATCAGTGAGCGTTTTGTCGTCGGGAATAAAGAAACCAAAGCCCTCTGGGTGAGCAAACACTTTGCCTGTCAGCGTTTCCCGCGGTTCAGCAACGGTGACTTTACCATTGGCTTGTTCGTCGAGTTGCTCATCGCGCAACATGGCTTTTAGCCGGTGTTTCAGCGTTTCTTTTTCACCGCGATTGAGGCCGTACAATTTTGCCAATGCCGAAAATGACATCGCCCTGCCCTGTTCCTTCAAGGTCGCCAAAATAAAATCGCGGCTGGGTACAGGGTGTGGATATTTCTTACATTCGTTTTCGTATTCGCTGTCGCGTTGTCGCCAATCTTCCATAGCACTCTCCTTAAATTTGTAATGATGACAAGCCGGCCTAATCAATAGTCAAAAATTCATCTATCAAACCGGCTGATTGCCAAATCTTTTTAGCGAGTGGCCATCTCGACCATGAGGTAAACCAGTGTCAAGAAAAGCAACACCAAAGCGGCACGCAATCCCCAGCGCCACAACAGCTGACTTTCTTCTTGCCCTTCTTGGCGCTGTTGTTCTTGCATGATTTTAATATCTAACTCAATTTTTCGCTCTCGAAGATTCTGACGATAGTTTTCAATGAGCTGCTCGGCTTTTGCTTTGTCAAGCTCATGTTTATCAACCAAACATTTCACTGCCGCCGCGTGTTGACCACGCATTAAATGCTCACGCACATTCAATGGCAAATGGTCGGCATCAATGGGAAATGTTGGAGTGGGGGTTTTCGGTAACTGCATTTATGCTAACTCAAAATCGTATTCCATAACCAGCGGTGCGTGGTCGGAAAACCGCTGCTCCTTATAAATAACGGCGCTTTGCGGGGCGTTGGCTTCGGCCAGTGCGTCGCCAACAATTTGATAATCAATGCGCCAACCCGTATTGTTTGCCCACGCTTGCCCACGGTTCGACCACCACGTGTATTGCTCGTCGCGATCGTCGACGAGGCGAAAGCCATCTTTATAGCCAGTAGTGAACACTTTGCCAATCCACTCGCGCTCGTGCGGCAGAAAGCCAGAACTTTTCTGATTGCCCCTGGCATTTTTAATATCGCGCTCGGTGTGGACAATGTTGATGTCACCACAAATGATATAGGGGTTTTCGTGGCTTTTAAAGTCCATCAGCCGCTGATAAAAACGCGCCATAAAACCCTCTTTAATCATTTGACGCGCCTCGCCGGACGAGCCACTGTGCATATACAATGACACCACATTAAGGTTTTTAAACTGAAATTCGATATAGCGCCCCTCGGCATCAATATCGTCCCAGCCCGTGCCTTCGATAATGCGCTGTGGCGCGATTTTTGAGTAAATCGCCACGCCAGAATAGCCCTTTTTCTCGGCATCGTGATAAGCGCAGTGATAGCCGGCTGGTTGAAACTGTGGGTCGTCTTTAAGTTGTGCAAATTGCGCTTTGGTTTCTTGGATACACACAATGTCGGGATTTTCTTGACGTAGCCAATCGAAAAACCCTTTGCGAGCAGCGGCGCGAATGCCATTGGTGTTAATGGTAATAACTTTCATCTACTCAGCAATCAACGTACAATTTTAAACAACACTTTTTTAAAAAACCTATCGTCAAGCTCATCGACGTTCTTTTTAAAATCACGCACCTCATCCTCAAATAATTGTGAAAATTTAAGTGATTCAGATTGCGTGTGCTTTGTATCAAAAAGCGATGAGGTTTTCTTGTTGCTTGCATTTTCTTTGAGTTCTTGTCGCAAGCGACTTTCAGTTTCTGCTAATAAGCTCATTCTTATCTTTCTTCCTTGTTAGACGTTGTTTGATTACCTAAGCGACAACGCTAGATAATCTGCCATGCCGTTCCAACAACCAGCTGGCAATGAATCCTAAGTACCGGCCAGAAACAAACATAACGCCACCCGACCACAGCCAGTCATCATACCGCAATTGAGAGAAAAAATCCATAGCAAATGGCCGCTTACCGGCGGTTTACGGCCGGTAACTGATAAGTCATATTAGAGAAAAATCGCTTGATTTTACATTCTTTTAATTAATGTTTAACATCCAAACCAATCATGGAAAATCAATAAAAACCCCAGCAAAAAATAAAAAATCATTTGTTAAAACTTGCTCGAAAATCGGGCTGGCGCTAAAATAACGGGGTAGATATTATTAGCTAACCATTTGAAAAATTAAATAGTCGCGAATAATCACACTAACAATCAGGAGTAAGCAACGATGAAAATAACAATCAGAAAAGCTACCGAGGCCGACTTCCCCGCCATTTTGGCGTTGGTCAAAGAACTCGCTACCTTTGAAAAAGCCGCCGATAGCGTCACCAACACCGTAGAACAAATGCAAGCCGAAAAAGACCATTTTCACGCCTTGGTCGCCGAAACAGATAGCGGCGAAATTATCGGCATGGCGGTGTACTTTTTTGCTTATTTCACTTGGGTTGGCAAGTCGCTGTACCTCGATGATTTATACGTTAAAGCCGATTGCCGCGGGGAAAAAGTCGGCACGCGCTTATTAGCAAAATTGTTTGAAGTGGCCAAAGCCGAACAATGCCACCGCGTGCGTTGGCAAGTGCTAGATTGGAATACACCGGCTGTCGAATTGTATGAAAAAATGGGCGCAAGCATTGAGACCGACTGGAATAATTGTGGTTTTGATGAAAAGCAAATCCAAACAATGGTACTTAAACATTAAGAAGGGAGTAACACAATGAGACACATACTATTTATCGGCTTAGGCCGCATGGGCGCACCAATGGCGGGGCATTTGGCGAAGCAACAAGCAGTTGCTGTCAGCGTACACAACCGCTCGGCGGGTAAAATCGAACAGTGGTTGCAGGCGCATTCGGGTTCTGCCCACGATAATAGCCATCAATACGATGCCATTGTTGTCTGCGTCGGCAATGACGATGATGTGCGAGAAAACCTCGCCCTAGACGGGAAATTTATCCCCTGTTTAAAAGCCGGCGGCGTAGTCATTGACCACACGACAACGTCTGCCGAATTAGCCAAATCCATGAGCGCATTGCTCGCGCCACGCGGCATCGCCTATTTAGACGCACCCGTGTCGGGCGGCGAAGCCGGTGCGGTCAATGGCGCACTCAGTTGTATGGTCGGCGGAGATAAAGCCGCCTTTGAAAGCGCGGCTGATGTGTTTAATGCGTACTGTAAAAATGTGGTGCATATCGGCGACAGCGGCGCCGGACAAATCAGCAAAATGGCCAACCAGCTGTGTATTGCTGGCGTTTTGGCCGGCTTATCCGAAGCCATTTGCTTAGTGGAAAAAGCCGGCGTTGATGCCGATAAAGTCTATCAAGCCATCAAAGGCGGCGCGGCGCAATCGTGGCAACTGGACAATCGCTTTCAAACCATGATAGCCGGTGAGTTTGACTTCGGCTTTGCCATTGAACACATGATAAAAGACCTCAAGTATGCCTTGGCAGAAACCGGCCATCAGGGCTGGACACCACACGTTGGCAACAAAGTATTGAGCGATTATCAGCAACTGCTAACAGCGGGCAAATCGGGAAACGATACTTCGGTATTGGTGGAAAAGTACCGGCAGGAAATCGGGTAATGCCCAACCAGTAAGATAACCGTGCTTCGTTAAGTTCGTTTGCCGTAGTTGATGCACTGTCTACGCTTGCTGTACAGCGAAATCGTTTAGCTTTTGATACAAGGTGCGCCAGTGAAGACAGTATGACAATACGGCGAGGTGGTGCAACGCCGTCTCAAAAGTTAAACGGCTCGGCTGTAGGTTATTGCTCGGTCTGGCATTACCTACGGTTACCTAAAGACTTTCTCACTCGATAATAACCATATGCCACGATAGAAAGGGAGATGAATTGCTGAATAAAAAGAATAGGTTTTTCCTGTATTATCATCAAGATTGCCATACTGATATTCATCAGCATAAAAAACAGCCAACCCTTTAAGCTATGCTTGGCCATGTAATAACTTCCCAATAAAAAGCCGAGCATGACACCCATTTCTAAAATTTGTGAGAAAGCGCTAATGCCACCGTGGGTAATCAAGCTATAAATAACACCAAAAGCAACGGCAGAATAGGTCATTAACAAAACGAGAGAATTTGATAGCCTATTGGGTCTTTTGTTGTCGTGGTAAGTATTGTATAACCCCAACAGCATGGCAGGAATACCACCGGCTTCGATGGAGGCCGCAATCCAGTTGCTCTCACCAACAAGAATAATCACCCACGCAGGTACACCGAGAATATAAATAATCCACGCCCCCATTTTAATCATTTTTTTCCGGTGGGCGGCTTGTGTCTCAGCAACCGTAAACAAGATTTTATTCAATAAATAAAACCCTGCTCCCCATATTTGTAGAAGTAATTCCATTCTGTCGCATCCCGCTTAAAGTTAATCAATTTATTTGCCAACTAATTTATTAAGTTATGAAATAGCAACAAGCTATCATTTAACTCTTTGTCATTCGCCACTCAATCCTAACCAAACGCCAATTTCCACGCCAAAAATAGCATTAACACTCCAACCAATGCGTCGAGCACATTCCATGATTTTGGATTGGTAAATAGTGGTGATAGGCGTTTTGCACCATAACCTAAGCCAAAAAAGAACACAAATGAGGCGGTGATTGCCCCGAAGGTAAAGAGCAGTTTACTATTTGCTCCCGTTGAAACCATGCCCACCAATACCAAGGTATCTAAATACACATGCGGATTCAGCCATGTAAAGCCAAAACAAAGCAACAGTGCTTTTTTTAGGCTACTCACGCTTTGGCTATCGCTATTCATGGCATGGCTTTTGGCAAAACTAGCGTATAAACTTTGCAAACCATAAACGAGCAAAAATACCGCCCCTGCCACTTTGGCAATATTCACCACGTTTGGATATTTTGCTGTAACAGTACCAAAACCTGCCACCCCTGCCGAAATTAACAGGGCATCAGAGATGGCACAAAATAGACAAATGGCAAAGACATGTTCTTGTTTTAGTCCTTGTTTGAGGACAAAGGCATTTTGTGAGCCAATCGCCAAAATTAATGAAAATCCTAGCCCTAGGCCTGAAAAATAATCGAGCATGCTGTTTCCTTTTTAAAGTTGTGTTTTATTATTCAATGGTTGGCAAATATCAGCAGGCTTTAACCAAATCCTCTAACCCATTCGCCCTTAATTGACTATCAAGATATTTGCCTGTCACTCAACAATCATTTAGTTTAATTGTTAAGTTAATAAGATACAAGAGTTGTTGAGCATTAACAATCGTCCCTATATTACCCAATCAACAACTTTAGGGCGTGCCATGTTTGGATTGAGGACACGCCCTAGTATTTTACACACAAAATACTTGCAATTAGCTTTTTATCCGCTAAAATATTTTGCATACAAATTAAAAACAACTTAACACAGGAGTATCCTATGAAACCTTTATACACAACCACCGTCACTGTAACAGGCGGCAGAAACGGCAACATCAAATCAGACAATGGCGTATTGGATTTACAAGTCAGAATGCCCAAAGCCCTAGGCGGCCAAAACAATGATTTTACCAACCCAGAGCAATTATTTGCCGGTGGCTATGCCGCTTGTTTTGACAGCGCGCTAAACTTGGTCGCGCAACAAGCCAAAGCAAAAATTAACAGCACCATTACCGCAACGGTGAGCATTGGTGCAAATGCCGCAGGCGGTTTTGAATTGGCGCTGGATTTGGTCGCCGACATTCAAGGCGTGGATAGAGAAACGGCTCAACAGTTACTGGAAAAAGCCCATGAAGTTTGCCCGTATTCCAACGCTACACGCGGTAATATTGATGTAAGCATTGCGTTGAAATAACCCCCACAAACTGAAACTTACCCAATTTAAATCGTAATCAATAGGAAAAAATTTATGAAAAAATTATTGCTTAGTACTTTATTGGCAACTTCTGTCGCGACTTCTGCCGTTGCTGACGATGACTTGGTCGATGGCTTGAATGTTATCGTTACCAGTGCTGAACCACAAACACAAATGATGGCAATGGTACTCTCATTGAAGAGCATCGCTACGCATAAGAAAGCCGTGAATATGGTGTTATGTGATAAAGCAGGTGATTTAGCCGTCAAAGACAGCGAAAGCCCAAAATTAAAACCAGTGGATGCTTCACCGAAAGAGTTAATGCAAAAACTTATCAGTATGGGGGCTGATGTGCAGGTTTGTCCGTTGTACTTACCTAATTTAGGCAAAGACGAATCCGTTCTTATTGAAGGTATTAAAGTAGCAAACCCCGATGAGGTGTCGAAAAAATTGTTAGATGAAGATTATCATATCTTAAGTTACTAATCATATGATAAATAAAATAAATGGAGTTCTAGAATGAAACTAAGTAAATATGCATTTATTATGCGCGACCCTAGCTATGACGAGCCTAAAAGTGCTCAAGTTGATTCACCTGCTTTTGCAATGACGGTTTACGCTGTCGGCACGGTGGAGCAAGCCTGTGATGTGGCAAAATCACTCGTTGAAGACGGTATTCAAGTTATCGAACTCTGTGGCGCATTCAAAGGTAGCATGATTGATGATGTCATTAAAGCTATTGACGGTAAAGTCCCCGTTGGTCACATGGAAAACTACAAGCCTTTTTTGCTCAGTAATTCATAACGAAATGCGCTATTCACTCCCACATTTTAACTCAATTTGTGGGAGCTATTTTTTGCAAGCCTTAAGGACTTATCTATGAACAAATTTAAACACTATTTTCTTATTTTTCTCCGTTATTTGCTCGTTATCTTTATGATAAACGCCGGCATTCAGCACTTTTTAAAAGTCGATTTCTACATGCCATTTGTGCCGAGATTTTTGCCGTTTACGGAATTTTTTGTCTATTTTTCAGGCGTAGTCGAAATTGTTTTAGGTATTCTATTGGCGGTGAGTTTCCGCAATCTTCGCCCTTATGGTAAAAGCATTGCCGCATGGTCGGCACTGGCGATTTTTGCCATGTTTTGGGGGTTTTTACCGATACACATTAGCGATGTATTTATGGAAAATCCCGCTATCGGCACGCATAAAATGGCGTTAATCCGCGTGCCGTTTCAGTTTGTGTTTATTGCTTGGGCTTGGGTGGCTTATCGTTCATTGAGCGCCAACTAATTCAATTGTTTCAAGAAAAAACCATAATTAAAATGATAAAATACAAACATATCTATTTGATTTTAAGCATACTCGGACTGTGCTATACGGGATTTTATAATTTTCAGTATTTCCAAACCGCGCTTGAGCCGTCCCTTTTAAACTTTTTTAAGGACGCAAAATGTAGCTATCCTGCTCAGTCATTGGGTACTGATTTGACGGTAGTCGTCGCGACTTTTTTTGTTTTCTACATTCCCGATGCGATACGCTTAAAAATTCGTTTTTGGTGGGTGTTAATTCCTTTGACCTTTGTTTTGGCGATTGCCTTTACTTTTCCGCTGTATTTGTATTTGCGTGAAAGGGCGTTGGAAAAGCGCGGTGGCGCAGAAAAAATTTAACGATAAACATTAGGGCGTGAATATTGCTTTAAAATAAACGCTGTCCCGCCCCTTATTTTATCACCTCGTTTGATGCCCAGACTAGGCGCGTGTCCTCAATCCAAACACGGCACTGCCAGAGGAGATTTTTTGCGAGTACAAGGCAATGATTGCGCGGTTTAGTCATTCTAAATAAGCAATTATTAACGCGCGGTAATCGCAAAAAACTCCCTGTCCCGCAGGGTTGAGGACACGCCCTAGAACATCAAACGAGGTGAATGGGTATGGCTATCTCATGACCTCATCTTCGACATCTTCAACGAGAAAGTCCATGGTTTTTAAATCTTTATCACTAATGACTTCACCCGCTTTAACCACAAGTTTTCCCTCACGCGTTTTGATTGGGCCTGTAAAAGGATGAAAGGTTTTTTCCTCTATTGCGCTTTGTACTTCTTTGGCCTTTTGCCGGATATCTTCGGGAATAGCTTGATTAAACGGCGTAAGTATCAAAGTATGATTGTCAAAGCCGCCCCATGTATCTTCGCTTTCCCATTCATTGTCTAGTGCTTTCTGAATTCTATCAATATAGTAATCCGTCCAATTGTAAACAATGTTAGTCAGCACCTTGTTAGGATAGCGATTTCGAGTATCAGAAGCCGAGCCGATAAACCAAACTCCGTTCTTCTCGCCTAGCTTTTGTATGACTTCCAAGCTGGTTTGCTGCATCAATACGTCATAACCCTCCGCAATTAACGCCTGTACGGCTTTGTGCTCTTTGGTGTTATCTTTCCAAGAATTCATCCAAACAACTTTCATTTTGACATTGGGGTTAACGGATTTTGCGCCCAGCATGGTGGCATTGATACCGCGAATCAACATAGGGGTACGCATGGCAACGACAAAGCCCAACTTATTGGTTTTAGTCATCGCGCCAGCCAACATACCTGCGACATAGCGGCCTTCATAAAAGCGTGCCGTATAGGTGGCAAGATTTTTATCCTGTACATAACCCGAAGCATTTTCAAATTTAACATCTGGGAATCGCTTCACCAGAGGTGTTGTTGTTTTGGCAAAAGACAATGAGGTCATAAAAATCATTTTGTAACCTTTCTCAACCAAATTCTCTACTGCCATCTCCACGTCAGCGCGAGAATCAAAATCAGAAAGATACGTAGTGATAACTTTATCTCCAAAGGTTTTGTGAATTGCTTGATTGGCGATATTGTGCTGGTAAGTCCAACCTGATTGACCCACCGGTGTATTGTGCACGAAGGCCACTTTTAAAGGCGTTTCGGCAAACACGGTGGTTGTTAACAGGGTGGATAAAGTGAAAATGAATAGTTTTTTCAGACTTATTTGTTTCATGATGTGCTCTCAATGCATTGAAAAATAAATTAATAAAATATATAAAAGTCATATTGGTATCACCAACATCTCGTCATTCTAGCACATTCAAGACACTAGGGCGTGTCCTCAATTCAAATATAATACTGCCAGAGGAGATTTTTTTATTGATAAAATGATTAAAGAAAAGAAACAATACAGCTTTTAAAAAAGAATTAGCCTTGTTGTTCAAGGGGTAATCGTTTAGAATCAGCAGTGAAACAAACGCGCTGAAAGCGGGGGGGTCGCATTCCTTTGATTTACTGCGTGTCGCATTATTTTTCTCAAAAACAGGTATTCATTATGCACAGAAAAAACAAAAACAGATTATTACTCGCAGTGCCCTTTCTTGCCCTGCCTTTTTTGTCCCCCAGTTATGCACAAAATCAACAAGACAAGACTGGCATATGGAAAGACAAGAAAACACACTTAATCTGGCAGCGCTGTAACCTAGGTGAACAGTGGAATGGACAGGTTTGTCAAGGTAAAGCCGCCCAACTAACGTGGGATACAGCGGTCGCGTATGTTGAGCACCTTAATGAAAAAAATAGCGAAGGTCAAACCGAGTGGCGGTTACCCGCTTTAGACGAGTTGATGACGCTGAGACGTTGTTCTAAAGGTTGGGTTAAAGAGACCACCACGCAATCCGCTCGCCCCGTGACCATCAATACCACCATCCAAAATCAACGTGGGATGACCAAATTAGCACCAATTCACTGTCAGCGTGGCAGTTTCAAACCAACAATTAGCCGTCGTCTTTTCCCGACAGCTAAGAGTGCCTTTTACTGGACATCGTCAGAAACGAATGAAAACCTTATGGTTCTGGGTGTTGACTTCCAGAACGGCATTGCCATGAGTTCGAGTAAGGCATTACCTTCTTACGTACGTTTAGTGAGAAACGCCAAATAATTAATATGTTAGAATTAATGAATTGGCCATTGACGCAGCCTTTGATTTGCGAGAGCAAGGTTTGACCGCCATAGCGGTCGTGGCTTTAGGCGGTCGTGCCGATGATGATTTTAATATGCCGAGTAAAAATCCCAAAGCACGCCTCAGCGAAGACGATATATTCATCCTACTATAGGAAAAATTAACCACGAGGCCTCATGAAAAAAACCGCTATTCTACTCAGCGCAACAGGGTTAACGGGTAGTCATTTGCTCAATAAATTACTCGCTAGCAATGACTATGAAAACGTCAAGATTTTCACTCGCCGAGCCACGGGAAAAAGTCACCCTAAACTAACTGAAATCGTTTGTGATGTTATTAAGTTAGAAGAGCAAGCCGATGCGTTCACCGCCGATGTGGTCTTTTGCTGTATCGGTACGACCAAAGCCAAAACACCCGATAAAACCCTGTATCACGCCATTGATTACGGCATTCCTGTCGCCTGTGCCAAACTCGCCGAACGCAATAACATTCCGACATTAAGCGTCGTTTCTGCCATTGGTGCAAATGCCGATAGCTCGGTATTTTACAGTCGCACCAAAGGCGAAATGGAGCAGGCGGTTCTGGCTTGTGACATTGCCAATATTCTCATTTATCGCCCCTCGCTGATTTATGGCGAACGGGAGGATAACCGTTTGGGCGAGAAGTTAGGCATAGCATTATCCAAAGGCTTACAAAAGGTCATGATAGGTAAATTAGAAAAATACCGTGCGATAAGTGGTGAGGAACTCGCGACTGCATTATTTAATGGCGTGCAAAAACAAGGTCATCATATAATTTTTGGCGATAATTTCTAAACCAATAAAGTATTTTGCATGTAAAACACTTGCGGACGATGTTTTATCTGTTAAAATAATTTGCATGCAAAACAATTCCAACACAATAGGAGCAAAAAATGTCAATTTTAGACACAGCACAAAAGCGTTATTCAACCAAAGCCTTTAACCCAAACAAAAAAATCAGCGATGCCGATATACAGACGCTAAAAACCATTTATCAATTAAGCCCGTCGAGTATTAATATTCAGCCGTGGCACACGCTGATTACGGATAGCCAAGAAGGAAAACAACTGATTACTCAAGCCACTCAGGGCAATTATATCTTTAACGCGCAGAAGATTTTAGATGCCTCACACATCATGGTATTGTGTACGCGTAACGACATTGACCAAGCGCATTTGGATAAACTGCTCGCCAAAGAGCAAGCCGATGGGCGCATTCCCAACGAAGAAATTTATAATATGACGAGGGATTTGCGTAACGGCTTTTTAGCCAGCCACAGTGAACACCCTGAATTTTTACACAATTGGACAGCAAGCCAAGTTTATATCGCCTTAGGTGGGTTGTTATTAGCCGCTGCTGATATGGAGGCTTAACGCCTATTACTTTGGTCGCACTCGGTTATCACAGCGATGAGGATTTTAATGCGAAGTTGCCAAAATCTCGTTTTGAATTAGACGAAATTTTCACGCATTTCTAAATAAAAAGAATTAAGAAAATAAATATGTTAAAAAATTATTTGGGCTTGCCCCACAACCTACCGAAGACGGCGCGTTTTCTCCGTCAAAACTCGCCCTAAAATTGGCAACCTCAGATAAAACAGATTTTGATAATGCCGTTTACGAAAAACTTTATCAAGGCAATAAAAAAATCCTCATGGTTTGCACCGAACAACGCAATATGACTATGGCAAATGGTACAAAATTTTCCACGGGGAATCACCCTGTGGAAATGCTGTTACCGATGTTGCACTTGAAAAATGCAGGCTTTGATGTCGATATTTACACGCCAACAGGCGATTCGGTAAAAATCGAAATGTGGGCA
>PDWI01014706.1_pt1 | contig 14992 bp, 11 predicted proteins | sample 1430891 | NCBI WGS metagenome assembly PDWI01 (sample SAMN01162508, study PRJNA174530) | Oral metagenome, whole genome shotgun sequencing project. | biome: Marine environment; feature: Marine mammal; material: Swab sample of the gingival sulcus; isolation source: swab sample of gingival sulcus... | reverse complement strand
CTTGAAAATTATTTTTCTCTGCGCTCAGCTTTATCAACTGAGTTTTTTGTGCTTTACTTACCGAAAAAATAAGCGTCAGCATCAAAAATGGTAATAAAATTTTTCTCATAATTGAATTGTTTTTATTAAAAATCTATTTATAAAATTAATAATTATATCCGTAATATAGTTTTAGCAAAAAAGGATATTCCCTGTTTTCAGGGTTAACTTTTATTGCTTCTCGCAAATAGTTTAGCGCCGATTTCGGCTTGTTTTGTAACATATAATACAGGCTTTCCGTCATTTTAATATTTCCTTCCGTGAATTTATCCATTCTGTATTTTTTTTCAATTCCCTCCAAAACATCATCAACTTGGGTTCTTGTGCTTGACAGATAAGTTAAATTAGCCGTTAAATTTTCCGCATTAAAGCAATCAAAATCAAAAAACTCGGTATAACTTAAATCATCAGTATTAATTTTATTCTTTTTCGTTATTTCCTCAATTTTCTTTTTATCATAAATAAGAGAAGCGGCAATATGATAAGGTTCAAACCAGAAAAACTCATCTTTAGCCGAAGTATATACTTTTTTTTGCCATGTATTAAAATCTATTTTGCGAGCGGTTTTTCTGCCGATTAAAATGGCATGATATTGTCCCAGCCAGAGATAAGATTCCGGGAAAACACTGTCAAAACTTTTTATTATTCCGAGCAAGTCTTCAAGTCTCAACTTATGTAAGGGCAAATATTGCGATACCATTCCTTGCGGAGTAAGATGTTCATAACATTGGCGAAAATAATCTTGCGTATATAAATTTCCCGAGCCTAAAACAGGATGTGTCGGGTCGCAAGAAATTAAATCATATTTTTTATTGCTTGTTTGCAGATAATATCTGCCGTCTCCCGGAATTATATGCAATCTTTTGTCTTTATATACCCGGAAATTCAAGTCCTTATAATGCGATGCTGCTTCTACAAGACCGGGCACCATCTCAACACAATCAATATGTTTTACTTCTTTGTGTGAGGCTATGGCCGAAGTCGTAACTCCGATGCCGAAACCTATAACAAGCGCATTATTGCATTTTAAACCGGCAAAAAACGGGATATGTCCTACCATTTTAACGGCTTTGAGAGCATCAAAATTTGAGCCTATTACGGCACTGTTATTTACAAAACTTGTTTTTCCGAAAACGCCTTTTTTCTTTTCATTTGCAACAATTACGGTTCCTTCTCTGGTTTCTTTGTATGCCAAAACTTTTTTGTCAAATTTTATAAGGGACGGCGGTAAAAATTGTATTTCTTTCATCGCAATTAAAAGCAATAATAGCAATGCGGCTTTTCCTATGATAATTTTTTTGGTAAATGCGTATTTTTTGTCTTTAAATTTTTTAAACGTAAAAAAAGTAATCCCCAATAAAAACAGCACAAGAATAAAAATTGATTTTCCAACTCCAAAGGCAGGTATTAGCACAAAGGCTGCTATGACGGGACCCAAAGCGGCACCCAGGGTATTTATCATCATTATTTTGCCCACATTGCTACTGACGCTTTGCGAATTGCTCGTATTCATTTTACATGCCAAAGGAAAAGCAAAACCCGAAATAATTGCCGGCGGCAAGATTATTATAATTGATGCCAAAGACGGGACAATTAAAAGCCTGAAAAAATGATTTGCAATTTGTTTTTCAAAGGGAAACATAAATAAGTTCGGAAAGAAATATAATAAAGGTAAACTTAGTGTAAGGGCAAAACTTAACAAAAGTAAAGTCTTTAACATTAGACGATTGTTGTCTTTGTAGAGTTCGCCTTTTTTCTTATAATAGGAACTTCCGAGATAATATCCCAAAATTACAAAACTTGCGATAAGCGCAAAGGTGTATGCCGTATTGGCAAAATAAATTCTGAAAACTCGTATCCACAAAATTTGCATGGATAATAAGGCAAAACCGACTATAAATGTTGCATATTTTGCCGTTTTGCTTTCATCCGGTTTATTGTTTTTGTTATTTGAAAAATGCTCCTTTTTTATAGGCAAAGAAACCTTAAACCTTTTTGAAAAAAAGATGTATCCGCCGGATAAAAAACTTAAAACAGAAACTGTCAGAAGACTGTAAAACTGCCCCGCATAGCGTAATAAAACGAAACCGGTAATTAGTCCGCCTATTGTACTGCCAAGCGTTTCAAAAGCATATATTCGTCCCAACTTTTCGGCAATTTTATCATCGCTATTTATAATAATTTTGCTGATAACAGGGATAATGCCGCCCATAATAAAAGAGGGTATAAGTAATAAAAGGACACTTCCCGAGTGTATTAATAAATCCGTAAGTTGTGGGGACAAACTCATTGTGCGAATAAACTCGGCAAGATTTCCTATAAGAAAATAGTTCAGGATGCTAAATGTTCCAATGCCCGCAAACAGGCTCGACAGCAGCAAGTTTATATTGCGGGTTTTATCCGCTTTTTTACCAAGAATTACGGCTCCCGCACCAAAACCTGCCATAAAAGTGGACAGGATAAGCGTTGCAGCTTTTACGGTGGTTCCTAAAATCAAACTTAAATACCTGTTCCATGCGACTTCATAGTTGAGAAAAATGAACCCGGCAAGAAAAGTTATTAATATAAATACAAAACTGCTTTGCTTATGCTTCATTATTTGCTTATCATTTTGAAACTATTCTAAAAGATACTGCATCTGCATACAGTTGCATCAATTTTTAAAAATTTAGTCTTTATTACGAAAACTTGATGCCCTCAAAAGTTTTGAAAACCTTTGAGGGCTGATTTTTAGCCATTGTAAAATAGAAATAAGCTAATAAGGTTTATTTTTTTTGACTATCTTTTTCTACTAAGGTTTAAACGGAAAATAAGATTTTTAACAATTTTTAATTTTGTCCATTATACCAAATTTTCTCATGCGTAAAGCAGGTTTAATGATATAAAATATTTAATTTTGCATTTATTTTTCTAATACCTCATTGAATGGAAGTATATATTAATGCGCTTGAAAAGCATTTGCCCGGAAAACCAATCGCCAATGATGAAATAGAATCTTATCTGGGTAAAATTAACGGGTCAAATTCTAAAGCCGGACCCATTGTTTTAAGAAACAACGGAATTAAAACAAGATATTATGCCATTAACAAACAACAGCAAACCGATATATCCAACGCAAAATTAACTTCAATAGCCGTAAAAAAAATAGAAAACGCAGATTTCAAGGTGAAAGACATTGAACTTTTAGCTTGCGGCACAACCAGCCCCGACCAGCTTTTACCATCTCATGCCTCAATGGTTCACGGAGCACTGGCAAGCCCGGCAACAGAATACGCATCCTTTGGCGGTTCTTGTAATGCCGGCATGCTGGCAATGAAATATGCTTGGATGTCAATACTTTCCGGAAATACAAATAATGCCGTTTGCACCGGCAGCGAATTGTTGTCTGCTTGGCTAACGGCGAACAAATACAACAGTGAAGCAAGCAAGCTAAGCCAATTGGAAAAAAAAACCATTTTGGCATTTGAAAAAGAATTTTTGCGCTGGATGCTTTCTGACGGAGCAGCTGCGGCACTTCTAACAAACACACCGAACAAAACAAAAATATCTTTAAAAATTGAATGGATTGAAATAACTTCTTTTGCCGGCGAGTTGGAAACCTGCATGTATGCCGGCGCCCAAAAAAAAGAAGACGGCAACCTTATTCCATGGCGAAATTTCGACCATAAAACCATTCAAGAAAACTCCATCATGGTCTTGCAGCAAGACACCCGATTATTGGGAAAAAACATTGTTAAAAAAGGAGCAGAATTTTTGTGCAAGCTCACACAAAAACATAATTTCTCTATGGAAGATGTGCAATGGTTCCTACCCCATCTTTCGTCCATGTATTTTAAAGACAAGATTTTTGAGGAAATGAAAGCGCACAAGCTCTACATCGACCCGAAAAAATGGTTCCTTAATCTGCCCTATGTCGGAAATGTGGGTTCGGCTTCAGCCTATTTGATGTTGGAAGAACTGTTTAACTCCGGAAAATTGCAAAAAGGAGAAAAAATATTGGTCATGGTTCCTGAAAGCGCCCGATTTTCTTACACTTATGCTTTATTGACAGTAGTTTAAACAATGATAAGCTCTGATGATGAATGGAGAATGATAAATGAAAAAGTAAAAGTTAAAGTCTGTTTGCAAAGAGTGCAATAACAAACTCCCTTTTGGAGAAGGGGGTGCAGGGGGATTGACTGAATTAAAATCAAAAAATTAAATCGCTGATAAAAAGCAATTTAAAGTTAAAATAAATTGACCTTTGAAAATTATAAAAAACATATGAAAATTGAAATAAATCAAATCATACCTCAATCGTCTCCCATGCTTATGATTGACGAGCTTTTGATTTCAAATGACGAAAAAACAATATGCGGCTTAACGATTAAGCCGGATAATATTTTTGTCCATGAAGAAAAATTAAAAGAAGCCGGCATCATTGAAAATATGGCACAAACAGCGGCAGCTCGCGCCGGATACACGGCACATGAAAACAACACACCCGTAAAAACCGGTTTTATCGGCTCCATAAAAAACTTACATATTTACAAACTGCCAAGCATCAATTCAAGCATAACAACACATTTAAAACCGGTCAGCGATATAGGCAATATTTCAGTCGTAAAAACAGAAGTGCAACAAAATGACGAAAAAATTGCCGAATGTAGCATGACCATTATTTTAATGGATTAAAATAGATAATTTAAGCATTTTTACCCTTTTTCATAATAGTTTTTTATTTTTGAGGAATAAAATATCTTTCTTTTTGTTAATATTTCATCATTAAACTCTAAAATAGTGTGGAAACAAAAGAACTTTTAAAAAAAGTAAGGCAAATTGAAATAAAAACACGCGGACTTTCCAAGCATATTTTTGCGGGCGAATACCACAGCGCATTTAAAGGCAGAGGAATGACTTTCAGCGAAGTGCGCGAGTATCAATACGGAGACGATATTCGTAACATTGATTGGAATGTAACGGCAAGATACGATAAACCCTATATAAAAGTTTTTGAAGAAGAGCGAGAACTGACCGTTATGCTGCTTATCGACATCAGCGGCTCGCAAAATTTCGGCACTGTCGGCAGCCTAAAAAGAGAACTGATAACGGAAATTGCCGCACTTATAGCGTTTTCTGCCATACAAAACAATGATAAAGTAGGGCTAATTCTTTTCTCCGATAAAATAGAAAAATACATATCGCCGCAAAAGGGTAAAAAACACATTCTGCGCATTATTCGCGAATTAATAGATTTCAAACCCGACAATAGAAATACGGATATTTCCGCAGCACTGCGCTATTTTACCAATGTTACAAAAAAAAGAAGCACGGCATTTATCCTATCCGATTTTTTTGATACACATTTTGAGAAAGCATTGCAAATTGCCGGGCATAAGCACGATTTAATTGCCTTGCACATCATGGACGAAAAAGAATACCGGTTGCCCAATATAGGTTTCATAAAGTTAAAGAATGCTGAAACGGGCAAAGAAATATATGCCGATACGGCTCGAAAATCGGTAAGAAATAAATTTGCGGAAGAAAGAATGCAGTTCCATAAAGAAATGAAGCAAATATTCAACAAAGCCAATGTGGACAGCATAAGCATAAAGACAAACGAAGATTATATTAAACCTTTAATAAAACTATTTAAAGAAAGATAAAATTTTGCTATTTGCTTTTGCTTTTGGAAAAGTCTCGAAATGCGGGTTAAGCACAAGAAAAACTCAGTTCTTATTGAACTGAGTTTTTCTTATTAAACCGAAATACTTATCAGAGCTTACTTAAGCACGCCTTTTACAACAGAGGTATGAGTTATATTATCAGCAATAGGGCATCTTTGTGTAATTTCTTTTAAAAATGCTTCTTTCTCCTCCTCCGTTAAATCGGCATCAATAGATATAAAAGTACGAATTTCCGTGAACCCGGCTCGTCCTTTGCTTGTTTTTCCAAGCAGGAAATCTTTATCTATATCTCCTTCTAATTCTACGTTAATACCTCTTAACTTTATCCTTTTTTGCTTGGCAATAATTCTACCTATTGCACAAATACATGCGGGCAATGATGCTAAAAATACTTCCATTGGATTAGGTCCTAAACCTTCACCACCCATTGCTTGGGGTTGATCGATGATAAAATCATGCGAACATTTAATGTCTGTTCTGAAGCTATCTCCCATTTTAGCTCCGACTTTGATTGTTGATACTGCCATGTCTGTTATTTTTTTGATTAATAAATTGATACAAATTTAAAAAATAAAAATAATAATTCACCCTATTCCGTTTTTTTATCAAAGACTAAGCCGCATTATTATTTTCGATGCTACTTCGTGCTCATCAAGTCTTCGTAGTGAGAACCTTTTACCTTTCAATTCTCAATTACTTGCGTGAGGGCTGTGCCGTTCTCAATTCGTTTTAATCAATCCCCCTGCGCCCTCTTCTCCAAGGGGGAATTTGCTGTTGCGCTCTTTGCAAACAGACTTTTTACCTTTTAATTTTTAGTTCTCAATTTTCTTCCGGCTTCCGGCTTCCAACTTCCCGCTCTAACCGGGTTTCAATTTTCAATTCTCAATTACTTGCGTGAGGGCTGCGCCGTTCATAACTCACAATTAAAAAGTCCCGCCTTTCGGCGGGAACTTTATGAAAAAAACGACTTACTCCTCTTCTCTTATTTTTGAATAAGTTTTTTCAATTCTTTAATTTCTTTTTTTAGCATTTCAATTTCACCGGCTTGTTTTTCCATTTTTTTATTGTCTTGCTCTAAAATTTCAATTTTTTTGCTTTGACTTTCTATTTCTTCTTGTTGTTCTTGTATGGCTTTTACCAATACCGGAACCAATGCCGATTTATCGGAATAATACTCGCCGTCTTTTTTGCTTAAATGGGTAGATTGAGGAAATTCTTTCATTAAGGCTTCGCCTTCAAAGCCTAAAATTCGATGTTTTGAATTTGCAGAAGGATAAAATTCCAACACTTTTAAATTATTTAAAATACCGGTGGCTTTGGCAGTGTATAATTTGTTGTCTTTACTGCTTTTTGCCGATTTTGCTCCATACGTTATATTTCCGCCTGTTGCAGTAATATAACCAATATAATTTCCGTCTCCGTCTTTAAAATCAATTAAATAATTTGTTCCGGAATTATTGTCTGTCCCGGCTTGTATGCCAATACCCCATCTGTTAGTGTAATTTCCGTCATTAAAAAAATAGGCAGCGTATCCGCTTGATTTATTCGCTTCTACTTGAAGTCTATTGCTTGGGCTTGTTGTGCCAATACCCACATTACCGCCCATTATTGCCATGGTGTTGTTTTGTGTAATAATCGGTGCCGAGGCAGGGTTGTTTAACCCAATGCCAAAAGAATAATTTCCTTGCGCTTCAATGCTGTGCCCCATTGCCGTGCTGTAATATCCGCTTGCTGTTGTTGATATTCCCATTGCCGTGCTGTTCTGTCCGCTTGCTGTTGTTGACGATCCCATTGCCGTGCTGTACTCTCCGCTTGCTCTTGTTCTGTTTCCCATTGCTGTGCTGTAACCTCCAATAGCATCTGTCAACATTCCCATTGCCGTGCTTGCACTTCCAATTGCATCTGTTCCGACTCCCATTGCCGTACTCCACATTCCGCTTGCTGTTGTTTTGTTTCCCATTGCCGTGCTGTAAGAGCCGCTTGCTTTTGTTTTCCATCCCATTGCCGTGCTAATGTATGCGCTTGCTTTTGTTTCTTGTCCCATTGCCGTGCTGAAAGTTCCGGATGCCGTATCTGTAAAGCCCATGGCAAAAGAGCCATAGCCTTCAGATACGCTGCCCAAACCAAAGGCATAAGAATAATTGCCTTGTGCTTGAGGTGCACCGGCTTCGCCCCAACTATAACCGCCGCTGCTTCCTGCCGGTGCCCCGCTGCCAAAAGCAAAACTGCGCAAGCCTGTGGCTTGTGCGCCGCGCCCAAAGGCATAGCTTTGCACATTTAAGGCTTGGGCACTGTCGCCAAAAGCAAAGGAGCTGGCACGCTGTCGGCATGGGGCACGTATAAACGCCCCGCCAAAAAGGCATTTTTCTCGGGGTACCACAACACGCGGTTTTTGCCGTTTATTGCCTCCGCCGTGGTGCCGGTGCTTACGTCAAATTTGTTTTCTTTTATGCCTTTGCCAAGCACATTGCCTTGCACGGTAAAGCCGCCCACGCGCTCATTGCTTACGGGTATTACTACTTTGGTGCTGTCTTGGTTGGTAAAGAAGTTATAAGTGGTGTCGCCTTTTGCAAGCGCATAACGCCCCACGGCAAAGCCGCCGGAGGTGCCCGCCGCACCGGTAGTTTCCGGTCCTACGGTATATACCCGCGTACGCTTGTCGTTGGTAAAGAAGTTATAAGTGGTATCGCCTTTGGCAAGTGCATAACGTCCCACGGCAAAGCCCCCCGATGTCGGCTGTTTCTTGTATGGTATATACACGCGTGCTGTCGGAGGTTACCAGCAACAAATTATTGTTTTCTACGGATTTTCCGTCTTTTGCCAAAGCATAACGTCCTACGGCAAAACCGCCCGATGTACCCGATGCACTTGCGTTTTAAGTTGCGGGGTGATAACCATTAAAGGGTTGCCGTCTTTGTCGAGTATTTCCATTAAGGTGTCATTGTCGCTTGTGGCTTTTATCACCAATTTTTTATTCGGCGTGTTGGTGCCTATCCCCACATTGCCGGCATTGTAATAAATGGAAGAGCCGTTTTGTTGCCAAGGGCTTTCGGCACTGTTTGCACTGCTGCCGGCATATAAAGCATAAGGCACGGAGAGCAATTGGCTCGCGCCGGCATCGGTGTAATTTGTTCCGCCGGCAGGGTCTATTTCTGCTTTCAGGTAATAAACATCTTCGCCCCATGCAATGGCAGAGAAGTCGTCGCTGCTTGTGCCTTGCCCTACGTTTAAAACAATAAGCCCGAAAGCGTTTGTTGTTTTGTCCCAAGTTTCGGTATATACGGCAGTCCCGGTTTCGCTGCCTTGCAGAATGCTTAAACGTAAGGAAACGTCTTGATTGGCAAGTATTGCCCCGTCGGCATTGCGCACGATGCTTTGGTACTTAAAGGCTTGCGGCACCTGTGCTTTTGCTTGGTAGTTAAAAACAGCCGTCAGTAATACGGCAAAGAATATTGCGATTGTAAAAGTAAAATTCTTCATTTTTGTAAGTTTAAAAAATTGATAGATAAAAAGAGGGTGCAATATGCAAAAACATTTTGAAATTTCAAAATATTTTTGACAAAAGCTGCTAAATTTTAAACCGAATTATTATCGAGTGTTTTTTCCAAAATTCCAAAGAAGTCCCTCTAATAAAAACCATTAATTTTGTCCATTATACCTAATTTTGCATACTTTGCGCTTAAGATTTACCTCCGGCAAGCATTTTTTTATAAGGTAATAAGGTTGATTTTTTTAGCTACCTTTTTCTACTAAGGTTTGAACGGACAATAAGGTTTTTAATAATTTTTAGTTCTTAATTTTCTTCCGACTTCCGGCTTCCAACTTCCCGCTCTAACCGGGTTTTAATTCTCAATTACTTGCGTGAGGGCTGCGCCGTTCTCAATTTCCAATTTACAAATCAATCCCCCTACACCCCCTTCTCCAAGGGGGAATTTGCTGTTGCGCTCTTTGCAAACAGACTTTTTACCTTTCAATTTTCAATTAAAACTCTTCCAACTTCCGGTTTCCAACTTCCCGCTTTAATCGGGTTTTGGCAAACAGAAATAAGGTAAATAAGGTTTATTTTTTTTGATTATCTTTTTCTACTAAGGTTTAAAGGGAAAATAAGGTTTTTAACAATTTTTAGTTCTCAATTTTCTCCCGGCTTCCAACTTCCGGCTTCCCGCTCTAACCGGGTTTTAAACATTTTTCATTCTTAACTCTCAATTCATTTATAATTAACAATTTATAATTCATAATTTGCTAATCAATCCCCCTACACCCCTTTCTCCAAGGGGGAATTTGCTGTTGTGCTCTTTGTAAAAAGGTTTTTAATTCTTCCGGCTTCCGACTTCCGGCTTCCGACTTCCGGCTTCCGACTTCCGGCTTCCGACTTCCGGCTTCAGCTAAAATCACCAAAAACAAAACATAAGTCGTGTTGCTTGTTGCGGATTAAAGATAATTTTTACATTTTTGCAGGCTTAATATAAAATAAATACAAAACCAAATTTGCATGATATGATGACTTCCAGAGAAATAAGACAATCATTCTTGGACTTTTTTAATTCAAAACAACATAAAATTGTTTCTTCGGCACCCATGGTTATAAAAAATGACCCGACTTTGATGTTTACCAATGCGGGAATGAACCAATTTAAAGATATTTTTCTCGGAGAAGCTGAAAGCTCGGCAAAAAGAATTGCCGATACGCAAAAATGTTTGCGTGTTTCCGGTAAACATAACGATTTGGAAGAAGTGGGACACGATACCTATCATCATACCATGTTTGAGATGTTGGGAAACTGGTCTTTTGGAGATTATTTTAAAGAAGAAGCCATTGATTGGGCTTGGGAATATCTTACCGAAACACTGAAAATTAATAAAGAAAATTTGTATGCAACGGTTTTTGAGGGTTCGGAAGAGGACGGCACAAAAGCCGACGAAGAAGCAAAAACTTTCTGGAAAAAATATTTGCCGGAAGACCGTATTTTATACGGAAACAAAAAAGATAATTTTTGGGAAATGGGTGCAAGCGGTCCTTGCGGTCCTTGTTCCGAAATTCATATCGACATCAGGGATGAGGAAGAAAAAAAACAAATTCCGGGCAGAGAGCTTGTAAATCAAGACCACCCGCAGGTGATTGAAATATGGAACTTGGTTTTTATTCAATACAACCGAAAAAGCAACGGAGCATTGGAAAGTTTGCCTGCCAAACATGTTGATACGGGAATGGGTTTTGAGCGTTTGTGTATGGTTGTGCAAGGTGAAAAGTCGAATTATGATACGGATATATTTCAATCTTTAATAAAAAGAATAGAAGAAATATCCGGTAAAACATACGGCAAAGACTCTAAAATTGATATTGCAATGCGCGTTATTGCCGACCATTTGCGTGCCGTTGCCTTTTCAATTACAGACGGACAATTGCCTTCTAATACCGGTGCCGGTTATGTGATACGCAGAATTTTAAGAAGAGCCGTACGCTACGGATATTCTTTCCTCGATATCAAAGAGCCGCTTATCTGCAATTTAACGGATGCTTTGACAGAAGTTATGGGAAATGCTTTCCCGGAATTGACGGCTCAAAAAAATATTATTTACCAAGTGATTAAGGAAGAAGAACAAGCTTTTTTGCGCACCTTGGAAACCGGTATCCGAATGCTTGACGGCATCATTGCCGAAACAAAAAAGAACGGTTATAAAATCGTGAACGGAAAAGAAGTTTTTACATTATTTGATTCGTATGGCTTCCCTTATGGTTTAACTGAATTAATTCTGCGAGAGAATGATTTGATTATAAACAAAAAAGAGTTTGATGATGCGATGGCGGAACAAAAAAATCGTTCCAAAGCAGATGCGGCGGGAGAAAAAGGCGATTGGGTCGTTGTTTTTGAGGATGAAATTGAAGAATTTATAGGTTATGACCATTTGGAAACCGATTTAAAAATATCCAGATACAGAAAAGTAAAGGAAAAAAACAAAGAAATATATCATTTGGTATTTAATTATACGCCTTTTTATGCCGAAAGCGGCGGACAAGTGGGCGATAAAGGATATATTGAGGCTGAGGGTGAAAAAATATCGGTTATCGATACACAAAACGAACATGGCGTTATTGTGCATTATACCGAAAAAATGCCGAAAAATATAAAAAGTACATTCCATGCGGTTGTGAATAAAACAAAACGAGAACTTACAACGGCAAATCACTCGGCAACGCACATCATGCACAAAGCTTTAAAAGATGTTTTGGGCGAACATGTGGAGCAAAAAGGCTCTTTGGTGGATGAAAAACGTTTGCGTTTTGATTTTTCGCACTTTAAGAAAATGACCAATGAGGAAATAGCACAAGTTGAACGTATTGTAAATGACAAAATAAGAAGAAATATTCCTTTGAATGAAAGACGCGCCATTCCTATGTCGGAAGCTCAAGAGCTTGGAGCAACGGCTTTATTCGGCGAAAAATACGGCGATATTGTGCGAGTAATTCAGTTTGGCGATTCTATTGAGTTGTGCGGAGGAAACCATGTTGCGGCAACCGGGCAAATCGGGTTCTTTAAGATTGTTGCGGAAACCGCCGTTGCTGCCGGAATACGAAGAATTGAAGCACTAACTTCGGTTGAAGCCGAAAAATATATTTACAAGGAATTAAATCTTTTAAGTGAAGTCAGAAGCTTAGTGAAAAATCCCAAAAATTTAAAAGCGGGCATTGAAAAACTGTTAAGCGAAAATAAAGAAAATAAGTCTTTGCTTGAAAAATTTGCAAAAGAAAAAACAAAGTTCGTAAAACAAAACTTGAAAAAATCTGTTAAAGAAGTAAAGGGTATAAATCTGATTGTTCAAAAGATTGAAGATGCTGATGTCGGACAACTTAAAGATTTAGCTTTTCAATTAAAAGGAGAAGTTGAAAATCTCTTTTTTGTGGCGGGAACCGCCAACAATAAAAAAGCAAATCTAATTGTGATGATTTCCGATAACCTTGTTAAAGAAAAAGGCTTGAATGCCGGGCAGATTATTAAGGAAATAGCCAAAGAGATAAAAGGCTCCGGCGGCGGACCCGCACATTTTGCAAGTGCCGGCGGTTCGGACGCATCGGGCATCGACAAAGCGTTGGAAAAAGCAATGGAATACATAAAATAAAAAGCCAATTATTATGAAACACCCGGTATTAAGGTTTAATTACACAGCGGAATGATTATTTCCACAGGGTTTAAACCCTGTGGAGAGTATAAAGTGCTCAGTGTAGCTTAGGGTGTTCCTATATGACCTTTGAAAATTATAAATATAAACATATGAAACAAACAATTCTTCTTCTTATTATTATTGCTCTTTCGGGTTTTAATATGTTTGCGCAAGGATACATCAAAGTATATTCGAACCGTCCGGAAGCAAGTTCGGAATTTATTGTTTATCTGAACGGAGAAGCGCAAGATGCTTATCCTGCTTCCGAAACTGAGATAGAGGGTCTGTTGCCGGGAAAATATAATTTGACCGTGAGCTTTGATGCGGATACCATTGCCGATTGCGTAAAATCGTTTAAGATGAAAAAAAATGACCGCTTTGTTTTCAGAGTTGAAAAATTGTCTCAATTTTCAAAAGATGCCAAGCAATTAGGGCGAAATATGAAGAAAGACGCAAAAGGCGATGACGGATTGGTGCAGTATTACAAATTAGTGCGGGAAAAAGTCGAAAAAAAATGATGGCTTTTTGTAGCTTGTTTGCAATCGGCAAAATTTCCGGTTGCAAATGATGAATTGTGAGTTACAATTAAAACAAAACCTCATTTTCCGTTCAAACCTTAGTAGAGATAAACACAGGTAATTCTTAACCGCAAAGAACGCAAAATTTAGCAAAAAGCGCAATAGCAAAATCCCTCTTGGAGAAGAGGGTGCAGGGAGATTGATTTTTTAGCCAAAAAAGAGAAAAAGTAAGATAAACAAGCGACTTTCTATATTTATTGAAACTTACAGAACAACTACAATCAATTAATTGGCAATCAGGTGAAGCCTTGTTGCCACCATTTTATTATTTCTCTGACTTATAAATTGAAGTTGAACGTCCACTGTCTGAACCTCCTGCAAAAAGTGCAAACCCCCACATTTTTATGGTATGATCAATAATAATGTCATTTTTAACTTTTCCAACTCTTACTCGTTCAAAATTATGAACATAGAAAATAGGAAAAAATGGAATTAAAAATATTTTCGGTTTCACATAAAAATATCCATCCTTAAATTTGCCTCTAATTTTCTTTGATAGGAAAATCTGTCCATTTTGATAAGCACTAACATTTGCTTGTCTTTTAGAAATAAATTCAACCTTAACTGTTACATTTTCTTCATATGCTTTATCAGGCAAAAAGATAAATAGTCTGTCCAATAAATTCCTATTATTTTCATTTATGCCCCTATAAGGCATGTGTACAATTTGTCCGAATACAGTATCTTGGGTATTTTTATAAATCCCATTAAGTTTTTTAAAATCATGTTTTTTTAGGTTGACAATTTGATAATCATTTGAACTCATATTTTTCAATGGTTGACAACCTATTAGTGATATCAAGATTAATAAAATCAGCACCCCAATAATATGAAGTCTTTTTAAATCAAATAATTTTCTCGACTTTATCATACTCTGTCTTGTCTTTTTTTTTATGAATGCTAACGGTTTAGTGTATGAGCAGTAGCGGAATAAAAAGCTATAAACTTTAATTTCAGCACTGTACTTAGTCAAACCTTATTTTAATTTAATAATTTCTTTAATCGGTTCGTTAATGTAATCAAATTCAAGTTTTTTCATCCTGTGTATTGGACTATCATATCCAATAATATTGTTTCCACTAAATGACCTTAAATCCAGAATTCTATATTTCTTTTTGTATTTATTCAACGTTTGTTTTTTTAAGTCTACAATTCCGATTCTTTGAAATGTTCCACTTAAAAATGACTTCTCCCAAATCGGTATTGCAATTTTTTGTCCATTTCGACTCCAAATTGCTGGGCCACCACAATTTTCAGGAAGCAAAATTTCTTTATTATTAAGTTTAACTTTACATTTTCCACTCAATGGTGCACCCATTCCAATTTCATTAAGATTGAAATATTCCAACATAGCTTTATTTTCATTTTCTTGTCCGTTTGGGTTTTCATTTGGAAAATCCCAAGCATTTGGATATCTCAGAGAATCCATTGAGTATCCTACTAGTCTTCCAATTGAAAGTTCGTCAAATTTTAATGCTTTTAGTATTGTTCGAGCTTTATGTTTATCTGACTTTTTAGTTTTGTCAAATTCGTCCATTAATCCACTTA
>PDWI01006286.1_pt1 | contig 14992 bp, 17 predicted proteins | sample 1430891 | NCBI WGS metagenome assembly PDWI01 (sample SAMN01162508, study PRJNA174530) | Oral metagenome, whole genome shotgun sequencing project. | biome: Marine environment; feature: Marine mammal; material: Swab sample of the gingival sulcus; isolation source: swab sample of gingival sulcus... | reverse complement strand
TCATTGACTTCTGTTGATTTAAAATCACTTAAATATTACACTTTTACGATTGATACTTTTGCAGGAGTAGAAGATGTGATTATTTCAGCAACGGGTTATACAGGCTCAGGAGGATTTGAGATTTATTTCAAAAATAAAGATGCAGAGCATATTTGGAATGCTGTTTTTGAGTCAGGAAAAGACTTTGGTATTAAGCCAATAGGTTTGGCGGCTCGTGATACTTTGCGTTTGGAAATGGGATTCTGCTTGTACGGAAATGATATTGATGATACGACTTCGCCTATTGAGGCTGGTTTAGGCTGGATTACTAAATTTACTAAAGAATTTACGAATAGTGAATTTATCAAAAAGCAAAAAGAAGAAGGTATTACACGTAAGTTAGTTGCCTTTGAAATGCAAGAAAAAGGAATTCCTCGTCACGGTTATGACATTGTGAATGAACAAGGTGAAAAAATTGGAAATGTAACTTCTGGTACGATGAGTCCATCTATGAAAATAGGGATTGGATTAGGTTATGTTACAAAACCTTATGCTAAACGAGATACTGAAATTCAAATTCAAATTCGTAAGAAAACAGTTCCAGCAAAGGTGGTAAGATTACCGTTTTATAAATCTTAACTGTATTCAGGAATTTTTCCGACAATACCTTTGAAATAATTTTGTAAGAAGTTAAAATCTTCTTCTTTGTTGTCCGTAGGATAGTAAGGAGCAGAGATTTTAACTTCTTTTTCTTTGAAGTTCATCGTTGCCATTACAATAGGGACATCCGCACTTTTTGAGATGTAATAAAATCCTGTTTTCCATTCGGTTACTTTTTTTCGAGTTCCCTCAGGGGATAGAGCCAATATAAATTGTGGGCGTTGTTTGAACATATTTGAAATTGCCTCTACCGTATTATTGCTTTTACTTCTATCTACGGGCATTCCGCCAAAGGCTCTCATTATTATTCCAAGTGGAAATTTGAATAATGATTTTTTACCAATAAAATTGATAGGCTCTTTGGTTGAGTATTTAACCAACATCGCTAAGGGAAAATCCAACCAATGTGTATGAGGTGCTGCTATCAGAACATATTTTTTTACGTCTTTTGGAAATGTTCCTGTAATTTTCCAACCCCATAATTTGTGTAGTATGAATTTCGCAATTTTGGACATCTTTGTCTTTTTTTGATTATGGGCAAATGTAGTGATAAATTTTGATTTCTTTATTTATAAGGTATATATGTTGTCTTTCAGTATTCTTCAAAAATTTAATATTCATATAAATCGATTACTCTTTTTATATCTACAACTTCAGAAATTTTATAATAAAATTTGTTACTCATATTGAAGGAATGAGTTTTTAATATGCTGTAATATCTCCAGAACCATTTACTTTTGAATTGACAACTTGAGGGTTTCCTTTATATCGAATATCACCAGAACCATTTATAGTTGCTTTAATTTCTTGAGTAGTAGTTGTTTTTATGTCGCCAGAACCTGAAATTTTAGCAGTAGTTGTTTTAGATTTTAATCCGTAGGATTTTATGTCTCCTGATCCTATGACGGTACAATTGTAATTTTCAGTGTGTCCTTTGATGGTAATATCACCAGAGCCCTTTAGTTTTGAAAAAACATTTATAGCGTTTACACTTGTTTTAATATCACCAGAGCCAGTGAGGTTTATTGTTACATTATTTGCTGAAATTTCTTTTTTACAAATGATATCACCAGAGCCTTTTAGACTGATTTTATGAATATCTTCAAAAGCTACGTAAATGACCAGTTTTTTGTAGTATTTAATGTAAGTGTTATCCTTCATTTTTATTTTTAGTAAATCACCACTTACGATTGTTTCTATATTAGAGATGATGTTTTCATCTCCTTCAATTAAGATTTCGCCCTCTTTCCCAGATGTTAGAACAACTTTTAAAGAGCCATTTACAGATATTTTATCAAAGTTTTCAACAGTTCTTTTTTTGGATGTGATTTTCTCATTTCCAATGATTCCATTTAGTTGACCATCTTTAATCGTAATATTTATTCCGCCACGGCAGGAGAAGATAAAAATTAATAGCGTGAATAAGAGTGCTTTTTTCATAACAGTAAATGATTAAATTACGAATATCAAATATAACTCATTTTAATATCTAAAACAAATTTTTATAATTAAAGAGAACAATATTTTTAAGTGCTGATAGTTCATTTGCACATCTACAAAATTTATAATAGGTTTGTGTTTTCTAATCAATGACAATCAATGAAAAAGAAAGTAGCCATTATTATGGGAGGATATTCTTCGGAATATCAAATCTCTTTGAAGAGTGGAAATGTCGTTTACCAGCATATTTCCAAAGCATTGTATGATCCATATAGAGTACACATTTTACCTGAAAAATGGGTTGTGTTGGACGAAGAATCAAAGGAATATCCAATTAATAAACACGATTTTTCATTTACGAAAAATGGAATAAAAATTACTTTTGATGTTGTGTTTAACGCTATTCACGGACACCCAGGGGAAGACGGAACGATATTAGCTTACTTTGATTTACTGAAAATACCTCATACTTCCGCACCGTTTTATCAAATGGCAGTTACTTTTAATAAAAGAGATTGTTTGAGCATTGTAAAAGCCTATGGTATAAAAACTGCTAAATCATTGTATTTTAACCAAGGTGATACCATTTTAGAAGATGAAATTGTCAAAACTCTTGGTTTGCCTTGTTTTGTAAAACCAAATGGAGCAGGTTCAAGTTTTGGAATTTCAAAAGTGAACAAAAAAGAAGAATTACTTCCTGCCATTGAAAAAGCCTATAAAGAAGATTCTGAAATTTTGATTGAAGAATTTTTAAACGGGACAGAAGTTTCCGTTGGAGTTATCAATTATAAAGGTGAAACTAAAGTTTTAGCACCAACAGAAATTGTCTCTGAAAATGATTTCTTTGATTATGATGCGAAGTACAACGGAAAATCACAGGAAATTACTCCTGCACGAATTTCAGAAGAGCAATTAGAAAATCTCAATAAAACAGCCCAAAAAGTATATGAGGTTTTAAATATGTCAGGATTTTCTCGTTCTGAATATATTTTTATTGGTGACGAGCCTTACTTTTTGGAAATGAACACTGTACCAGGAATGACCGAAGCGAGTTTGTTACCACAACAAGCTGAATATGCAGGGATTTCACTCGCAGACCTTTTCCACAATGCTATAGAGATAGCTTTAAATAAATAACATATGAAAAAATCAAAATCACAACGTTTAGCCTCTTTGGATTTTATGAGAGGGTTAATTATGGTTCTTCTTATGTTAGAAAGTACTGAACTGTATTTTCACATAAAAAATATTACTGCTGACAACTCAATTGGTCGTATGCTTATTGGACAATTTTTTCATAACAATTGGGAAGGATTAAACTTTTGGGACTTGATACAACCGGCATTTATGTTTATGGCAGGAGTCGCAATGGCTTATTCAAACAGCAAGCAAATAGAGCTTGGAATAGAATGGAAACAACGATTTACAAAAATAGTCAAACGATGTTTTTGGTTGATATTTTGGGGTATTCTTAAACGAGTAGTTGCGCCTAATTGGCTATTATTAGAACATCTAGATGTTACCGATATTTTAACACAATTGGCTTTTACAACAATAATTGCTTTTTTAATTTCAGAATTTAAAATAAAATACCAAATTTTGATATGTATCGGAATTTTATTTTTAACCGATTTTATCTATCGTGTTTTCCATATTCCTAATCTTGTTTTAGGGTATGTTGATGGAAAAAATATAGGTAGTTATATTGACTGGATTTTATTCAATCAATCAAATAATCATTATGTTTTTATCAACTGGTTTCCAACTGCAGTACACACTATTTCAGGAGTTATCATAGGTAAATTATTACTCAAAAAGCAATTTTCTTTAAGTAAATTACTCGCAGTTGCCTTTAGTTTTTTATTGATAGGTTACGGACTAGATTTTTTAAATATAATCCCAATTATAAAACCGATAGCAACCTCTTCTTTTGTGATTGCTTCTTTGGGTTACTGTTTGATTATCTTGGCTTTTCTTTATTGGATAATTGACGTTAAAAATAATAAAAAATATATTTATTTATTTCAAATTGTGGGAATGAACTCTATTTTTATTTATCTATTTTGTGATATTATTGGACGTAATTGGCTCAATGGATATTTTGAAATCATTTTATCACCAATAGAACAGTTAGGTATTTCTCATAATTATTTTTTAATAATATCTTCTTTATTAGTATTTTACTTTGAGTGGTATCTCTGTTTATTTTTATATAGAAAAAAAATATTTTTTAAGATTTAATAATTTTAATCAACACGCAAAACAATGAAAAAAGCCATTTTTCCAGGGTCATTTGATCCTCTAACGAAAGGACATCTTGAGATTATAGAAAAAGCACTCCCTTTATTTGATGAAATCATCATTGCTATCGGAGTGAATAATGAAAAAAAATATTTCTTTCCTTTGGAACAGCGTAAACATTTTATTGAAGAATGTTTTAAGGGAAATTCGAAAATAAAAGTTGCAACTTATACGGGGCTGACTGTTGATTTTTGCAAAAAAAACAATGTGGATTTTCTTATTCGAGGACTTCGAAACTCTGCTGATTTTGAGTTTGAAAAAGCCATTGCTCAAACGAATAGAAAATTAGGAGAAATAGAAACGGTTTTTTTCTTGACTTCTACAGATATGAGTTTTGTGAGTTCGAGTATTGTCCGAGATATTTTGAAGAATAAAGGTGATGTCACAGGATTTGTACCTAAAAAAGTACAGCATTTAATGAAATAATCGTAATTTGGCTCAATTATTGTTTATAGGATATAAAAAAGTGAAAAAATGTTAAAAAAAATAGCACTTCTTATCAGTTTCATCACTGTTACAGCACAAGCTCAAAAGGTAATTAGCGGAACTTTTGAACCGGCAGAGGATTATTCTTGGGTGATGCTGTATAAAATAAAGGGAAATCAACAGGTTTATGTAGTAAATGGGACTATCAAAGATGGTAAATTCCAGTTGTCAGTGCCTTCAACTATTGATAAAGGAATGATGCGCTTGGTGTACAGTATGGATGAGGGGAAGTATATTGATTTTATCTATAATCAAGAGAATTTATCTTTCACTTGTAATCCTGAAGACGTAGAAAAAACGATTGCTTTCGAAAATTCAAAAGAAAATAAACTGTATTTTAATCACTTAGTAGAGAGTGAATTGCTTAAAAAAATAGCAGATTCTTTGCAAGTAGCTTATTTAACAACTGATAAGAATTCTAAGACGGCTGAAGAATACGAAAGAGTGGTCAAAAAATTAACAAATATACAAGATGAATACGAGCAGAAATCTGAACAAATGATTGCAAATCATCTTATCAAGGCTCAACGAAAATTTTATTCTGATAAAGTTATTGAGGATCCTCAAATTTGTATGAATACAACTAAAAAGCACTTCTTTGACTATATTAATTTTTCGGATGAGTATCTTAAAAATTCGATACTACTTCCTGAAAAAATTATTGAGTACATTTTTTACATAAACACTTCCGATGATGTAGAGGTGCAAAATAAAATTTACCAAAAATCCTGTTTAGAGGTACTCGAAAAAGCGAATGATGATCCTATTAGAAAAAGAGAATTGTTAGAATTTTTACTTCTGAATTTTTCAAATATAAAAAATGTTCCAACGGTTGATTTTTTAGTAAATGAATATAAAAAACTTCAAAAAGATATTCAAAATCCTACTTTTTTAGAAGATATAGAGGATGAAATGAGGTTAGCTATTGGTAAAAAAGCTCCTAATTTTCATTGGGGAACTAAAAAGAAAAACAGTCTATATCAACAGCCGAAACGAAAAAACTATATTATTGTTTTTTGGAGTACAACCTGTCCTCATTGCTTGAACAAAATGCCAAAGTTATATGAGTACACTAAGAACAATAAAGATATAATGGTTATTGCTGTTGCTTTGGAAGATGATAATTTAGGGTTTGATTATTATTCTGAAAAATTTAAAAAATGGAAAAATATTTTGAGTCTTGGGAAATGGAAAAATGATATTGCTAAATTGTATGAGATACATTCTACGCCGACTTATTATATTTTAGATGAACATAAAAATATTATTGCAACTCCAGAGTTTTTGGAAGGTGTAGAGAATTTTTTGAAGAAGAATACCTCTGAAAAGGAGTAGTTGTAAATAATGTATCTGAAATTAAAAATATATAATAAAACTTGTTGGATATGTAATCAATTTGCAGATTCTGACGAACATAAATTCAAAAAGTCTGATATTACTTCAATATACGGAAAAGGAGATTATTCTAAAAATCATAAATTTCGACCGATACACATAAAAGATAAAGAAACAACGATTAGAGGTCCTAAAGCAAAAATATTGACTTTTGAAAATGTGTTATGCCAAAAATGTAATAATGAAATTAGCCAACCTTGGGATGATTCCTATACTCTCTTTTCTAATTATTTAAGGAGAAATAATTATCTGATTTTAGAAAATGGAAAAATAGACTTTGAAAATATTTATGGAATTGAATGGCAAAGTAAAGTAAAAGACTTATTTAGGTATTTTATAAAAATATTTGGATGTTATATTGCTACAGGAAATATTGAAGTTAGTAGTGACTTAATAGATTTTCTTACTAAAAAGACAGAAAGGCTAAACCATATCAAATTTAAATTTTACTTAAAACCTGATATTATCTACTTACAGAAGCATTATAAGAAAATATTCTCTGAAAGCAATGAATACTACCAACTATATTATGGAAAAGTAAGGTGGTTTGGTAAATCAAAATCAGAAATAGATACTTTATCTGGATGGTTCACAAATAGTGGAATTAGTATTTATTGGGTTTATAATTTATCTATTAATAATGAATTGAAATTTTCATCTTTTAAATTCAAGAAAACTGAAAAATTGACAAACTTAATGGCTGAATCGTTACCTAAAAATTATGACAAAGTAACAAAATTAGTTGAATTTATTGAAAACTATAATTCGGATAAAATAGAATTGATAAACGAAATTTTAAATGAATAAAAACACTATTTACAATACCGTGTATAATTAATTGTTGGTAAAGGCTAACTTTCGGCGTTTGGTTTTTATTTAGTGGATTTATTACTTGACTGTCATAGCTAATCATACGCCCAACCATTTTATGTAAGGATTATATAATCGATATATGAAAAAAATGAGGGTTCTGAATGCCTAAATATAATTCCGTTAGTTAATCTTTGTTAATTACAAAATTATGATGTAACTTTGTGTATCAAAGATTTTTCGCTATGAAAGGGAAGTTACTCATTTCTGCTCCCTCTATTTTTAAAGATGATTTTTTTAATAGAGCTGTCATTTATCTTACAGAACATAATGATAAAGAAGGGACTGTAGGCTTTATTGTGAACAAACCTACAAAGCTGAAAGTCCGTGATTTTATAGCAGACTTACATTGTGATTTCACGGTATATAGAGGAGGTCCTGTACAACAAGATCACTTGTATTTTATTCATAACATTCCAGAGATGATTTCGTACAGTATCCCTATTAAAGATAATGTCTATTGGGGAGGTGATTTTAAAAAGTTAACACAACTTATTGATGCAAAGAAAATTTCAGAAAAAAACATTCGTTTTTTCTTGGGATATTCAGGCTGGAGTGTCAATCAACTTGATGAAGAATTAAAAGAAAAATCTTGGACAGTCTGTGATAATAAGCAAAATATTTTTGAGACAAAAAGCTGGAGAGAGTATATTCTAACTTTTAATAATAATCTGAAAATATGGGCAAATAGTCCTAAAAATCCATCTTTGAACTAATTTAAGGAATATCCAAATATTTATGCGTTTGAACCGATATTCTCCATTTTGGGTTGTTTTTTACGTATTCCACAATTGGAGCTAGCATTTTAGAACGTCTATCCCATTCTACTTGTAGGTACAAAAGACAATCTTCTGAAACTTTTTCAGCCTCTCGCTCTGCAAATTTAAAATCGGCTTTGTTGAAAATAACCATTTTCAATTCATTTGCCATTTGGTAAGCCTTTTCCATTGGCATTTTCCGTTTTTTAGGCGAAAGGCAAAACCAATCCCAACTACCAGTAACCTTTGAAGAACCTGAAGTTTCAATGTGTGTTCGGATGTTTCGTTCTTGAAGTAATGAAGTTAGCAATTCTAGATTCCAAAGCAATGGCTCCCCACCAGTAATCACTACGATTTCAACGGTGTCGTCTATTTGGTTTACCAATTCACGAATGGAGGTCAAAGGATGTTTTTCCATCTCCCAACTTTCTTTTACATCACACCAATGACAACCCACGTCACAACCTCCCAAGCGGATAAAATAAGCGGCTGCACCGCTATATTTTCCTTCTCCTTGGATAGTGTAAAAATATTCCATTACAGGGAGTAATTCCCCTGCAGCCATTAAACGCTTTTTTTCTTCAGTTTTCACGGTGCAAATATATGCTTTTATAAAAATAATTATACCTTTGTTGCAAATCATTTTAAAATAAACAGATGAAACCGACATGTTAAAAAATAATTATTAATACACAATGGAATGATTATTTTTAATATCAAAGGTAACATCTGACAAATAAAAAACAATAAAAATAGACAGATGAAAATAGTCTTTGCTACACATAATCAACACAAATTATTGGAAGTGCAAAAATTACTTCCAAAGCATATTAAATTACTCAGTTTAAACGATATTAACTGCAATGAAGACATTGAAGAAACGGGTGTAACGCTCGAGGAAAATGCTCATATAAAAGCAGATTATGTTTGTCAAAATTACCACTGTTCTTGTTTTGCTGACGATACAGGTTTAGAAGTGAAATCCCTAGATAATAGACCAGGAGTGTATTCGGCAAGATATGCTGGGAAAGAGAACGATTCTGAAAAAAATATGCAAAAATTACTCAAAGAATTAGAGGGGATTTCAGATAGAAAGGCTCAATTCAGAACAGTTATTGCTTTGTATTTGGACGATAAAAAATACGAATTTGAAGGTGTTTGTAAGGGGACTATTGCTTATGAGAAAAAAGGGGGGAAGGGATTTGGTTATGACCCTTTGTTTATTCCTGAGGGAAGTGAACAATCGTTTGCCGAAATGTCACAAGAAGAAAAGAATAAAATGAGCCACAGAGGAAAAGCAATTGAGAAGTTGGTTTCTTTTTTAGAAAAATTATAGCCAAAAACGATGTCAATAAAGGCTTTCATAGAATATATTTCTTTTGAAAAAAAATACTCCAAACACACTTCCAACGCTTATCAAAAAGATTTGGAGGATTTTCAGCAGTTTTGTAACGAGCATTTTGATACGACTGATATCTCAAAAGTAGATTATAATTACATTCGAAGTTGGATTGTATCTCTTTCAGAGTCAGGGATTTCGAATAGGAGTATCAATCGAAAAATTTCGTCTTTACAATCATTTTATAAGTTTTTACAAAAAATAGAAATGATTAAGGTTAGTCCCTTATTGATGCATAAACCCTTAAAGACGGAAAAAAGAGTACAAGTCCCTTTTTCAGAAAGTGAAGTAGAAAATATTATTACTCTTTTAGACCAGCAAGAGGTATGTTTTGAGTCAATAAGGAATCGTTTAATTATCGAATTGCTATACTCGACAGGTATTCGTCGAAATGAGTTAATCCAAATTCAATTATCAGACATTCATTTAGAGGCGGAATTTATTAAAATTTTAGGAAAAAGAAATAAAGAACGGTTACTTCCTTTATTACCTTCCGTAAAAAAACGTATTGAAGAATACTTGTCGTATCGAAGTGAGGTGGTTCAAAAATCTGATTATTTGATGGTTACGAAAAAAGGAAAAAAAATATATCCATCACTTGTTTATTCGATAATAAATTCGTACTTTGGGGCTGTGTCATCGAAGGTGAAGAAAAGCCCTCATATTCTTAGGCATTCTTTTGCTACTCACTTGTTAAATCAAGGGGCTGATTTAAATTCTGTAAAAGAGTTATTAGGACATTCTTCTTTAGCATCGACGCAAGTATATACTCATAGTAGTTTGAGTAAATTAAAAGAAGTGTATAACCGAGCACATCCACGCTCTAAAAAAGAAAAATTATGAAAGCAATCGTACAGTCCGTAAACTTCAATGCAGATCAATCATTGATTGAATTTGCAGAGCGAAAGGTTGAAAAATTGGAAAAGTTTTACGAAAAAATTATTGATGTAGAAATTTTCCTAAAGGTACAGCAGACTAGTGAGAAAGAAAATAAAATTGTAGAGATAAAGGTAAATGTCCCAGGGGACGAACTTATGGATAAGAAAGACGCTAAGACTTTTGAAGAAGGCATTTCATTGGCCGTTGATTCTTTAAAAAGAAGATTGAAGAAAAAGAAGGAAAAAACGAGATAGATTATTGTTCTAAAAATAATTAAAGGAAAAAATGATGGTATTTTTTTCTTATAAAATATACGGATTAAATAAAATTTTCAGTATATTTGTAGCAACAAACGAGATCAATTCACAATAAGGATTATTCCGTTGTGAAAACATTTAAAGTGGCTATACTTCGGTATAGTCGCTTTCTTTTTATAGGTATTACAGTATTAATATTATTATAAAGAAAATCCCACAAATCTCTCTTTTTAAAAGGATATTTGTGGGATTATAAATTAAGAATATACTAAGATATTACTTTTCTTGTGATTTTTCGTATTGTTCTTTCAAACAGTTCAACATATTCTCTGACATTGTGTGAAGATCGTAGGAATGTTCCCATCCCCAATCTTTACGAGCCTCAGAATCATCAATACTTCTAGGCCAAGAGTCAGCAATTTTTTGTCGATAATCAGAGTGGTATGATATTTCAAAATCAGGCATCACTCTTTTGATTTCATTTGCAATTTCTTCTGGAGTGAAACTGATGGCAGCTAAATTGTAAGATGAACGAATTTTAATATCTTCTGGCTTTGCTTCCATTATATGAATGGTTGCATTGATAGCATCATCCATATACATCATTGGTAATCTGCTATTTTCATTTAAGAAAGAATCATATTTGTGCTCTAATAATGCTTTGTGATAAATCTCAACAGCATAATCAGTAGTTCCTCCTCCAGGCATTGTTTTCCAACTTATAATTCCTGGATATCTCACACTACGTACATCAACACCATATCTAGTATTGTAGTAATTACACCAACTTTCTCCAGCTAATTTGCTGATTCCGTAAACAGTAGTTGGCTCCATAATTGTTTTTTGAGGAGTGTTTTCCTTTGGAGTTGTTGGTCCAAATACTGCGATAGAACTTGGCCAAAACACTTTTTCAATATGTTTATCTTTTGCTAAATTTAAAACGTTCAGCAATGAAGTCATATTTAAATCCCACGCCTTATCAGGAAATTTTTCTCCAGTAGCAGAAAGCATTGCAGCCATCATATACACTTCAGAAATATTGTGCTTTTTCACTACGGATAGCATCGCATCGTAATCCATTGCGTTAAGGATTTCAAAAGTTCCTGAATTCATTAAATCAGGATGTCCCTCCTTAATGTCTGAGGCAATTACATTTTCCGCTCCTTTTAACTCTCGCAAAGCAGTAGTAAGTTCCGTACCTATCTGCCCACAAGCACCTATAATTAGTATTTTATTTGACATTTTTTATAAATTTATTTTGGACAAATTTATTCTTTTTTTGATAAAATGGAAAAAGATTTTTTTATTTTAAATAAAAAGTGAGTCTCATATTAATGTGCTAAATAGAATTGTAGTAATAAAACAGTTGTTTTTTTAATAATATCCTATTAATTGAGAATCTTGTGTAGTAAATTATGGTGTTTTTATTTGTTGTAGTGTGAATTTTAGAACAGATAAAAGGAAGGGAATTATTGTTGTGAAATTTGAATTTACAAATTGTAATAACAGCAGTAGTTTATTCTTTATCTAGAGTGCTCCAAGGATGGAAGTTATCAATTACGCCTTTTAGGAATTGATTGTCTAAGTGCATATAAACTTCTGTTGTTGTGATGCTTTCGTGTCCAAGCATTTGCTGGATAGCCCGTAAGTCAGCACCATTTTGTAGTAGGTGAGTTGCAAAGGAGTGACGTAATGTGTGTGGACTGATTTTTTTATTCCAGCCTAATTGAGCTGTCAGTTGTTTAATGATTGTGAAAATCATTACTCGAGTTAATTTTTTTCCTCTACGGTTGAGAAATAAGGTGTCCTCAAAACCTTTTTGAGGTTCTTCAAAAGCTCGTACTTGATCGATATAGATATTGATTCGTTTGATATTTTCTTTATTTATAGGTACGAATCGTTGTTTGTTACCTTTTCCGATAATTCTTATAAAACCTTCCTCGAAAAACAAATCAGAAAGTTGTAAGTTGATAAGTTCCGAAACACGCAATCCACAACCGTATAAAGTTTCTAAAATAGTTTTGTTGCGCTCTCCTTGTGGGTGGGTCAAATCTACAGCATTGATTAATGCTTCAACTTCTTCTTCAGATAATGTGTCTGGTAGTTTTTGCCCAATTTTGGGTGTTTCTATGAGGTCGGTAGGGTTGTCCTTTCGGTATTTTTCAAAAATTAAATAATTAAAAAAACTACGCAAAGCAGATATCATTCGAGCCTGAGAGCGAGGATTTACTTCTTTAGATAAAGCGTATATAAATTCTTGAACACTTTCTTTTGTGACTGTTGTTGGTAATAATTCTGAATGAGAGTTTTCTAAAAAAGACATGAATTTCTTGATATCTCTTGAGTAATTTTCTAAAGTATTCTCTGAAAAACCTTTTTCAATTTTCAAATACGATTGATAGTCTGAAAGAGCGTGTTTCCAATTCAATTTTTTATATTTTACTTTTCATCAACAAAAATAAATAATATATTTACAGCATCAAAATAATTGAGGTATGAATAATGTAAAAAAAATAGCCATTATTAATGGTCCAAACTTGAATTTATTAGGAAAAAGAGAACCTTCTATTTACGGAAGTAGTTCTTTTGAAGATTTTTTGAAAGATTTGAAAGAGAAATATTCACAAGTAGAAATTGTTTATTTTCAGAGTAATGTAGAGGGGGAGATTATTAATAAATTGCACGAATTTGGATTTGATTTTGATGGTGTTATCCTCAATGCTGGAGCTTATACGCATACTTCTGTTGCTATCGGTGATGCTGTTAAAGGTATTCAAACTCCTGTAGTAGAGGTTCATATCTCGAATACCTATGCACGAGAAGATTTTAGGCATATTTCTTATATTTCTCCTAATGCACAAGGCGTTATCTTAGGGTTTGGTTTGCAGAGTTATGAATTAGCTTTGCAAAGTTTTCTAAAGTGATAGGAAAGGAATAATGATACAGTGAAGTGATTGTATTCTGTATCCAAATCTTTTGTCTAAAATATAATTTTTCAGAGTGTTTCGTTTGGATATTCGGAATATATAATAAAAAAACTCAACTCACTAATAAATAAGTGGTTGAGTTTTTTTATGTTTTGTAGCGAGGACGAGAATTGAACTCGTGACCTCCGGGTTATGAAGTCCATTAGGGACTTATATAGACCTGCTCTATCAAATTAAACTTTGATTATCAATATGTTAATATTTTGCAGTCTTTGGGTTTCTTACCCTTTAGTATGCGTTTTTATACTCTTTATATTGCCTCCACAATGAGGACATTTACATTTATCTTCTTTGTTTTTAAAACTATTTTTTATCTTCACTTGAAACAAATGTACTTCCTTTTGCGTTTGTGTAAAATGTCTTATCAAAAGTTTGTTTTACTTTTAGAACAGGATTTACAATAGAATATACCCCCTCATATTTTGTTTGTAAAATAGAATCAGGTTTTTTTGAGTATATTTTGTATTTTTTTTCTATGTTTTCAACCTTTAAAAGACCTCTTTCAGATTCAAGTTTGTTTTTCATTGCTTTTTCTCTCTTTTGTTTATACTTATATTTATCTATATAATTATCAGATTTGATAGAAAGTAACACTAAGTCATGATACCCTTTATACAAAGTGTCTTGAACTTTTATAGATTTGCTAAGAACATTTTTAACAAACTTAAAAGATAAAGTGTCTATAAGTTCTTGACTTGGATTACTTTTCCATAAAGTAGCTAACTCAACTTTTAGAATATTCATACTATCGGATGCCTTTACAACACCTATTTTTTTAATGTTATTTATTTTGAAATCTAATTCACTAATTTCAACATTAAAAGTTTTCATCATCCCTTTTTGAACATAATCGTGGAGCATTTTTTCTTCCTTATTGTACCCACAACTTACAAATGTAAAAGACAATGCAATCACTGCTAAATAAATTACTTTTTTCATTTTTTTGTGTTTTTAATTGATTAATATTATTTTTAAAAAGTTCTCTTTATTACTTTGAAAATCTGATATACATCATTTAGGCTTAATTTGAAGTCTGCATATTCAGGGCTTGGATTACGAGAATGACAAGTGATATTCCCTGTTTCTTGGTCAAAATCGACAATATCCTTGTGGAAGATGTTTTCTTTTGAAAGGATAATCCAGCCATAATCATTTGCTCGGAAACCGTCTTGCCAAAGATGACGACCTAATTCGCGACCTAAAACTAAAGAGCCGTCAGGAGTGTCATTTAATTTACCTCCATTCATACTGTCGCCTTTGGTACGAAATGCCATATAATTTCCCATACCATATTTTGACACATCAAATGTAACTTCCTCCCATTCGTGTACAATATTAGCATCACTCAAAGTTTCTAAATGTGATGAATACGCCTCGAATGGCATTAATTTTACCGTAACATTGAAATTTCCGTCCTCTTTTTCTACGAATTTGTTACCGTTGGAGTTGGTCATTACTTCGTTTTGGGTTAAATCTTCCCCCTTTAATATTGAGGCATAATCAAAGCCATATAGAGAAACTAATTCTTCTGCTACATTTTTACCTACTTTCTTTTTACCTTTCATCAAAGCAGACACATAA
>PDWI01006285.1_pt1 | contig 14993 bp, 10 predicted proteins | sample 1430891 | NCBI WGS metagenome assembly PDWI01 (sample SAMN01162508, study PRJNA174530) | Oral metagenome, whole genome shotgun sequencing project. | biome: Marine environment; feature: Marine mammal; material: Swab sample of the gingival sulcus; isolation source: swab sample of gingival sulcus... | reverse complement strand
CGGGAGAAAAATACGTGTTAAAAACAGCCGAAACCCCGCTTTTAGACGGCAATTTGCTGGAAATCTTGAAAAACTCACACTAATTGGCAGAACTCAGGAGGCAGTGAATCGAATGTTATCTTTGCGCAAATGGTGCTGTACGGCGCATTTTTGATTTGCGCTATCCTGGCAGAAACGCTTGTCCCCGTGCATATTGCTTTTATCCCCATCCTGGTGCCGCCGCTGATGGCGGTGATGGATATGTTAAAACTGGATCGGCGCGCGGCTGCCTGTTCGCTAACCTGCGGCTTAATCCTGGCCTATATGCTGTTTCCGGTAGGGTTTGGCGGGGTTTATCAGCAAAATGTGCTGGCGAAAAACATCAATCTCGCGGGCGAGGGGCTTGGTTTTGCCATAGATGCTTCGTCGATACCGTTCGCGATGCTTATCCCCGCGCTTTGCATGCTTCTGGGCTTGCTGGTGGCGGTTACGATCAGCTATCGCAAGCCGCGCGAGTATAAACTGCGGGCGGTGGCTGCGCAGGACGACAAAGAGCCGGTTAATCGCGATCTCAAACCGTTTCAAATTCTGCTCAGCCTGTTGGCGATTATTGTGGTGCTTAGTGTGCAGCTTTATTCCGGGTCGATGATTCTATCGGGGCTGATTGGCTTTGCCATTCTTAGTTTTTCGGGGTCCTATAAATGGAACGAGGTTGACGATGTATTCGTGCTAGGCCTGCGGATGATGGCGCTGATCGGCTTTATCATGGTGACGGCACAGGGCTTCTCAGCGGTAATGAACAACACGAGCGAGGTCCCGGCATTGGTTGAGTCCTCCACCGCGCTGATTGGCGACAGCAAAGGGCTTGCCGCTTTGATGATGCTGATTGTCGGTCTATTGATAACGATGGGCATCGGCTCGTCCTTCTCAACTGTTCCAATCATTGCGGTTATCTACGTGCCGCTCTGCCTTAACTTCGGCTTTTCGCCCATGGCGACGATGGCGCTGATCGGCATTGCGGGCGCACTTGGGGACGCAGGGTCTCCAGCGTCTGATTCAACACTGGGGCCAACCGCTGGTCTGAACGCTGACGGTCAGCACGATCATATCTGGGATACAGTTGTTCCGACGTTTATCCATTTCAACTTGCCACTTATCGCCGGGGGCTGGATTGCGGCTATGATTTTGTGATCCCTTTCACTTCGTATAACGCCGCGTAGGCTGGCTTGTTTGCGTCGCCTCGGGGTTGTCGAAAACCCCGGTAAAAGGGACGGTGGGTTGTTTTTTTAAGCCCTTCGTTCCCTTTACCCCGCCCATACCCATGGCCCGCGTAAGCTGGTCTGTTTAAAGTATGAATTATAAAAATACAGTTTCACTCAGGACAATCTGGCCAAGCCGGAGTATGCCGGTGCAAACGTCGCACTAAGAGTAAAATACTCGGGTGATAAGGAGTTTTATTGTCGATATTTGCCCACAGAATAAATAATGTGTTTGACTTGGCGGTGGGCAGGCAGCAAGCGGGGGCTGTATGGAATTAAGCTGGATGACTATCTCTTTGCTGGTGATGATTGGTTTTATGGCCGGTTTGATCAGCGCCATTGCCGGTTCTGGAGGCATGATTGTCTTGCCTGCGCTACTTGCTGTTGGCGTGCCACCGTTGAATGCATTGGCTACCAACAAATTCCAGAGTGTTTTCGGTACGCTTTCCTCAACCGTTAATTTTTTCCGCAAGGGGCATATAGATATATACAGCATGCGCTGGAGTCTGGTCTGCGCTTTTATCGGTGCCTGTGCCGGAACCGTTGCCGTACTGCATCTTAATACGGAACTGTTAAGAAGAGGCTTGCCCTGGTTTTTGTTATTGTTGGCACTTTACGTTGCGGTGTCACCAAAAATGTCTGATAACGACACCTCGGCCCGCTGGCCCAGGCGCCGTTTTGATCTTGGAATAGGCGGCGGTATTGGTTTTTACGGTGGTTTTCTGGGGCCGGGCATGGGTTCTTTCTACGCGGTCGCCTTTTCTTCATTGCTCGGTTACAACCTGAGAAAGGCCACGGCTCACACCAAGCCTCTGGTGCTGATAACCAACACCACCTCCTTGACGCTGTATATTCTGTCGGGCAAAGTATTCTGGTTGCTTGCCATTCCCATGGCGCTGGCTCAGGTGGTGGGTGCCAGGATTGGCTCCAATCTGGTCATCAGTCGTGGTGCCGGTTTTATCAAGCCGATTCTGGTGGCTGTTATTGTAATACTGGCGGTCAAGTTAATGGTGTGGCCGTAGTGATGACGTGCTTTGCAACACTGGTGTTTCGCACCGTCGTACTGGTGAAACATCCGGGTTAAGAAGCGTTCACGGCTCTCGGCGTTCAATGATCACCCGACGGTTCGCGCAAGCGTTCCAGGCACTCACCTTGCAGTTGTTGAAGGCGCCACCGGCCCGTGGCTGCTGGCGGCATCGCCACCCAACGCTTATCCAGACAAGTCGCGGGCATTTCTCGGCAGCGTATGCAACTTGAAGAAGGTTTTAGAGACATGAAGAGCTCGCGATTTGGCTTGGGTTTTGAACAAAATGCCAGCAAGCAAATAAACCGATTAAGCACCCTTTTGAAGCTGTGTCATCGTGGTACGCAGTTTGTCGATGCGAATAAAAGTCGCGATTCCGATGATCAGGTGTGCTACCGCCAATAGAGCGAACACGGTGATTTCCTTACAGCTTGCAGCGCAAAGAAACACTATGGCACAGCGTCACCTGATGGCTGTCGTTGCGGGGTGGTTTTGCCAATAATGTGCGAGGTCTCCGCCAGGTGCGTTTACCTGGTGTTTATTTAAGTTTTTGATATATATGCATATTTTAGATTTTTTGTCGATTGATAAACACTGTAGCTATAAATGGAAATAATGAGTATCATTACCATTTGTAATTAGGTGTTTGCAGTTTGGTCGTCTAAACTGATTTTCGTCAGTGAACAGCACCATTGGGTTGGCGGCGGCTTTGGCAGGCTGTTGATTTTCGCTGGTGAAGCAGTCAATGCAAGGCGAAAAGAAGGCGTTTATATGCAATAAACGACCGCTTTAAGCCTGCTTTGTAACGCCGCCGTGGCCATGTGGCCATATAGGTAGAAAATCGATTGCCTGCCAGGAGTGGCGGTGCTGTTTTAGCGTCTGCCCAAATGCCCGGACGCCCCATGTCATTCTGAAATGACCGCACCCTGTCAAAGGAGGTAAAGCAAGTTTTGAGCGACCCCCATCAATGGGCTGGTCTATAGCGTTAAACCCCACAGGCTGTCGGCGAATGGAAACCTTCGCGGGACAGTCTCGCATCGCGTATATCGCGCATGCTTTTTCATCGGATATAGCAAAATGAGTAAAATTATCGAACAGCACAACGGACAGCATTTCGGTCGGGACGAGCTATACAGCCCTGATTTAGAACACAGCGCCTGTGGCGTTGGTTTTATCACCCGCAAGGACGGTAAACAAACCCACGACGTTTTGCTGAAAGGGCATCAGGCGCTGTGCGCTATTCCGCATCGGGGTGGGATGTCCTCCACCGGCGTTGGAGACGGCGCAGGTGTCGCGATTGATCTGTCCCCGACCCTGTTTTCCAAACTGGTTGGTCAGCCGCTGAAAGTGCGCGAGTTTGGTGTCGGTAACTTCTTTTTACCGCTTGAGCGGCAGTCGCGTGAACGCGCGATTGCCATTATTGATGAAGCACTTGCGCGAGCGGGCCTGCCGGTACTGCTGCGGCGCGATGTTCCCGTTGACAACGATGCCATCGAACCGCGTGGACAGGCATTACAACTGCCCATCATGCAATGGATTTTTACCACGCCAGAGGGGGTGCAAGGGCAGGCGCTGGATGAGCGGGTGTACAAAACCCTGCTGGATATTGAAGTCATTGCCTATAGCGATGACAGCCTGGAAGGGTTTTATCCCCTGTCGCTGTCTGTGCGAACGCAGGTGCTGAAAGGACGCCTCAACTCCTGGGAAATCATTCCCTATTTTAAGGATTTGAGCGATCCCGATCACGGCATCCACACGATGTACTTTCACACCCGTTTTTCAACCAACACCGATCCGCACCCGTCGATGGCGCAGCCCTTTCGCGTGATGGCGCACAACGGAGAGTTGAATACCGACAAGAAAAACCGGCTGTCTGAAACGGCGGTCGCCAACGCCAGAAATCGCGCTATTGTACGCCCTGCGGGTCAGTCAGACAGTTGCCGTTTTGACCAGACACTCTGCTCACGTATTTACGAGGACGGTATGGATCTGGTGACGGCTGTTGTCTCTATGATGCCGCCAGCGTGGGAAAACGATCGGGATATGCCCGGTGATGTACGCGATATGCTGGCGTTTTTCTCTTTGTCAGAAGAAAAAAACGACGGCCCGGCAGCACTGATTTTCAGTGATGGCGATGTTGTGGGGGCGCGTTTGGATCGCCTGGGATTGCGCCCTCTGCGTTCTATAGAAACATCCGACTATCTGGTGGTGACATCAGAGGCGGGCCAGATTGATTTCCCCGCCGATACGATTATCAGACGTGGCCGTATCGAAGCGGGTGGTATGCTGTATTACGATCATCGCGAGCAGAAGCTGTTTAATACTCGAACGGGATTGGCGCGACTGGCCGAAAACGCTGATTACAGCCAACTGCTGGCACAGGCACAAGTCACAATGGATGACTTGCCCGACATCGACAAAGGCGACATTGAGCAAACCGTAGAATACGACGGCGACCTCTGTCTGGCAGCGCGTTATGTGGCTTACACCCATAATCAGGAGAGCTTTCGGTTTTTGATGGACCCCATGCTGGAAACCGGCATGGAGAAAGTCTCTGCAATGGGGTACGGCAATGCCATCAACGCGTTGAGCGATCAGGAGGGCGGGGTGGCCAAGTATTTTAGCCAGCGTTTTGCCCAGGTCACCAACCCGCCGCTGGACTCGATCAGAGAGGCCGACGGTATGACTCTGCGGGTGGCTTTGGGTGAGAAAACCCATGGCCGTTTTACCGGCAGCAAACAGATTGTGATTGACTCGCCCTTTTTAAGCCTGCGCGATATGTTGCGAATCAAAAAACAAACCCACACGCCCTGGATTGCGCTGGATTCGCTGTTTGTTCCGCACGTCGATGATGCCAGGGCCAATGAGCGAGCGCTGATTGAGGGCCTGGATACGCTGGCGGAAAAAGTGTCGTCTTTTGCCGCCAGCAACGGTGGTATTGTGATATTGACGGATCGCAATATTGCCACCGAGCGCGCCGCATTGCCGATGACGCTGGCGGTATCGGCAGTTAATCAGCGCCTGATTGAAGACGGCCTGCGCTTGCGTGTTTCCATAATTGTGGAGAGTGGGCAGGTGGCGTCTTCACACCATGTGGCCTGTGCGCTGGGTTTTGGCGCCAGCGCCGTGTATGCGTTGGGGGTTTATGCCCGCGCCGAAGATAAATTTCCCGATGACCCCGAGGCAGCCTACCGGCGTTTTGCCAAAGCCGGTGAAAAAGCGCTGATGAAAACCATGGGGAAAGTCGGCCTGTGTACGGTGGAAAGTTATTCTGGCGGCGAGTTTTTTGAGCCAAATTTTCTCGATACCAGCGACCCGGTGTTCAAGCGGTATTTCCCCAATATGGTGTCTCCCGTTGGCGGGGTGCGTTTTGACCGTATAGCCCAGTCCACCGCCGACTGGCATGATCGCGCTCTGGCCGTCAAAAGCCACGACGATATTCCCATGCTGGGATTGTTCAAAGAGCGCGCCGAAGGTGCTGGCCATTCCTACGGTACTGCGGCTGTGCGCGGTTTTGTAGATATGACCGAAGAGGCGGTTAGTTTTGCGGCGCTGGAAGACGACGACTCGCAGCCCGATCCGTTGCGGTTGCTGACTTTGAGTCAACTTGGCGATGCCTTTAATTTGAGCGATGACGGATACGTCAATACCAGCTTTGAACGCCTTAGCAAGGCGCAAATTGATAACTTTGTGATTACGCCGGGCTACAGGGAGTTTTCGCGCACGATGGCCGAAGAGCGCCATCGCCGTCCTGCGGCAATGCGCGATGTGATGGCTTTTCCGGCCGACATCAGGTTTCTGGACTCAGCGCAAGACATCAAGCGTGAAATGGCGCAATTTCACCGTGCAGGCAACCGTGATTTTGTTATTCGCGGGCTTGCCGTTACCGCCCTTGAGGCAGGTCGCTACCGTTTAACGCTTACCGGTCGGGACGACAAAAATCTGTCGCGCCTGAACTCACTGGCGCAATCGCTGGTGGAGCGCTTTGGCAGTGATATCAAAGGACACTGGTTGGAAGGCGGTGCTTTGTCGATGGATGTGTGCGGCGCGGCGGAAGATTATCTGTCCCGTATTCGCCCTGCCGCTGACGGTCTGCCGCTTGATGCTGTTCAGCCCGCGTCTGAAATCACTCCCCGTCTGGCTTCTGGGGCGATGTCTCACGGTGCACTGGTGGCGTCGGCACACGAGGCGGTAGCACACGGTACCAACATGGTGGGAGGTATGTCCAATTGCGGCGAGGGCGGCGAGCATTTTTCCCGTTATGGCACGATACGTTCCAGTCGTATCAAACAATTTGCATCCGGTCGTTTCGGTGTGTGGGCGGGTTATTTGAGCGATCCCAATCTTCAGGAAATCGAAATCAAAATTGGGCAAGGGGCTAAGCCCGGCGAGGGCGGGCAGTTACCTGCACCGAAAGTGACCGTGGAAATTGCCGCCGCCCGTGGCGGTACGCCGGGGGTGGAGCTGATCTCGCCGCCGCCGCATCACGATACTTATTCTATCGAAGATCTTGCCCAGTTGATCCACGATGCCAAAGCCGCGCGTGTGCGTGTAATTGTCAAATTGGTGAGTTCAGAAGGTATTGGTACGATTGCCGTGGGTGTGGCGAAGGCTGGTGCCGATGTGATCAATATTGCCGGCGGTACCGGCGGTACTGGTGCGGCGTCTGTCACATCGTTGAAATACACCGGACGCGCTGCGGAACTGGGTATTGCCGAAGTGCATCAGGCACTGTGCGCCAACCGTATTCGCCAAAAAGTACGCCTGCGCTGTTCGGGTGCTATGCAGACCGGTTCCGATGTGGTCAAAGCCTGTCTGCTGGGAGGCGACTCTTTTGAATTTGGCACTACCGCGCTGATGATGCTCAAGTGCGTGATGGCGAAAAACTGCAACGTGAAGTGTCCCGCCGGTTTGACCACTAACGCCGAAGTGTTTGATGGCGATCCGCGCGCACTGGGGCAGTATTTGCTCAATATCGCCCATGAAGTGCGCGAGATTCTGGCGCAACTGGGGCTGCGTTCGCTGGACGAGGCGCGGGGTCGCTCGGATCTTCTGCACCTGCTGGATCATCCGGCTTCGGTGGGGCAGTTGGATTTACGGCGTATGCTGGTGCGGGTAGAGGAAAAGCCGGTAACCAATCCCACCTATCTGGAACGCAGTTATGCGGTTGATGATAGCTTTCTGGAATCGCTGACAGCCGAGCTGATTGACGGTGGAAAGCTCGGTGTGGATATGCCCGCAGTGAGCCTGAATAACCGGGATAAAAGCGTTGGCGGCCAGCTCGCTATCGATATTGAGCGCATGCTCAATCACAGCGATACCGTTGTGGCAGCGGCCTACTGCGATGAACGTGGTCGCCGCTATCTGTTGCCTCGCACTGTGCGAATTACAACTGGTGATTCGGCTGGTCAAAGCTATGGTGTTTTCTGTAACGACGGCATGCAGATGCGGCATATTGGCACTTGCAACGATGGCGTTGGCAAAGGCGCTTGCGGCGGTGAAATTATTGTTGTGCCGCCTGAAAAGCAGCTATCGACAGAACCGGGCAGCAACGTGCTGATTGGTAATTTTGCTTTGTTTGGTGCTACCGGTGGCCGTTTGTTTGTGGCTGGTGAAGCCGGTGATCGCTTTGCTGTGCGCAACTCGGGCGCGACGGCGGTGATTGAGGGCGTGGGCGATTTTTGCTGCGAGTACATGACCAATGGCGCAGTGCTGAATTTGGGGCCGTTTGCAAAAGGTTTTGGCAACGGTATGTCAGGAGGTTTTGCCTATCAGTACGATCCCAGCGATCGCTTTGAAGCCGCCGTCAGTCAGGACTCGGTATTGGTTGGGCGACTGGATGACAGCGGCGAAATGGCACAAGTGCACGCCGAGGCAGTACAGCAACTGCTGCAGTGGCATGTTGAGGCAACCCAGTCTGTCCGCGCCGCGCATATTCTGCAAAACTGGTCGTCGGAGTGTCGGCATTTTTATTGGGTTATGCCGCGGGCATTGTTGCAATATCAGGACGCGGAGGAAATCTTATCCGCTCGTTCTCACAAAGAGCTGCTGGAAGAATTGGCGCGAGCGATGGCCGAGCATCAGGTGGCGCGATTGAAAGCCGCCTGGAAAGGCAAAGCACCAGTGCTGGGAGGCCGCGTCCCCGGCGGTAGTGACGACAGTTTTATCCTGTTGAATAACTGGACAGTACTGAGTACCGCGCAGGAGTTGGTGCGCGGGCGTGATACTGGCTCGATGACAGAAGGCGACTTGCAAAAACACGCGAGAAATCTGGTGTTGACCGAGGATTTTTCACTGATGTCCCGACTGGCAAAACACGCGAAAAATGCACTGTCAGAATACGACGAAGCGGCGCTGGCCGCGCTGATTGCCAACAAGCGCATTGCTGACTTTAAGCGTGCCCTGGCCAATCGCAATATTTTGTCGATGGATTCCCCCGCTACCTACGGGTGGATTTTATATCAGGATCGCTGCAATCGCAAAAAGCTGGGCACTCTTCCTTCCTTTGAAGAATTGTTCGCCGGTCAGGCAGTACCTGAACGCTTGAGGATTGTACATGGCTGATCCCACAATGAAATTACCTGAAGATATGAATATGGGTTTGCTGCCTTTTCCCGACGACGCGCCTTTTAGCGATCAGCAGCGCGCCTGGCTCAGTGGCTATTTGGCGGGTCTGGATGCACAGTTGGCGGCAATGCCCGCAGCAACGTTGGGTGCATCGCAAAACCAAGGCACGATCCATATTCTGTATGGGTCTCAGACCGGTAATGCCGAAGGTGTGGCAATGCAGGCTGGCGATATGGTTAAAGCCCGTGGTTTGAATGCCGTCGTGGAAGAACTGGATGCGGTGTCGCTGGAGCGTTTGGCGGAAATAGAGCGCTGTTTGATTGTTGTCTCGACCTACGGTGAAGGTGAGATGCCGGATAACGCCGAGTTGTTCTGGGAAGCGCTGTCGGCAAGCGGTGCCCCGCGTCTGGAGCATATGCGATATGCGGTGCTGGGACTGGGCGACACCGGCTATGATATGTTCTGTGAGGCGGGAAAATTGTTGGACGTACGGTTTGAACAGTTGGGCGCGCAGCGCATCACACATCGTGTTGACTGCGATGTGGATTATGAAGAACCCGCCGAACAATGGCTTAGCGAAGCGGTTCCACTGGCCGGTGAAGGGCTGGAAACCGGTGCGTCCGATGGGCAGGCTTCGGCCTCCTCTGTCGCTACCAAGGCGGCGGTATGGACGCGCAAGAATCCGTATCTGTCAACCGTTGTCGATAACCGCAATTTGTCGGGCGCTCAGTCAGCCAAGGAAATTCGTCATATTGCCTTTGCCCTGGGCGATAGCGGCATTGAATATGTCGCCGGTGATGCGCTGGGAGTGATACCGGAAAATCACAGCGATCTGGTCGAATTGCTGCTGCAGCGCGTTGGCGCACAGTGGGATACCGCGGTCGATGGCTTCGATGCGCCACTGGGTGATCTGTTGCAGCGCAACTATGAAATTATGACACCGCCTCGCGATTTGCTAACCCATATTCACGAATACGGCTGTGACGACGAATTCAGGCGTGTTTTTGAAAACGGCGATAAAGAGGCGCTGGAGGATTACCTGTGGGGTAAAGACATACTCGATCTGCTGGATCACTGCGCGGATATGAACGCCAAAACTTTGTTGTCACTGCTGCGCCCACTGCAACATCGCGCCTATTCTATTTCCTCCAGTCCCGCTGCCCATCCCGACGAAATTCATCTTACTGTTGCCGCCGTGCGCTGGCATTACAACAACCGGATGCATCGGGGTGTAGCTTCCACCTGGTTGGCCGATACCCTCGGCGAGGGCGGGCAGGGGCGTATCTTCCTGTCACCTAACAAAAATTTCCGCACTCCGGCCGATCCGGATGCGCCGGTCATTATGGTAGGGCCGGGAACAGGTATTGCGCCGTTCAGGGCCTTTTTGCAGGAACGTCAGGCCAGTGATGGCTCGGGTAAAAACTGGCTTTTCTTTGGCGATCAGCATCTTGATACGGACTTTATTTATGCCGACGAAATGGAAGCCTTTTCACGCGACGGCACGCTGACGCGACTGGATCTGGCCTTTTCCCGCGATCAAAGTGAAAAAATTTACGTTCAGCACCGCATGCGTGAAAACGGCGCGGCACTGTATAGCTGGCTCGAAGAGGGCGGCTATTTCTATGTGTGTGGCGATGCCACACGCATGGCAAAAGATGTCGATGTGGCGCTGCACGACGTGGTGCGTAAAGAGGGCGGTTTGAGTGAAGACGCCGCCGCGGATTACATCAACAACCTTAAGCGGGAAAAACGTTACCTGCGAGATGTATACTGAGGACCGATATGAGCAGCGATTGTCGTCACTGCCCCAACTGCCGTTGCGCGCGTGCTGGTAAGGGTTTGGCCGCGTTAGCGCCCGCCTACAAGGATATACTGCACGAGAGCCCCCAGGGTTTGCGACATATAACGGCCGCTGCAACGCTTGACGCTTTGCAGCGCATTGACCTTGGCAGCAGCGTGCTTATTACGTCGAATCATTGTGCGTTGTCCAGTATGCGCAGCGCGAATACGCAATGGCGCGATATCGAGCTAAACGAGCATCCCGCACTGCCGGAGTTGGCTCTTAGTGCCTGTGCGGTGCAGTCCAGCCTGGTGACCTATATTCCACAGTTTGAACGGGCGGGCAGGCTGGATACCGTGCAAGTATATGACCGCAAAGGCATGCGTCGGCATCAGGTGGTCTTTGGCAAAGGGTTGGATATAAGCCCTGTGACGGCACTGGAAGCGCTGCCGCCACAAACGCTTGAGTTGCCTTCAGATCATAAAAACACTGGCAATGTGGATTACGCAATGGCAAATGTGATAAACGCCCGCGCGAACTGGGATACTCAAACGCCGCACTGGCATATCAATCATTTTGCACAGGATGACGGTCAAACGCGCTGTACTGTGTTGCCTCATATGGGGGAGCGCAGGGCAAAATCTGTTCCTGTCGATTCCATGTTGCTGTGGCTTGCAGATATCCATAATGAAGGGCTTATCTATTCCCGTATTGTGCCCGGCGATCTGTGGATACAGGCTGATGCCAGTGATGTGCTGGGGTTGGGCGTGCAGCACGCGAACCTGTCGATTCACTCATCACAGGGAGTTATGGTGTTAAACCTGACCAGCATCGGCCAGTGCTGGGTAACCCGCTTCAAGGTGGATGGCAAACCGTTGTCGTTTGTCGAAATCTACACCAAATCCGGCGAGTGTGCCGCCCTGTTCGCACCTTACCGGCACTACTTGATTAAACCGTGGTTGGACTTTACCGAAGATTTGGCGATCTAACCCGGATATTTCACCAGTACGATGACAGTTTTGCCTGGCTTTATTCAGTATCAATAACTGAGCGTAAAGGGCGTGGAGGGGGCGGAGGGAGTGTTTTTTAATCTTTCCGTCCCTTTTATCCGTCCCCTTTATCTCCCTTTATCTGTTGTGAGTTGCCTCCCTATCCCGATTATACGCCATCGAGGTTGAAACCTGGGTAGTGTCAGGTTACACTTTGGGCATGATCCTGTCATTCAAACATAAAGGGCTTGAGAAGTTTTTCAAAACGGGAATAACATCAGGTATTCAGGCGAAACACAGCAATCGGCTCAAGCTGATTCTCGGTCGTTTAAATGCCTCAATAAGCCCACAAGATATGAACTTGCCGGGGCTGTTTTTGCACCGGCTTACTGGTAATCGCTCTGATATTTGGTCTGTTCGTGTCAGTGGTAACTGGCGTGTAACGTTTCGTTTTGATGGAGAGCATGCCGAAATAGTAAATTATGAAGATTATCATTGAGGTAAAACTATGCTTATGCACAGTCCGCCGCACCCTGGCGAAATTATCAAAGAGCTTTGCTTGGAGCCTCTTGGCTTGAGTGTTACCTCAGCAGCAAAGGCACTAGGTGTTAGCAGAAAAACGCTATCCAGTATTATTAACGGAAAATCAGGTATCAGCCCTGAAATGGCTGTGCGTTTATCTATTGCGTTTAACACATCTTCTGAGAGCTGGCTTAACCAGCAAACTCAGTATGATTTATGGCAGGCAGAAGCTCGCCGCTCTGAATTGCAGGTAAAACCATTTTTTGCCGCGTAGGCGATTGGGGCTGTTTTCTCACTGACGCTGCAAGTTAGCCTGGATATTTCATCAGTAAATGGAGTTTTCGGGAAAATTTCTTGGGACTAAAGGGTAAAGCGGGGTAAAGTTCCCTTTACGGCGCCCGCGTCTCCTTTAACCTTTGTACGAAGCGGCGGTTTTGACATCCGCGTGATGTGCCTTGTTATATTTTTAGCTAAATACTGGCACATCATCATGTATATGTGACCACCTGGCCTTTTCAGATGTATATACCTGAATCTGTGGTGCCAGCTCATCTATGTAGTTTTCAACAATTCCAAGCGGTAAGACAAGGTCATCGGGAAAGTGCTTGCCATTTACCAGGTGCGTCGGAGAGCCGCACTTGGAGCAAAAATTCTTATGTGAAGCCTCCGTTGCTTGATAACTAGTAATCGAGTCTTGCCCTTTCGATAATAAGAACTGCTCCTTTGGCACAACAACATAGGTGCTGTAATCTGAGCCGTGTAGCTTTCTACACATAGAACAATGGCACTGCAATACTGTCGTAATGGGTAAATAAAACTCCCAGTTTACAGAGCCACAATGACAGCTACCTGTAATTTTACTCATTTCCCACCTCCGTGAAATATAATGTTGATTGAATGCATTTTTCAAATTTTCGTTAAGGCTGTATGCTAAGCTCAAAATAATATATGATAAAGATCATATTAAATTTTAAGCGTCTCAGAACTCATGCCCTACACCAAAGAACATAAGGAAGCTACCCGCAGACGGATTCTGGAAAGTGCATTCAGGCTGTTTACAATCAAAGGTTTTGATGGCGTTACAGTGAATGGGGTGATGAAGGATTGCGGGCTCACCAGAGGGGCATTCTATGCACATTTCGACAGTAAGGCGATACTGTACCGTGAGTCCCTAAAATTTGCAGCTAGTGCCACCAAGCTCGCCGAACTTAAGCCAGATGGCACCTCCGATAAGGCGTGGTTACGCCTGCTGCTTGATGGATACCTTAGTTTGGAGCATGTACGGGGTGAACACCCGTGTCCACTTGCATTCCTGGCCACAGACATAGTCATGCATGATGAAAAAACCAAAGCAACCTATGCGAAGGTCTACGGTGGTATGAACAGAGCAATTTTGGAATACGCAAGTAGCTATACCGATTGCGATGAGGATGATATTTTGTCAGTAACCGCAATGCTCATCGGTTCGGTAGCCATAGCAAGAACCCTGAGTGATGAGAATTCAGCTACAAAATTATTGCAAGCGTGTCGCCGAGAAGCAGGGTTGAAGCTGGGTGGAATATAAAGCCGCAACAAAGGGCGAGCGGTGCGCAGTAAAACGAATCCAGCCCACGGTTCTTTGTGGGCGTTCTTTGATTTCCTCGCTAGCATTTTTATGATGCCAATGCTCGAAGAACAATTTCTGGCTCTTTAGCAATGACATTTAATAGAACCAAAGCAGGACCTTGCGGCCTGCGATCACCGCGCTCCCAGTGACGCAATGTGCTGACACTAATACCAAAAGCAGACGCAAATTCATTTTGTGACATACCAACCTGGGTGCGAATTTCTTTTACATCAAGTGGGCCAAACTCATGCACAACCGCTTTTTTAAGTTTGCCCTCCGAATAATCAATGGCCTCTTGAAGACCCTGCTTAATACTTGAGAATGCACTAGTCATCTGATTCACCATAAGTCTTGCGAAGCAAAGCGGTGAATTTAGCCAAATCATTACGCTCAGTTTTGCTTAGATTGGCCTTTTCACCTTTACCGAATACGGTCAGAAGGAAGAGTGGAACAGAGCCATTGTGATAATAATAAATTACCCGAACGCCACCACTTTTGCCTTTTCCTTTTGCAGACCATCGTAACTTTCTAATGCCACCAGTACCTTGCATAAGATCACCCGATTGAGGGTGAGCAGCCAAGTAATTTACAATACTTATCTTCTCATCGCCTTTTAGCAGGCTTGAAGCTCGTTTTTGAAATTCTGGTAGTTCAACTACAGTTTGCATGTGACAAAGTATAATCCAATGGATTACTTTGTTGCAATCACTTTTTTGATGCTAACGCTGAGTGAAGGGGTGGCGGGATTTTACAGCAATGAGCTACAGGTCGCTTGTGTGTTTGGTGCAGGTAAGGGCGTTGAAAACACCGCGAGCCTCCCGCCGTTCCTTGGAATGACTTGTCAGGTGGCGTACGATCAATCAAAGTTGAAGAAGGTAACTGCTTGAGCTTGACCGCCAATAGCTCTGTAGAAGTCCAAAGCATGTTGATCTTGATTGTCTGCTGGCACAAAAGTTGAGCTTAGCCCTGCAGAACGTGCTGATTCTATTGCGGTTTCCATTAGAAGCCGACCAATGCCTTTTCGCTGGTGTTCTTTTACTACCGCAATATCATAAACGAAAAGCTCGTTAGCATGTTCTCGCGTGATCGGGATAACGTGAGCACTAAGACCTCCGACGGGTTTTCTTTGCATAAAGGCACCAAAAAGCCAAAATCGGTGGTCTTTAAGGGTAAGCGCCTAACCAACCGCACCCTGTTAACCAATCCACCCGCAACATAAGCTACAGCCTCTGTCATCAAGGAGGTACTTATGTCGAAATATCGTTCT
>PDWI01006284.1_pt1 | contig 14994 bp, 10 predicted proteins | sample 1430891 | NCBI WGS metagenome assembly PDWI01 (sample SAMN01162508, study PRJNA174530) | Oral metagenome, whole genome shotgun sequencing project. | biome: Marine environment; feature: Marine mammal; material: Swab sample of the gingival sulcus; isolation source: swab sample of gingival sulcus... | reverse complement strand
GAGCATTGTTTTTCACGTAGACGTTCTGCCGCAGGCAGGTTGTCCTAGTGAACCCAAATAATGCGGAACGACATCAGCACAAGGAGCGTTTCAATTGCGAATGATTTAGTTTGAGGCGAGTCCAAAATTTTGCATAGCAACAAAGAAATCAATTATTTTCAGAGGCGTAGGCAGCCTTGATTATTTACGACACTGACGCTCTAAAAAGTCTAGGCAAAAAAAAGACTTGAAATTACATTTCAAGCCTTCTTTACTGGGAGAGTATAACGCATGATTGGATGAGTGCCCCAGGCGATAGGACTGTCTCAATCCTTGAACACATTATAGCCGATAATCCTTATGAAGTCAATAGGAATTAGAAAAGTTTTTGAAAATTATTTTCATTTGAAATATATTATCAAAACCAATCGATAGGAGTTACCATAAAATGTTTCCGCACTACTCACCGATAACGAATACTGGCGATACAAATTTATTGCCCAGCGTTTACACATCGCTCGTTAAATTGGGCTTTAGCGAGTTGCGCATTAAGGTGTTGATTGAAAATTACGTGGCGCAGTGCGCGATTAAAGATCTTAACTCGGTTTATTTTATTGCCAATGATTTTGAAACGCATTACATGAAGCGCCTCGATTTTTTTAATAAGCAAGCTGAAAACAAGTCGGTGGGCGAGGTGGTTGGCAACTACTTAAAAGACAAGCGGCGCAGTTTGTCTTCGGCAAACTTCTTGGCGCTCAACAGACTCGGCGCAGCCGTTCTCGAAGGCAAACCAGAACGCATCATTCACGCTTTGACCTATTACGACTGCGTGACGACAGAATTAAAAATTAGCGGCACCCCCATTGCCCTTAGCGACGCGCGCAAGCGCTTTATCGCCCTTATGCAGCACAGACGCCTGATTACGGGCTTGTCGCGTGCCGTTGATACTGCAGAGAAAATAAGGATAATTATCCAACATCAAGACAGTTTATTGGGTTTAACCGAAATAGGCGACATTGCCCAAACCGAATACACCATGCTGGAGACCTTCGCCGAGTGGTATCTAATGACAGAAGACGTGCACGTCTTGCACGTCTTACTGGGCTTTTACGGCTTGCTTTCGATTAAGGATTACTTGGAAGAATATCCCGAGTGGCTGAGAGAATTCTGGCTGCACGCACAGGTTTATTCACTGATGACCAAAAAGAGCTTGCTTTGGAAAAAAGTTGACATCGTCGTCTGGGAAGATCTGTTAAACGGCATTTATCAAATAGATGACTTTATCAAAATTATGCTCTTTGGCGCCGTTTACGATTTAAATCAAACCTATAAACTGGAGTTTTTAAGGCGCATTGCGCAGACCATTATCGAATCATAGTATTGCTTTTTGGTTTGACGCGCAGCAATACCAGCCCACCGCTGACAAACAGTATAATTAGGCTCAGTACGCCGTAGCGACTTTCGCCCGTCAAACTTATCGCGAGCGCCATTAAGAACGGTCCCATAATGGCGGCGAACTTGCCAAAAATATTGTACAGTCCAAAGTATTTATTGGCGTTTTCCTTTGGTATCAACCTTGCAAAATAAGAGCGGCTTAACGCTTGAATACCACCTTGGAACAATCCCACCAAAATTGCCAAAATCCAAAAATCGGTAACATTCGTCATAAAGTAGGCGAAGATAGAAATGCAGATGTAGCCGACGATGGCGACGTATAGCATCACTTTACCCTTGTATTTGGATGCGAAGTGGCCAAAGGCAATTGCCGATGGAAAGGCTACAAATTGCGTTGCCAATAGAATAATCAGCAGCGAATTGGCGTCGATGCCCAAATCTGCACCATAGGAAGAAGCCATCCTTATTATCGTATCTACGCCGTCGATATAGAAAAAATAAGCGATTAAAAAAGTAAAGGCAGCGCGGTAATGGGTGATTTCCGAAAAGGTGTTTTTTAAGCGAATAAAGCTCTTTCTAATAAACTGTGTTTCCCTTTCGATGCCATGTACTTGTTTAACGGTTTTCAACATGGGCATACTAAATGCAAGCCACCAGATCGCCGTTATCACAAAGGCAATTTTGGGGGCGGTATAGCCCGCCAGTGGCAATATGTCATTTGATGACAATAGAATAATTGCCATGCAGATAATAAATGGAATTGTGCTGCCAATATAACCCAGTGCGTAGCCGCGGGTCGAAACGCGATCCATCCGCTCGTCGTCGGTGACGTCGACCAAAAAGGCATCGTAAAAAATATTGCTACCGGAAAAGCCGAGCGCGCTAATCATGTAGACGAATAGCAATAGCATCCACTGCGATTCGGGGATAAATCCGAGCAATAGGCAGGCGCTGATGCCAATTGCCAAGAAAAACATAAAAAAGCGCTTTTTAAAGCCATAATAGTCGGCAATTGTTCCCAAAATGGGTGATAGCAGCGCTACAAATAACGACGTATAGCCGTTGACATTGGCCCAAATCATCGTCGAGCGGGCGCCGTTGATACCAGATTCGGCGGCAATGGCCTTAAAGTAAAGTGGAAAAACTGCCGTCGTCACCGTCATCGTATAGGCCGAGTTTGCCCAGTCGTAGAGCGCCCAACTCCTTTCCAATTTATTTAATTTCATTTAGTTGCTCCTGCAGAATCATCGCGTGTTTGGAACGCCCATCGACATCTTTCATATCCCATTTTAACAGGCCGGCCAGCGTCGGTGCAATATCGACCAGCGACATGTCGCTTAAATCCACACCGGCTTTTACATTGGGGCCGCGCAGGAAAAACACAGTATCGTAAGCCGGCCGATTTGGACTAAAGCCGTGCACGGCAGTCAAATGACTTCCCTTATAATAGGGTATTTTGGATACGTGTTCGATAAAAGTCGGTAGGGCGTCTTCTACAAAGTGGTAGGGCGGTAGCGCCTCTAACATTAAAAATGCCGTTTCGTCCGCGCCCATAATGTCCAGTTGTTCGCGTTCGACAATGTAAAAGGCATCTTCGTATTGCGCCTGCAAAGTCGTCAATTTAGCGAATAAAGCATCTTTAATCGCCGCGTCGTAGACGTAAATATAACTGGAGCCATCACAGCTTTTGGCGTAGGCCTTGACGTCGTAAAAGCGATTGCCGCGCTGCTTTAAATAGCCCCAGTCGATTAGCATTTTATTGATACTCATGCCGTGCGTGACGTCAATTGAACTGTGATCGCCCAAGATGGCGATATAGGCGTCTTTGTATTTTTCAATTTCAGCTAGCGCGTCCATGATTTCATTTAACCTAATATCGTGGCGATCGAGCGACGCCATCGCCTCTTTGCCGCTGTGCCCGTAAAGGTGCCGAATGCTGTCTAAATCGGTATAGTGTACCAACAGCATATCGGGTTGCTGTTCGCGCAGTGTCGAAAGCGTAACGGCATGTGTGAAATTGTCCAGCGCCGGTTGATTTTTGCCGTCGCGCAGCGCGCCGTGTTTTAATGACATATTGCTCTGAAAAAGTGGTGAACCGGCATACAGCGACACCATAATTTGCGACGTCCACTTGCGGTTGCTAAATATCTCCGGCATATTGTAGTCGATATTGGCGCGTCCAGTCGTTGGCCAAAGCAGCGCGGCGACGCTGTAACCCCTTTGCTTGGCGATGTCGTACAGCGTTTCTTCCTTTATATCTTTTCTGTACCAAAACCAGTCCGGGTTCTGGTAGCGCTGCGGTTGATTTTTAGTGTTGTCGACGACGCCGTGGCGCTTCGGGTAGCAGCCCGTAATAATGCTGGCATGTGCCGGATACGTCACCGACGGATAAATGCTCTTGACCTGTGCAGAGCCGCTGGCGCGCGCTAAAAAGCGCTTAAAGCCGGGTTTTTCTCTTAAATATACAATATCTTCTGTGGCCAAGCCATCAAAAGATATAATAATCAATGGAATTTTCATATGGACACCTCGCTAATTATTGTACAAAAAGTTCCAAGAGATGTCAAAATAAAGCTGGTTTTTGTCCAACATATAACGAATCTTGCTTCGATAGAATAAACGAGTATTAATACATTTGACAATTATACTGCATTATATTAAAATATGTAGTATAGTTGTCGAAAAGGTGGTTTAGAAAATGGTTACCTATAAAAACGAGTATGAATTTCTCGAAAAATCAAGTGCTATTATTTTAACTAAAGATGTTACAAGCGCTGGTTTTCATAGAAGTGTTTTAAAGAAATTTATTGATGAAAAATTACTTATACAATTGGAGCGTGGTGTTTATATAAAACCAGACAGCTTTGAAGATGAGCTTTATATTCTTCAAAGGAAATATTCTAAAGGTATTTATTCCGATGCAACAGCTTTATTTTTACTTGGCTATAGTGATAGAACGCCTTTTAAATTTGATATGACATTTCCAAGAGGCTATAATTCTACATCAATTAAGCATGAAAATATTGAATTAAAAACGACTGTAAATAAATTATATCCCATTGGTGTAATTGAAGTGGATTCTCCTTATGGAAACAAGTTAAAAGTTTATGATATTGAAAGATCAATTTGTGATGTTTTAAGAGGTGGTAGTCATACTGACATTCAAATAGCATTAGATGCCATAAAACGGTATGCAAAGTCAAGAGATAAAGATGTTAACAAACTTATGAAATATGCAAGTATACTGCGTGTTAAAAATAAAGTTCTAAACTATATGGAGGTGCTACTGTGAAAAAGCCGAATAATGCTATGAGTTTAAAAGCGTTAGTGAAGAATATTGCAAAAGAGAAAAGAATATCTGCGCAGTTAGTACTACAGAATTATGTGCTTGAAAGACTTCTTGTGAGAATTGCAAAGTCAACGTATAAGCACAATTTTATTCTTAAAGGAAGATTTATTCGAGTGAAATAGATATGAGTATACTATATGAAGCTATTAAAAGCACAGCAACTAAACGCGGAAGTTTTGAAGCAATTAAAAAACATAAAGAGATAATAACTGATATTAGAAATAATGAAATATTATCATCTCTGTGGCTGAAGTATTCTAAAGAGTATCAGTATGCAAGTGAAATAAAATACGAAGATATTTTTGTTGTATTGGATGAAATGACCGGTAAAATTCTTAAATCCTAAGCGCGACTTTGATTTTAAGTGGTTAAGCATTTGAATTTGAAGGCTTTGACTTTCCTTTCCAACTTGCTGCTTTTTACTGGTTTTCCAACCAACCGACCAACAGCACGCAATTGCTTTTTATTGCGTGGCGTCGCAAGTTGTTCTTTTTATTTCCTCGATTCCTATAAACGAGAATAAAAAAACAATGAAAGACAAGTCGTTAGATTTGATTGTAACGTTTGATGACAAGATAGTGGTTTCTCGCTTTGCCTTTCTGCCGACAATGTGGTATGATAACTTGCACGCCGTTGACGATAAACATCCATATAATAGGTAGTAACTGTGAATCAACTAAAAGATATTGAAAAGAGCATCATAAAAAAATATCGCAAGACCATTTGGCGCCCCTTTACGCGCGCCCTCAATGACTTTGCGCTGATCGATAGCGGCGATCACGTCGTCGTCGCCATTTCCGGCGGCAAAGATTCACTGCTGCTCGCCAAGCTCTTACAAGAAATTCAAAGGCATGGCAAAATAAACTTTAAGCTGTCCTTTATCGCAATGGATCCGGGCTACAGTACAATTAATCGTCGCCGTTTAGAACAGACCGCCGCTGCACTCGGCATACCGCTACAAGTCTATAGCGCCACGCTTTTCGATTCGGTTGACAAAATGAACGCAAAATACCCTTGTTACTTGTGCGCGCGCATGCGGCGCGGCTTTTTATACGAAAAGGCCAAGGCGCTCGGCGCCAATAAGTTGGCACTCGGCCACCACCTCGACGACGTCGTCGAAACCGTTTTGATAAACGTGCTCTACGGTGGCAACTACATGACGATGATGCCGCTAATTAAAAGCACCAACTTTGCCGATATTTGGCTGATTCGTCCGATGTATTATATAGAAGAAAAGGCCATTCAAAATTGGCTGCATTACAATGCCATCGAGGCGCTGGATTGCGCTTGCGCATTGACCGAAAAAAAACCGCAGGGTGCGCGCGTAGCAGTGAAAACGTTAATTGAAACGCTGGTTGCCGACAATCCCGACGTAAAAAAATCAATTTTAAAATCCACCCAAAACGTTCATCTCGACGCCATTTTAGGCTTTAAAAGGCGCGGCAAACAGTATCGCTATGACAAATATAACAATCGCGAAAGTTTTACCTTGTAGATGGTTTTCCAACCAATAGACCAACGGAAGTGTCATTTCGACCGAAGCAGCTTTGCTGCGTAGTGGAGAAATCTCGCTTTTGACTTTAAGATTTTCCTTTCCGTTTCAACTTTCTGCTTTCGACTGGTCTTCTTGACCAATCGACTATATACAGCCAATCGGCACAACCGTATTGTCTTGATCAATTGGCACGATGAGTGGTGACATCGATATGACCACGCCCTTTCCCCTTTTGGCATTGACGTTGTCCAGCACCGCAAAGTGCTTGACTGCATCTTTTTTCGGATTCGCCGTTTTTTTAATCTCTATCGGATAGACGTAGTCGTTTTCGGAAACGATTAAATCGATTTCTCGCTTGTTGTTATCGCGATAATAGAAGAGTCGCGTTCTCGGATCGAGGCCGCTATTGGTGTATGTTTTAATGATTTCACTGACGACATAAGTTTCAAACATTTGACCGGCCATGGCAGAAACCTGCAACGCTTTAGGATTGTTCCACAAACTCAAATAACAGGCTAGTCCTGTATCCATAAAAAACAATTTAGGCCTTTTTACAATGCGTTTGATCACATTTGAACTGTAGGGGCTAAGCAAATAAATTAAGCCGGATGTTCTCAGTATGCTAATCCACCTGTCGACAGTTTTGCCGTCGACGCCGACATCTTTAGAAATGTCACTTAAGTTGAGTTCTTGCGCCGTTCTCGCCGCTAAACTGGACATAAATTTTAAAAATTTATCTTCATTTTGTATAAAGGCCAGCGATTTAATATCTCGTTCAATATAAGTTTGTACATACGAGGCGTAAAAATCTTCCGGCCTCAAGTTGGCGCTTGTGATCATCTTTGGCATCGCGCCGCGGTAGATGCTTTCAAAGACGTCGTTTATCGATTCATTTCTATGCACTTGCATAGCGCGACGAGGCGTAAAGTGTATTTCGTCGTAGCCGTATATTTCGGCGCGGCTCAGCGGGTTTAAAATCAGTACGCCTACGCGGCCGGCGAGCGATTCGCCGACATTTTGCATCAAGTGAAATATTTGCGATCCCGTCAAAAAGTATTGACCGGGCGAATTGTCTCGGTCGACCCTAATTTTGATATGGGGAAATAGTTCCGGTGCGTATTGTATTTCGTCGATAATAATGGGGGCGGGATAAGTTTGCAAAAACAGTTCGGGGTCTTGTCTCGCCAAACTTCTCAAATTGGGATAATCTAAGCTGACATAGTTGATGCGCTTTTCAAAATTGGTATTTTTTAACACAGTCGTCTTGCCAACTTGTCTGGCGCCGGTTAGCAATAGTACTGGAAAGTTTTCGCTAAATTCAATTAAGCGAGTTTCTATTGTCCTCTTAATGTACATAAAAGCCCCTTCATACAAATCGGGAATCATATTCCTTATTTGTATAATAATATAACTCAAAAGCGCTGTCAAGGCGGCTTTTCCGACCAACAGACCAATGGAATTGTCATTTCGACCGAAGCAGCTTCGCTGCGCAGTGGAGAAATCTCGCATTAACGATTTTGGCTTTTACCGCACTTGGTGCTCAATAACTAACCGTGCCTGGCACCAAGATGTGATTCCGCATTTGAAAAGCTCTGCGTGTCATTTCGACCGAAGCAGCTTTGCTACGTAGTGGAGAAATCTCGCTTTTGACTTTAACGCTTTTCCCGACCAACAGACCAACTTTTCATCATTTTTTCGCTAGTATTACACTTTTATTACATCTCCTATTTGGTACTTGTTCTAGTTCGTCGCTGATGGTATACTTGACTCAGCGTAAGAGCGTGGCAGTTTGTCGTGCTCTGCTAAGACCAGGCTCCTAATAGGGGGGGAGAATGGCAAAATTCCAGACCCCGTGTAAACAATTCCAAAAGGAGGAAGTATTACTATGAGAAAGATTCTTTCCTTGGTACTCGTCTTGGCATTAGTCCTTGGTGCGTTCCCTGCTTTCGCAGACGTCGACCAGTACGAAGTCGCTAACAAGCTCAAAGAGTACAAAGTCTTAGTCGGCAACGAAGCCGGAGACTTAATGTTAGACGAATACCTGACAAGAGAACAAGCTATGGTTGTCTTGTCTAGGCTAATGGGCGTTGAAGAAGATGCAAAAGGCACTACGTTGCAATCTTCATTCACAGACGTCGACCACCCTTACTATGAGCCCTTCATCGCTTATGCGGAATTAAAGGGTTGGACAAACGGCATTGGCAATGGCTTATTCGGCTATGGCCAAGAGTTAAAAGTCCAAGAATTCGCAGCTTACATGCTCAGAGTTTTGGGTCATGAAGTTGAGTACGAAAAAGTAATGGACACTGCTAAAGACCTCGGCCTTTTAAACGACGTCGTCAACACTGATCCGGCTGCAAGCATCTTGCGCGGCGAAACGGCAGTTATGATGAACAACGCTTTAATGGCTAAGCCGGTCAACAGTGAAATGACTTTACTTCAAGTTTTAGGTTTAGAAGGCGAAACTGAAACTGCAGTTGCTATGGTTAAATCTGTAGAAGCTACTAACCTCAAGCAGTTAGTCGTTCACTTTACAGCACCGCTTACAGAGGCTGGTGACGAAAAGAATTACGACTTGAAGACTAAGGGTACAGCTAAGATTGACAAAAACTCAGATTTCGAATTATCTGAAGATGGCAAAACAGTTACAATCACTTTAACTGACGCCGCTGAGCAACAAGAAGAAGTCGACCTTAAAATCGAAGATTTACTTCAAGACGACATCACAGTTGAAGACATTCAGTTCTTAGACGTTACAATTCCGGAAGCTAAATCAGCAGCTGTAATTGGCGTTGACACACTTAAAGTTGAATTTTCTGAGCCGATGAAGAAAGCTAGCTTAGAAAAGACTAAGAACTTCACAGTAGAAGACGCTAAGGGCGGCAAAATGTACGTCAAGAGTGTACAAGTTAAAGAAAACAACACAGTTGCTTGGGTAGAACTTTATTCTGATCTTAAGCAAGGCGATATTACGCTTGAAGTCGACAGCGCTGAAGATTTCCAAGGTTACGCAGTTAAGCCGGCAGAATTCACTTTGACAGTTGTCGAAGACAAAGAAGCGCCGACAATTGTTGACTACAAAGACGCTGAGCCTTATGAAATCACATTGATTTGGAGTGAAGACATCGAGTTTGTTGAAACTAGCGCCACTAAGATTACAGCTGGCGAAGAACTCGAAAAGTTCTATCACACAAATACGAGAGACTATGCTAAATCAGTTGAAATCGACGGTAACGAAATGACCTTGAAGTTCGATAAAGATGACGGCATGGACACGAGATTACCAGAAGGTACTGCTTATGTATACGTTAAGAAGGAAGCTGTAAGAGACCTTTGGGAAAACGAAAATGCTAAGCAAGTATTGACAGCTGAAGTCGTAGCAGACGTAGATGCACCTGAAATCAAAGAATTAGAAGTTACTGAGCAAGATGAAGTAGAAGTTGAATTCAACGAAGACGTCTTTGAAAACGACGACTTTGATTGGGAACTCATTCAAGATGGCAAAGTTGAAAATATCGACGCTGACATCGACGGTTGGGGAACTGATACGTTGACACTTGTATTCAGCGAAGACATCGAAGGCGATTACACGCTCGTATTCAAAAACTTAGAAGACAAAGCCGAAAACGAAGCTAAGAAGCTTTCAATCGACTTTACTGCAGATGACGAAAAACAGCCGAATGCAGAAGACTTTAAAGTAACTGCATACGACATCGACAACAAAGTTCAAAAAATTGTCGTCAACTTTGACGAAGCTATGGATGTTGCAAGCATTACAGATAAGGATGATTTCTTCTTAACTACAATTGCTGGTGACGACTATGTTCTTAAAGAAACTTTAGACGACGACGATGTTGACTTTACTGTTGAAGATGGCGACGAAGTACTCGTTATCGAAATCCCGGCAGACTACCACGACCTCAAGGCTGATGATCTCGGCTTCTTGAAGATCGGTAGACTCGTCGACGCAGCTGGCAACAAGATGACAACTTACTCAGCTAACTTACCGATTGCTAACGGCGATGAATTAGCATTACCGCACAAAGCTGAACTCGTAAGTGATGACGAAATCGAAATTACTATCGAAGACGAAGTTGTTGAAGATATACACAGCAAAAAGTTCAAGTTCTACGACGAAGCTGGTGCAGAACTCGATCTCGCTCGCTTCTCACTCAAGTTAGACGATGGCGATACGATCATCACTGCTGAATTGGGCAAAGAAGTTAATACTGACGCTAAACTCACTTACAGCGTTATGGCTGGCGCTGGCGAAAACCAGTATGGTGCTAAGTTAGAAGTTGTTACTAACAAAGCTGTCTTAGACGATGCTGGTCCGGAAATGGAAAAAGTTACAACTGAAAACGGCATGATCGTTATCGAAATGAGCGAAGCGCTTTCAGCTAAGTACGAATCTTCAATTCCTCAAGACTTAGTCGTTAAGTACAATGGCGAAACTTTAAAACCGGTTAAAGAATACACTGCTAAAGTAGAAGGCAACAAAGTTTACTTAAGTGGCGTAGCTGGTAAAGAAGATACAATCCATCCGGGTAAAGGTAAATACAGAGTTAAATCTGTAGACAAGCCGCTTTACTTAGTTGACGTAGCGCTTAACAAAGCTGAGAATTTCACAGACTACGAAAAGATTAACAAAGTTGCTCCGTTAGATGGTACTACACCAGATCCGAATCCAAACCCAGATCCAGATCCGAATCCAAACCCAGATCCAGATCCGAATCCGAACCCAGATCCTGAAACTGATGTCTATACTGGTACAGTTAAGCCTCTGAAACTTGGTTTTTGTGAATTGACTATCAATAGAACAGTTGTTGGTACTCCTGATGTAGCTACTGTTAAGTTTGTTGCTTACAATGCGGCAGGTGAAGTTGTTACACCATTAGTTGGTAAGGAGTTTAACACACCTGTAACAGCATTCCCTGAGGTAAAAGCAGGGGACAAGGTTGATGTTAAATTGTTTGACGCTACTGACAATGAGGTTGGTACTGTTCAAGTAGAATTAACAGCAGCTGAATAATAAAATTAAGCGAATGTGTTTATGGAAAACACATTCGCTACTACTCAAGAAAATAGGAGGTAAAGAATGAGAATTAAGAAAATTCTTTCATTAACACTGGCGGTATTAATGATGGTTTCCTCGTTCGCCTTTGCACTTCCCAATGGTTCGCTTGTAATTGATGATCAAGGATATAGTTTCCAATATGTTGGTCAAAACATTGATCAAGTATATGAGACATTTAAAAATTCACAGGGTAATGTGTTTTTTAAAGATTACGCGGGCGTTTGGTCAGGTGTAGGCGGCAATGTAAATATCGATGATATACCGGCAGTTACATACCATAACGATGATGGTACTACAACAGATTATGCAGCAAAAGATGGCGGCCCGGTAGTCCCTAACGAAGAGCGTGCTATTGTTATTACGAATGAAGCTACTTTGGTTTCTGACTCAGATAAGGGATATTTGGTTGGCGACAACAAACATACATATCCTGTTGATTTTAAAGTTAACACCCCTGACGGAAAATTGTTTAAAGGGACTGTTGGTTTTAGATCGACTGCTGGTGTTACGCCTACAGTTTATTCTTTAGCGTATTCTGAAGAGACAAGATCATTTAGTGTTTCTATTCCTAACTTTGCTCAAAATGAGCCGGATACAATCAGTGTTTATATCATTGACTCATCAAGTCACCCTGAGCTAAAGAACAAGAGTTCGCAGGAAATAAACTTAATGTATCAAGGCTATGAGGCTGGTAGTGTTGTTACTAAGACTGAATATGATGTATTAGTGCAGCCTGTCAATGAGCAGTGGGCAGATCGTGTCAGTGTATTGATTTCAAATGTTGATGTTTCTCAAGAAACGGCTTTGATGGATGCAATTAGGGCTCAACTCAGAGTTTACAGTGAATTAGCAGATAAAGATGGTATCACTGAAACAGGAAGTATTGTGTCGATAATTCCTCATAAGACTTTTGTTGATGGTACATCTCAGTTCGCAAACTATAATTTTGAGGCTTTAATTGAAGTGCCAAAGAATGTACCGCAAGATCATAGAGGCGACTATTATGATCCAAAGCAATTTGTCCCGAACTTCTACAAGCAAGGTGGTGTTTGGAACAGAGAATTACCTGATGGAACGATTGACACTTTGTATGATCCAAATCCATTACAAGCTGGTCCATATGTAGTTAGTAATACTACGAATACGCCGTATTTCTATTATCCTTTAATCGATAACGGCTTAAACTATTATGAAATTAGCGCTTTGTCTTCAGCTAATGTTAAACTTGCTACAAAAGCTAAGACGCAGCTTGAAGTTATCACTGATAACAACGAACCTGAATTGGCTTATGTTTATTCAAATGTTGAGGGCTTAAAAGCTAATTCAATTGTTGTAGAGTTCTCTGAACCGGTGGATACTTTAACTGCAGAAAACCCTGAGATTTACACAATTAATGGTAAAAACTTAAAGTTTGACTATAAGTATTCAGGTACTAGAGATGTTTATCAGAAATATGCCCCAGATGAGGAAGTTGACGCAAGATTCAACAGTATTAAATTATTAGATGTTCGTGATGAATGTTCTGCTGCTGACAAAGTGTTAGTAGATGCACTTCAAGCACACATTGATGCAGCTGAGGGTGAAGGAACATTTGATGTAGATAACGATCCACGTCGTTTTGTTGTTATTGAATTGACAAATAGAGCTGCAAAAGAAATTTTGAGAGACACGACTACCGCTAGCGGAAGTCAGGCAGAGAAGAACTTGTTGTACGTTCATAGAGTATTTGACGTAGCCGGCGTTTCTGACCACGTTGATGAGAATATGATTGAACCAGTACCTTTCTACTTTAACTACAGAAAACCAGAAGTTGTTAAGGGCATTAAATTGTATAAGCATTCCCCAGAACAATACAATTTAGTTGTAGAAGACTTGTACGAGACGAGTAAAACTGGTTCTCCTAAATTTGATCTCAAAACAGGCTCGGGAAACAATGTACCTAGTGATTGGAATCAAAGAGTGGGCTTAGTGTTACGTGGTTATGGTAGCAGACCTGATTTCTTCGTTCCGCGCGATCAGTACACAGTTATACCTTACACTAACGATTCAGGTGAAGATGGTTATTTAATCGAGCTTAAGAAAGACTGGACATATTTATTAGATCGTTATGATGAGTATCATGGAAGAACGCTTACGGCTTGTTTGTTTGGCGTTGCTTATGATGAGACTGGAAACAAAGTTCTCGATTTCCAAAGTTGGGGTCAGCAAACTGCAAATACTCTGTGTGCGTCGATTGTTTTAAACGAAGATGTAACAAATCCGACAATCGAGAGCCATGCACTTGTTTCATCTTATGAAGTTTTTGGTGATAAAGTAGACTTAATGCAAGGATCTATGGCACTTGAGTTTAGCGAGCCAATGCAGTTCTTAGAGTGGAGAACGACTACGAGCGCTTCAATCTCAATCGTTCCTGGTCTTCCGTTAGATGTATCTCATTGGGTAGGTACAACAAGCGGTGCTGCAATCGATTCTGAAGTATTTGTTGTTTCTCACGAGTTTACAGAACCAAACGTCACAGCTAGCCAAGAGCAAGTATTCGATCAAGTGGGTGCTGATAATTTTGCAAGATTAGATGGCGGAGAATTCTATCAACAGTTCAATGAATTTGGTATTGGTGTACCGTCATTTGAATATGTTAGAATTAACAGCTTAGATGACTTGACATCACAAGCGATTGGTTATCATGGTCGAATTGTAGAAGGTAGCGTTGATGTAGATGATTACAATTGCATTGTTAAGCCTGTAGATACAAACGGTGATGATATTTCATTATCAGCAGGATTCTGGAAATTAGTCGTTAGACAGGCAACGGATGATGTTGGTAACTCAATTGATAAAACATATGAAATACCGTTTGAAGTAACGGGTGAAGTTGCATCTGAAGAAATTGTTAACCCATATGTATTATGGGCATATGCAGCAAGAGCAGATCAAACTCAATCTGGAGGAAACGATGTTATCAGAATTCTCTTTAGTAGAAAGATGTCTAGTGAAGCTTATCTCTTGAGTTCTTATGCACTTGGTGGTCAACAGTTCACAGGAGCTACAACATTAAATTATAGATATGTTGAACTATATCATAAGGGACAAGATGAAGATGGTGAAATTCTTTACAGAGATATTCCAGCTGATAAGAATGGTTCTTGGGTAGGTACACTAGTAACATTGTCACTTGACCCATCTACATTTGATAGAAAGTCAGATATTTACAAGCTTGCTAGTGATCCTGATGAATTGTATGCTAAGATGGCATTACAGATTAAGCCTATGACAGCTGTAGATGATGGAGATAGTAGAACTTCAGAAGAATTATCATACGTCAATAACAATGGCTTCAAGAAATACTTATTGACATTTGGTAGAGATGAAGTAAATGGTAATCCAGACTTCTTTATGGTTTACGACCCGGCAACTATGTCATTAGCACCATTTAGATATGATATGGGTACACAAGACTTCAGAAATCCAAGAGCATACTACAACGTAGTTGATAATCCTGATGCTCCAGATCTTCCATAGAGATTATCAGTAAATGTACTTTGTAGTAAGTAGATAAGTAAAATGAAAAGAGAAGACTTCGGTCTTCTCTTTTTTTTTAGGTTGGTGATTACTTTAGTATTGGTTCAATGAGCGAAGCGAAATTGAACAAGAAACCACCGGCTAAGCCGGTGAGATTAAAAAATCTTTAGATACAAGTCA
>PDWI01006283.1_pt1 | contig 14994 bp, 14 predicted proteins | sample 1430891 | NCBI WGS metagenome assembly PDWI01 (sample SAMN01162508, study PRJNA174530) | Oral metagenome, whole genome shotgun sequencing project. | biome: Marine environment; feature: Marine mammal; material: Swab sample of the gingival sulcus; isolation source: swab sample of gingival sulcus... | reverse complement strand
CTTCTGCAAATTGCTCTTCTATCATAGCTCCTTTTTCCTCCAATGCTTCGCCTAGTTCGTAGAAGAAGGCACCGATTGCATGCCATTTCACATGTCTGAAATTATCAATCAGGTATTTTGCTCCGCGCATCACTTCAGGGTTAGCACCTATTGTCTCCAGTAGGGCTAAGCGTTCTGGTACTGATGTATCGTTATTTGTCATACTGTTAATCAGCTGTTTATACTGAATTATAGACTCCCGAATGAACGGTTTATCGGCCACCTCGCGCAAGCACAGATCTAGCCATGGAAGTATATCCTCCTCGTAGGAAATGCAACGCACCTTCTCAGGTCTACTCCAGCAATACTTTCATCGCTAGGCGTATGTCCATCCAGCGTTAAATAGAAAATAGAAATCCCCGCATCGGGTATATGCTGCTCATCGCAGACGTAACGGTAGTACCGCTCGAGCTGCCCTCCAGAACTGGTATTACTATCGCGTGCATATATTTTGTTCTCTATGATAATAGCCTGCTGGGATCTCTTGTTGAGAATCAGGATATCAATGTGCGCGTACTCCCTGTAGTCATGCTCCTTGGGAAATACAATCGCCCTGGAATAATCGAAAGAGATTTCCTGCCTCTCTAGGAAATGGGCGAGAAAAATATGCCCCAGCCCATGGGAACCCTCTGGATTCAGTAGCACGGCGAGAAAGCGTGAGTGCAGCCTACGCTCGTCGTGCTTTTTGTGGAGCGCGGTGAATATATTGAATTTCTCATTTTGATCTCGCAGTAAATCATAGTGTTTCCGCAAGAGGTTCAGTTCCTGTATGAGGTGTGACAGTTTATCCATAGGGGCATGCGTAACAGCTATCTTCTCTGCGTAAAGGTAGTAAGCATTTTGTCTGGGGGCTTTTCTTACCTGTTCTAGGATTTCTATCTCTTCTACATTTACCTATAAATAGAGCCCGCCACGCAGTCTAAGCTGCGCGGCGGGCTCTATTACAGGTTCTGCGAATATTGCTTTCTTATTCCTGCTCGGTTTGCTTCTCGCCTTCAGTTTGCTCCGCTCCGAGGAGTTCGTCTAGCTTCTTCTCGAGGTCTTCGCCCATGATAGAGCGGGCCACGATTATACCGTTTCCGTCAATCAGTACGTTTTCTGGGATACCGCGAACTACATAGGTTCTAGCCGCTTCGCTACCCCAGCCGCCGAGGTCTGATACGTGATTCCAAATTAGACCATCGCTCTCGATTGCGCCCTTCCAATTCTCTGCGTTATCGTCTAGTGATACGGCGTAGATGTTAAAGCCCTTGGGTTGGTACTTCTTGAATATACGCACGAAGTTGGGATTTTCCGCGCGGCAAGGAGGACACCATGATGCCCAGAAATCCAGCAGTACGGGTTTCCCCTTTCCCGCAATATCGCTGAGGCGGAGTGTATCGCCATTAGGGGTTGGGTAGGCAAGGTCGGTAAAGTGCTCGCCAGGGGCAACCAGAATTGCTTGGTCGAATACCTCAGCCATTTTATCCTTGAACTCGCTCTCGGGCATTTGCTTCATAAGCTCCATCCCCTCTTTTGCATCTTTTAGGAAGCTGTTGAGGTTGTTGTGCATGATGATACTTCCCGCAAGGTTCTTATTGCTTTTCACGAACTCTTTGTATATCTCTTCCTGCTTATCATTAAGCGCGTAGAACCGTTTGCCCAACTCCTCCATTTTTGCAGAATCGGCCCCTTTGGCCTCTTGGCGAATCTTGTTCTGAGGAATCTTAACCTCTTTGAGGAGGCGCATCTCAAGTTCGTTCAACGCCTTGTTCTCGTCGCTGAGGTTGTCGCCTACCAGCTGGAAGGTGTATATGCTGTCCGCGGGATCGCCTACGGTAACCTGTTTTGCTTGCACTCCCCCGGGCTGCGCGACGTACTTTACCGCGTGCCGGTCCGGAGTGACGGCGAGGAAGAGCACCTTTGCCGTAGTGTCAATAGGTACAAGAGCCTTGCCGTTTTGAACGGACACAGTATCTTTCTTGTCCATCTGATACCCCTCGGAGTTGAGGTACCCGTAGGTAATAGGACCTTTTGGGGTATTGATAAACTCGATGCTGCATTGCGAATCCTTCATGGCGGTTTCGTTCTTACAGCTAGTAATGAGGGCTCCTGCTCCCATTAGCAGTCCCGTCATTAGTACGATTGAACGTTTCATTTGGACGATATTAGTGTACAAAATAGTCTTATTGAAATGCAAAAGTAGTCAATTTGCGCGGATTACAGCGTGTTGAGGGTATTTTTTTATCCACCCCTACCTATTGTCTCGCTCATTGTTGCCAATTATATCGTCCGTCCTGGAGTGGGTATTCATGTTTGAAGGGTAAGCCAAGAGTTACTTCTCTCTGCCTATTTCTCTCGCAAATCCTCATATGAGAATCTCTGTCGCAAAAAAAAATGCTACATTTGCGATGTAAACAGAGCTAGTAGTTATGGTAAAGGGACTAGTATCGCAGGTCATCGGGCCTGTTGTGGATGTGACTTTTGATGTGCGGGATGACCAGATGCCCACCATTCACGACGCGCTAGAGATAGCGCGGGCGCATGGGCAGAAGTTGATTCTCGAGGTCCAGCAGCATATTGGGGATAAGACCGTGCGGGCCATCGCCATGGATTCTACCGATGGCCTTGCCCGTGGGGAGGAGGTTATCGCGACCGGCGCGAGTATCCAAGTTCCAGGTGGTGATGAGTTGCGAGGGCGTTTGCTCAATGTGATTGGGGAGACAATCGACGGGTTGCCCAAGGTCGAGGCAAAGGTAAAGAACCCGATTCACCATGCGCCGCCGAAGTACGAAGACCTCAAGACAGAGAAAGAGGTGCTGTACACGGGTATCAAGGTGATTGACTTACTAGAACCCTACATGAAGGGCGGCAAGATTGGGCTCTTCGGAGGTGCCGGGGTTGGGAAAACCGTCCTCATCATGGAGATGATTAATAACATCGCGAAGGGCTACGATGGAATGACGGTCTTTGCGGGAGTGGGGGAGCGTACCCGTGAGGGGAATGACCTACTTCGGGAGATGATTGAATCCAACGTTATCCGGTACGGGGAGGAGTTCAAGAAGAGCATGGAGGAGGGGAACTGGGACCTTTCAAAGGTAGACCAGAACGAACTCGCGAAGAGTCAGGCGGCTCTCGTGTTTGGGCAGATGAACGAACCCCCAGGAGCTCGTGCCACTGTTGCCCTTTCTGCGCTCACGGTTGCGGAGTCTTTCCGAGACGGAGGGGATGATGGACAGGGGAAGGATATACTACTCTTTATCGACAATATCTTCCGCTTTACACAGGCTGGGTCTGAGGTGTCTGCGCTACTAGGGCGTATGCCCTCCGCGGTAGGGTATCAGCCAACCCTTGCGTCAGAGATGGGGGCTATGCAGGAGCGTATTACCTCTACTAAGCATGGCTCTATCACCTCTGTCCAGGCAGTATACGTGCCAGCTGATGATATGACTGACCCTGCGCCCGCAACGACATTCTCCCACTTGGATGCCACCACGGTTCTTAGCCGTAAGATCTCAGAGCTGGGGATTTATCCTGCAGTAGACCCATTGGATTCCACCTCACGTATATTGACCTCTGAGATTGTCGGCGAGGAGCATTACAGTACGGCGGAGCGGGTGAAGAACCTTCTACAGCGCTACAACGAGCTACAGGACATCATTGCTATCCTCGGAATGGATGAACTCTCAGAGGAGGATAAGCTAATAGTACACCGTGCGCGTCGAGTGCAGCGATTTCTCTCCCAGCCTTTCACTGTCGCTGAGCAGTTCACCGGGCTTAAGGGTGTAATGGTGAGTATAGAGGATACCATTAAGGGTTTCAACATGATTATGGATGGTAAGGTAGATAAGTACCCGGAGGCTGCCTTCAACCTGGTTGGTACTATCGAGGAGGCTATAGAGAAGGGCGAGAGGCTTCTTTCGGAATCTAAATAGAAGGGGGGGCAAAGATGAAGGTCTCCATTGTTACTCCTAAATCCACACTGCTCACCTGTGAGGCACGGCAGGTGCTTGTGCCAGGGGAGAAAGCTCCTTTTGCAATGCTCGAGCGCCATCAGGCTATAATCAGTACTCTCGTCCCAGAGGGAGTTGTGCGTATTGATACCCCTGGCGGGGAAAGTCTGAGAGTTCGTATTGCGGGGAGTTGTATAGTTGAGCATCACGGGGAGGAAGTCAGTATACTCGCGGATACGGCAGAAATAGAACAGTAAGAAGTGCGGATAAGTACGTTTGGGAGTATCGCCCTCTTGGGCCTTATATTTATAGCTCTCGTGTCTCCTGCAGGGGCACAGGATGCCGTGACTAGCGAAGATGGGGAAACTGTTGCCTATCGTATGTTCGTCAATCCTTCGGGGCCTTGTGCTGTTATCTTTCCCCAGGGCTTACGTAAGAAGGAGGACCTATTTACCCTAGGGGAAAAGTTTAATCATCTCGGGGCGAATGCGCTGATTATCCCCCCTTCCACGCGATACTCCGACCCTTGGGCGACCGCAGATGATTTGCTCAAGGCTGTGGGGGATGCGCTGTCTCTTGCGAAAAAACAGGGGGACGGAGCCCTTTTCGTCGTCGCGGAGCAGAAAATGGCCGCGATGGCTCTTATTGCTGGGACGAAAGATTTTCGTATCAAGGGGATTATTGCGGTTTCCCCTGGCGAGTACTTCCCCGATAGGGAGTTTGTCCATCGGCGTATCAAGAAGTTGCGTATCCCCACACTGGTACTCTATAGCCCTTTTGAGGAGAGGGTAGTGAAGCATCTACTGAGCGATGTCCCCAAGCAGCTGGTCATCTATTCCGGCGTACTCAAGCGTATGGGCTATACCAACCTGCTTGGGACGGGAAAGCTCTCGGGAAAATCGTGGCTAGCCATCTCCCTCTTCTACCATCAGAACTTCGCTCCAGCCACTTCCCAGCAATAGCGAATAGGGCTCTATGGCGAAGGTTACTAGCTCGTATGTATGCCAGAACTGCGGTGCCAATTCTGTCAAATGGTTAGGACGCTGTCCGGCCTGTGGGCAGTGGAATACCTATGTCGAGGAGAAGGTGGTCAAAGCCCCAAAGCGGGCGGGGATTGTTGAGGTTTCTCGTCAGGCTACGCCCCAGCTACTCCATCAGGTCGAGAGTAGCAATGAGGTGCGAATAGACTGCCGTATCGCTGAGTTGAATCGGCTATTAGGGGGCGGTATCGTCCCCGGGAGTATTATTCTCCTAGGCGGTGAGCCGGGCATAGGTAAATCTACCCTCTCATTGCAAATCGCCCTACAACCCTCTTTAGGGCGAGTGCTGTACGTCTCCGGGGAGGAGAGCGCAAGCCAGGTGAAGATGCGTGCCGACCGACTCGGGCTACCCTTGGATAGCTGCCTGATTCTAAACGAAACCCTTTTGGAGAATATCCTCACGCAGAGCGAGGAGGTGAAGCCCAACCTGCTTGTGGTGGATTCCATTCAGACCCTCTACTCTGAGCGGGTGGAATCGTCCCCCGGGGCGGTTTCGCAGGTACGGGAATGCGCGGCGGGCCTACTTCGCTACGCCAAGACTACGGGTGTCCCAGTCCTACTCATTGGGCATATCAATAAGGAAGGTACCCTTGCGGGACCTAAAGTGCTAGAGCATATCGTGGATGTTGTCCTGCAGTTTGAGGGGGATGCCACCCATATGTACCGGGTACTTCGCTCCATAAAAAACCGTTTTGGCGCGACCTCAGAACTCGCGATGTTTGAGATGTGCAACACGGGGCTACGGGAAATCACGAATCCCTCAGAGCTACTCCTATCCCAACGGTCTGCGCAACTGAGCGGAGTGGCAGTGGCCGCGGCTGTTGACGCTACAAGACCGCTGCTAGTAGAGGTGCAGGCCCTCGTGAGTAGTGCAGCCTACGGTACTCCGCAGCGCTCCTCCACCGGATACGATGTTCGTCGTCTCAACATGCTCTTGGCGGTCCTCGAGAAGCGGGCGGGCTTTCGTCTAGGTGCTAAAGACGTTTTTCTCAATATTGCTGGCGGGTTGAAGCTTAGCGACCCCGGGATAGACCTCGCAGTCGTTGCGGCGATTCTCTCGTCCAACTTTGAGTTCGTCATCCCCCCCGAGGCCTGTTTCGCGGCGGAAGTGGGCCTGTCGGGGGAAGTCCGTCCCATTCCCCGTATTGAGCAAAGGGCGGCGGAGGCCCAGCGATTGGGATTCAATCGGGTCTACGCCTCACGTCAGCTCGAGGGGATGAAGGGGAGTGTCTCAGGGCTTTCGCTTGTCTCTCGGATAGATGAGCTGGTGCGCGATTTAATGGGCTAGAGAGGGGGAGTTCGTAGCTTCGACTGAGCTACAAAATACTAACCCCGCCCCCCCATATAAAATCTCCCTACCTCTGACAACATCTTTCTCCCCACCCTACAAATACGATCGCAAGGCCTCGAAGTGCGCTTCAAAAGCCGTTCTTCCCCTTGGGGTGATTCGGCATACCGTGTGCGGGCGCTTCCCCTTGTAGCCCTTCTCTATCTCGATGTAGCCCGCTTTCTCTAGCCGTTCCAGCTGTACGCTCAGATTCCCCGCGGTGGCCCCTAGCTCATCGCGGAGATAGGTGAAGTCAGCCTCCTCTACGCCCAACAGTATCGACACCGCCCCGAGCCGAAGCTCAGTGCTGAGCAACGGGTCGAGGGGGAGGCGTTTTCCCTTAGCGCCCATCGTGCCGATTCTTCCAGCGGAGTGCATGCCCCGGCACGCAGAGTAGCAACCAGAGTGCCAGCCCGAAGATGAGGGTCTGCGTGAGGAACGGGAGGCGTATGTGTAGCATGGCGAATCCCCCCACGAGGGCAAGGCAGGCCATGACCTGCAGCAGGCGCAGCCGGGCAGTAATTGCGGTGACGAGCGTGCCGGCCGCAATCACAATCAGCGTCATTGCTAGCATAATCGGGTGCAGCCGAGGTGTCAGCCCCATTAGTACGCATACCACGGAAATCACGATCCACAGCGCCTGTACGAAGCGATCACCCACGGTTTTCACATATGCCATTCGCCTCCTTTTGGCAAGGGAGAGTACCTCGAAGCCCAGCACGGGGATGGCCATCCAGAGCAGGAAGATCTTTGTCCCGAAGACGGGGTAGAGTAGGTAGACGCCTATTGAGCTCAGGAGGCTTAGATAGCCAAAAACGAGCATGGGGAGCGCCCCCATTTTTTCGGCTTTACGCTCAGTCTCCCGCAGCATCTGCGCGATGAGCGTGAGGCTCTGCTGCGCGTCCATGGGCTGCTCTTGGGATTTGTCGTCTCGCATGGTCTCTGTCCTTTTGCCAGTTTGTGCTACTTGTGGATTTCGCGAGTAGGGGTGTTCTCCAGAACTTCCTCTTCGCGCGCTTGCGGGCGAACCTTTTTCTGCTGCGCTCCGGGTGAGTAGGTGGCGCGTAGGGCTTTGCTACGTGCCTCCTCTGCCTTCGCGCCTTCTCCCTTCGCGCTGTAGTATTCTGCTAGGAGATAGTAGATGTAGATATCTCCCCAAGTGGGTTCATATTGCGGCTTGCTGGGCGATTCGCAGGCGAGGGCCTTATCGCAGTACTCCTCTACCTTCTGCCCACCCCCTTGGGCTTTGGGGCTGTGCATGTCGTATAGGGCCAAGGCGTACCAACCTCGTGGGCAGTTCTCGTCCTTTTCCACTGCGGCTTTGGCGTTTCTCTCCATCTTCTCCGCGAGGGCCATTTGCTCCTTTGGTTTCGCGAACTTAATGGAGAAGCCCTGTAGCACGGCCAGTAGGGCTAGCTGCTCCGCGTCCTTACGTTTGGTCGCCTCGAGGCGCGTAATGGTATTCGTGAGTTCTGCGCTGGCTTCGTCTGTCTGTCCAGATTTCAGCTGGTAGATAGCCTTGCAGAAATCCACGTAGGATGGCCAGTAGTCGGTCAAGGCGGGTAGCCCGCTCCGGATAATCTCCTCTCGAATCCTGTCGAGGGGTTTTGTGGACTTCTCCAGGAAGGCCTTCCCCATGGCCATGTCTACCCTGGCCTGCATGGGCATCTGGCTCTTTTGGAACTTCCCGAGCTGCTGGGCGGCTACCTCACCGCGTAAAAATAATGCCAGAGCTACGGCGACTATTACTGCTGTTCTTCTTATCATCTCAGTATTTCCTCTCTTATTGGTTATGCACTCGTCTGTGATTAATCACATCGCGAAGATAAATAGGTTTATATTATAAACCAAATTACGGAACGAATTCCCCCTCTCTCCGCGCACCCGATTGAGTGGCATATCGCCCGCAGCATAGGGGGAAAGGCCAGTCTCTGGCGGTATTTCTGTAGAGGGAATCCCAAGCTATTAGGCTAAAAACTGGATGTACTCGAGCTATTAGGTTTCTATAACGCGTAGCTCGGCTTCCCTTGCGCCTAGAGTTGCGCGGGAAGATAGGGGAATGTCGCGAGTAGAGACAACATGCGCATTCCATGCTAGTACACACCCCACGACAACTATGACTGCCTCGGGGATAAGTAGATATGCGCTCTGCCATTTCGCCTTCCCGGTGACTACTGGCCGCCACCACATGTGCAATGCCCCAGACTGCGCCCACTTCGGCAGGAGTACTGATACGGCTTTCCCCTTCTTCGGGGCTGCTATCTCTAGGCATAGCGTCTTCTGCCTCGTTGCGTTGTGGAATGCCAGTCGGGTTCGTCTAGTCCCCTCAGGGAGTCCCTCTTCCCAGCTCAGCGTAAGCGCGCTCCCATGGCGATTTACCTTCACTGGAAACCCATTGAGCCGTTGCCCCTCTGCGAGTGCTACATGCGCGTAATCTATGCGCCACTGCCCATCTTCTCGCTTCATCCCATTGTTGAGGAGATGCGCTAGAGCCATATGGTACGCGCCTACCGGCCTCCCATTCGGTCTTGTCCCCGAAGAGAATCCATGCATTACGAAATCTTGAAAATGAGAGAGAAAGCTAGAGGCCACAGCCATTTTACTTCGATTGGCCTGCTGCGCTTTCGTCTGGGGGTTGCGCACCCTTGAGGGGCGAGAGCGAACGAGTACTCTCTGCGACACGACGTAGTGAATCACTGGGCGCTTCGGGCGATACCATGCCCGCTGGAGTTGCACAATAGCCATACTGGTGGTTTTGAGTGAGTATTCAGGACTATTCCCAGCGCGAATATAATACGTAAACTGCCAGGTTGCGCGGTAGTAAGTCCTCTTAAAGCCAATACGACTATGTTTATCAACTATTTATACCCATTTTCTAGGGTGTAAATCGGGGCGAAAAACGGGGCATGTCCGAATTGTGCCGGGAGAATTCGGATATGAGGCGTAGCTGCGCCCTAGTAGCTGCGCTTCCCGCAGGGGAATATGCATAGTGTGGGGAGGGGGTAATGGGAATTTGCGTGCTCGCGAGGTTCTGCTCGCCCTGGGGCTGTGAAAAAAACTCTACCTTTGCCGTGATGAGCAATGAGAAGCCTAAGAGTATGGAGTTGAGAGATCGTGAAGCCCGAGTCGTCCTAATTCCCGCGCCGATTGGGGATAGACCCACAGAGAATACGCTGACCCCCTACGGACTCGCCGTAGTGCGGGAGTTGCGGCACTTCGCCGTGGAGAATGCGCGTACTGCCCGTCGTTACCTCTCTGCCCTGGGTATGCCAGTCCCGATTTCCGAGCTTCAGATTGGGATTCTGGACAAGAAGACCCGCGCAGAGGAGCTACTCGCCCTACTCGCGCCTTTGAAGGCGGGGCATTCTATGGGTGTCATATCGGAGGCAGGTGTACCGGGTATTGCCGACCCAGGGGCTTTACTGGTGGCTGAGGCGCATGTGCTGGGCGTGCCTGTAGAACCCTTGCCGGGACCGAGTAGCATTCTCATGGCGCTCATGGCCTCGGGGCTTAACGGCCAGTCCTTTGCCTTTGTGGGGTATTTGCCCATACAGCCAGAGCCGCGCAAAAAGCGGATACGTGATTTGGAGACGCGGGCCAGCCGTGAGGGGCAGACCCAGGCGTTCATTGAGACCCCCTACCGAAACGATAAGCTCCTTGGGGAATTGCTCGCCACGCTTCGTCCGCAGACCCGTCTATGCATTGCGCATGGGGTGGATACGGAGAACGGATCGGTGCGTAGCCTCACAGTTCAGCAGTGGCGTAGGCAGAAGCCCACGCTGGGAAAAGTCCCCACGGTCTTTTGCATAATGTAGTGGCGCGCCCCGCTTGCCCTATGCGTTTACCTCCTCGCGTACGCTACGTAGCGCAGCTCGCGATTCGCCATCCCCGTTGGAGTCTCTTCATTGGCCTCGGGGTGGTACTTCTCCTTCTGTTTTGGAATATGCTACCGTCCCCCCTTTTCGATAGCCCAACCTGCACTGTGCTACTGGACCGAGAGGGGAGTCTACTCGCGGCGAGTATATCCTCAGATGGGCAGTACCGTTTCTCCCCTTCAGATACAGTGCCTGAGAAGTTTGAGACATGCATTCTCGAGTTCGAGGATAGGTATTTCTACTACCACCCCGGGGTGAATCCCGTTACCCTCTGGAAGGCCTTCTTAGCGAATGTGGAGGCGGGGCATGTCGTGCGAGGGGGGTCTACTATAACTATGCAGATTGCGAGAATGCTTCACCCCTTTGCTTCAAGAACTTATCTACATAAAATACAGGAGATACTTTGGGCTTTCCGTCTGGAGTGCGGCTACTCCAAACGAGAGCTTCTGAGTCTGTACTGTGCCCATGCGCCCTTTGGCGGGAATGTGGTGGGTCTCGAGGCTGCGGCTTGGCGATACTACAATACTGACCCCAAGAACCTTAGCTGGGCTCAGTCCGCCGCGTTGGCCGTACTACCGAATGCCCCCGCGGTAATCTATCCAGGGCGCGGAACTGCCGTATTCCAGCGTAAGCGGGATGGGCTACTGAGACGCCTACATGCGCAGGGGATAATCGATAGTCTCACTTTAGCTCTATCTCTTCAAGAACCCCTACCAGAGCCAGCTAAACCATTACCCCAAAGAGCTATGCAGTTGCTCGCCCACGCTATTGATGATGGGCATGCGGGGGAGTTGCTACATACCACAGTGGATATGCACCTGCAGGAGGAGGCTGAGCGTATAATTCTGCACCATGCCCTAGAGCTCCGTAACCGCCACATATACAATACGGGGGCGATTATCGCCTCCGTTCGCACTGGGGAAATTCTGGCCTACGTGGGGAATACCCCGGGACTCTCCGATTCGCATAATGGATATGTCGATGTTATAATGGGACTAAGAAGCACAGGTTCAATACTAAAACCTCTGCTATATGCTTCAGCACTTGAGGATGGTCTGATACTCCCACAGCAGATGGTTAAGGATGTGCCCACGAGGTTCGGGAACTACGCCCCGACGAATGCGAGCAAACGCTACACAGGGGCTGTGCCTATAAATGACGCGCTCTCCCAATCTCTCAATGTGCCGTTCGTTAGATTGCTTAGCGCGTACGGCATTCCGCTCTTCCTCCAGCAGCTCTCCTCGCTGGGGCTAAAGAGTTTCCCCCATTCGGCAGAGCACTATGGGCTATCGCTCATCCTTGGGGGAGGGGAGTGTAGACTGCTGGATATTAGCTCTATCTACGCGGGATTAGCACGCACACTCAATCGATTTATTGACTCAGGAAGGTATTACACGAATAGCTATAAATCATTGTGCTACCTACAAAATTCTCATGCAAAAGGAGAGGTATTAGAAGAGCAGCCTAAACCGCCACTACGGGCTGGGTCTATTTTCTGTACTCTAGAGGCATTACGTAGCGTGAAACGCCCCGAGGAGGAAATTGGCTGGATGCATTTCTCGAGTAGCCGAACGATTGCCTGGAAGACGGGGACATCTTGGGGCGGACGGGATGCCTGGGCTATTGGGGTGAATCCTGACTATGTAGTGGGCGTGTGGAGCGGGAATGCGCATGGGGGGAGTTTTGTTGGGGGTAGCGGTGTTCGAAGCGCAGCCCCCACGATGTTTCATCTCTTCTCCCTGTTGCCTCATACTCGATGGTTCGCCCCCCCGCTAGATGATATGGAGGCACGTCCTGTGTGCGCGAAGACCGGTTACCCTCCAAACCCCTACTGTCCTGAAGTGGATACAGTGCTTTTACCTCTCAACGATCTGAATATCAAACCTTGCCCTTACCACCAACTTGTGCATTTGGATAGGAGATGCCAGTATCGAGTTTCCGCCTCATGCCACCCCATTGCGGATATAGTCCCAGTCTCGTGGTTTGTCCTCCCCCCGGAGATGGCTTGGTACTACTCCCGTTCGAATCCCTATAGTCCTCTACCACCATGGAAACCAGGCTGTAGTGAGGAGGAATCTGGAAATCCAATTCAGTTTATGTACCCCCATGAGGCCGACGCAAAGCTATCCGTTCCCCGGGATTTGGACGGGAAGCCCAGCACTATACTGTTTAAGCTGGCGCATCAGGATGCCGAGGCGGCTATCTACTGGCACTTGGACGGGGAGTACATTGGCAAGACCTACCACACGCACCACTTGGCCCTACAGCCCTCTGCGGGTGCGCATCGGCTGACTGTGGTAGACCAGGCGGGGAATAGGCGTAGTTTGTCTTTTACTGTGGTGTACCGCGCGGAGTAGGGTTTGCGATTTCACCCTTGCTTTCTGTGGTATGCGTAGCGCTATATGGTAGGGAGATTGCTACTTGGGGATGGATTGCTACTAGCAGGAGGTTTTCCCGGAGATTATCAGCTCTCGCCAGTAGGAGTACTGCTCGCTACGGGCCTGTAGCTCCTTCTCTAGAGCTCTCTTTAGGTCGGCTTCCGCGGCCTCGAAACGTTCGAGTAGTTGAACGATGCGGGCTTGCTCCTCGAGGGGAGGGAGGGGGATCTCTATCCGCGCAAGATTACTCCCTGAGACACGCATGACTTTCGTTCCTGTGGCGTACTCCCGCTTCTGGGATGCGAATACTTCAGTCTGGAAAAAGTAGGCAATATACTTTGGGTTCTGGTTGTGCCGGAACATGTAGGAATCCGAACTAATCGCCACCTCCCCCTCACCGAGCCAAACGACAGCCTTACATACGTCCTCTATATTCTCACTGGTTGTGGCGATTATTAGGTCACCGGGGCGCGCCTTGCGTAGCTTCTTCGCCTTATCATGAGAGACGAAGCTCTTGGTCTCCGAGGCAAAAGTACCGTAGTGGGTGTAGATTTGCCCGTAGTGAATGCAGGGGAATCCCGACTCGGCAAAGTCCGATTTCTGCAAGCCGTTCCCGCGGATCAGCTCGCCGATATCCCCCAGCCGCCCCATTTCCCACCCGTCTTGATTCATCATTTCTCAGACTCCCTATAATGGAATAAGGATTACGATTGCCCTTCGGCTTGCCCTATCGCCCACTCCGTGTTCCCGCGGGTATCGTCACGGGTATCTATGCTCACGCCAATCGGGACCACCTGTTTCCCCTGCCCGAGGTATGGGCGCATGTAGCCTTGCTGATGGATTTGCTCGAGGGCTTCGACTGCCGTTTCGCTCCTGGGCCCCACCTTCAGCTCGAAGATGTAGATAGTGCGCTCGAAATGAATCACAACGTCTGCTCGCCCGCGGAAGGAATGCACCTCGGTCTGCACCATTACCCCCATGGCGTTGAACCATGCGTAGAGCGCCGTCTGGACTAGCTCTTCGTATACCCACTTCCCCTTCTTCCCGTAGGTGCTATACGGGATCCCCGCCACGAGCGCCTCTAGCCGAAGCAAGGCGTTCTCCGGCTTGCCGTCCTCTAGCTCCGCGACGAAGTCCTCACTCGTGACGCGACTTTTGCGTGCCCCGTTGTAGAGGGGGAGTACCACCTCCCAGAAGGCTGAGCGTACCTCACGGTTGGGGAAGTCTAGCAGCATGATATTCGTGCGCAGCCTGTAGTCTATGATAGTTAGGTAGCCTGACTGGTAGAGCAGGGGGATGGGGTCCGCCCCGCTGGGGTCCATTACGCGCACGCGGTCGAGAGAAATGCGTACCGGCTGGCGTAGCTGCTCGAAATCATAGTCGTAGCTCGGGAAGACGGTGGCTAGAAGGCTGCTTGTGCCAGACTGCGCCCAGAAGGGCTCAATATGGTTGGCATCAAAGGCGAAGATGATGCTCTGGGGGTTATACACATGCACGTCTGCCTCGGTGAATCGGTAGCCATCGTAATGCTCCTGTAGCTCCGCGACCATCCCGTCAAAATCCAAGCCGTATCGGGTGGAGAGCCGCGTAATCTCCTCGGGGAAATTTTCCACTAGCTCCTCCTGGGTAATCCCGAATAGCGCGGCGTACTTCGTGTCGAAGCTCATGTTGCGCAGCTGGTTTATCCCGCTGAAGAGGCTCAGGTCGGCAAACTGCGTTATCCCGGTAATGACTACGAGGCTCAGCATGCCTGTACACTCCTTTATGGCCTTATAGAATCCCCGTAGCTCTTTCTTGTAGTGGAGGTGGAGTTCCCTGTCCTTCTCCGCGAGGGTATCGGTGAGGGGGTTGTCGTATTCGTCCACGAGGATTACTGGGCGTACCCCATCCCGCGCGTAGGCCGTACGGATAAGGGTCGCGAGCCGAGTTCCGATATGCCCCTCCGGTGTTATACCATACTCCTGCTCGAAGGGCTCTATGTGCCGTTGGAAAATGTCAAATATCGCCTCATCATAGTTGAAGCTTGAGGCGGAGAAGCCGAAGGCGAAGGTTGGGTGCTTTACCCACTCCGTTTCTCCAGCTTTTTCGCGCAACGCCTCAACCTTTAAGCCCTCGAAGAGATCGCCCCGCCCCTCGAAGTAGCTCTTGAGCGTGCTAATCATCAGGCTCTTGCCGAATCGGCGGGGACGAGCGAAGAATTGCACCTTAGCCCCATGCGAAATTTCCCAAATCAGGTCGGTCTTATCTACGTACCTGTACCCCCCCTCACGTAGCTCCTCAAAGCTCTGCACTGCGCAGGGGAGCTCATTGAAATGGGGTTTTCCCCTATCCTGCTCTCTTACCATAGTTTTTCTGCTTGTTGTGGGCAAAGGTAGCAATAATGGGGGATATTGCTATCTACCC
>PDWI01006761.1_pt1 | contig 14996 bp, 15 predicted proteins | sample 1430891 | NCBI WGS metagenome assembly PDWI01 (sample SAMN01162508, study PRJNA174530) | Oral metagenome, whole genome shotgun sequencing project. | biome: Marine environment; feature: Marine mammal; material: Swab sample of the gingival sulcus; isolation source: swab sample of gingival sulcus... | reverse complement strand
TATGATGGGCGGAGGTATCGGATCTATTGCGGCATACGGCGCATTCTCATGGGGCCAGAACGTAATAGCTGTCGGCGGAGACTCCAGCTCTGATAGTCATGGCCAATGGTGGACAAATGCATCTGTGGAAAACCCTCAAGACTGGACTGATCTACCGAAAAACACTTCGGGGTGGAACGACTCGGCGACAGAGCAGCCAGTTGAGTGGCACGAATAGCCCAGCGTTGTGGCTGGCAGTCTGCTACAATAATGGAAAAGGAGTAATCGAATGCGAACATTCACGCAAATGAAAGGAAAAGCAGCGAAGTTGTGCGGCCTGTACGTCGACGCTCCAGAGGTCGAAGAGCTAGTCATGGATCTTCAGACCGGCGTGAAGCTGTTTCAGAACGCAGCTCGCCGTTACTGGACTAGGCGGGAACGCAAAACCGACCTAGTATCTGGGTCCAGGTCAAGACCGGCGATCGATACATTCCGATCACGCAAATCGAAAGCGAGGAAGAATGGCACTCGCTCAACAGTTTCCCCATCACGGCCACGCCGAACCATTATTTTATTAGAGGGAGCGATGAGATAGGCCTCTACCCGATACCGCCCAGCACCGTGATCGACGGACTAAAAGTAGCATTCGAGCCGCGCATGGCTGACATGTCTATCGAGGACACGCTCATCAGCGTATCAGTCGTCGAGAACGATCGAGTCGTTTCGGCTGCCGGACCGGACACGTTTCCGCCGCATGTAGTCAACAACTGCTGGCTGCATGTCACAGACGGAAGCGATGGCAACTGGTACAGAATCACCCAGCGCATCAACGACACGAACATACAGCTCGACAACTACTACCAAGGCCCCACCACCAACGGCGTGCAGGCAATAATCGGTCAGGTGCCTCAATTCCCCGAAGACTACCACGATGCACCGGTACACTATGCTGTCCAGCAATTCTTCACAATGCGCAAAGACCTAGAGAGTGCAAGTTTCCACGAAAAACAATTCGACAAGTTGTTCCGTGATTACCGTCGCACGTACGGCAATAAAGTCACCGGCGGAGTTATCAACCCGCGGATGCGTAGTGCAGCGCCCCGCGCTAATTCATGGCCAGGCATGCTATCGGGGTAGCTTATTATGGCAGCGGGTAACAGTGGTGATGCAATAATAAGCCAAACATCATTCTATGGTGGCATGGGCACCGACAGAAAAATCGGTATCAAAAACAGCTATGCGGACGCTGAAGCTGTAGACGTGCGAAAAAACCCAAGCTCGATGACGGTACTGCCCGGTAGCCGCAAGATGTTCGCTGAAGACCTCAACGGCCTGATCGTTGCGATGACTCAGACCCCTGACGGCGTGCGGTGGTGTCTCGCCACAAATGGTGAGTTTTACAAAATCAGCGGCTTCAATGAGCTGACGCTGGTAACTACGCTCCCGAACTGGGAAGACGGCACTCACGGCGACCTCGAATACTGGCCGCTGACTGATAGCATCTATATCACTGGTGTTGATCGCATCTACCAGTACACTCCCGTGCTAGAGGCGGGAGCGCCTGCAGTGAAGACGCTCACCGGTGGGCATAGCACCTACCCGACAATGGCTCAGATACTAGTACGCGATCGCGACGACAAGTGGATCGGAGGCGGCACGTCTCGCTGGTCGTTCAAAAATGGCACAGGAGGTACATACACACTACCAACTGCCATCAGCGAGGCTGACAGTAACCGCTGTATTTTCCTGCCAGACCAGTCGCCAATGATAGCTATAGACTTGAGGTTTCGTGCCAAGGGGGCTGGCAATGTGACGGTCACGATTCATGACCAACAAAACAAACTGATCGCTACTTCGACGCTCGCAGCTGCGGCTATCAGCACAACGGGTACGACTAGGTTCACTTTTCCACAGACGAAACTAGGCGAGTACAAGAACTTCGGTACTGAGTACCACCTGCATGTCACGGCTACCGGAACCGGATTTACGGTTGATAGCTACGAGGCTAGCCAGCTCTATGGCCTACATTTCTGGTATTATTCTGCATTGTTGTTTGATACCTACAAAAAGTATCACCCTATCTGGAACTGGGCCGGCTCGAAGCTACTCATCGGCAATGGCCAATACCTCACCGACTGGCTACCGAGCGGGCTCGAGACCCTAGACTCGTCTGAATTCCAAAGGCACCGCGTCATCGTGGAGAACGGCATGGAGATCACGAGTCTGACGAGCAATGACGAGTACGTGGTGCTCGGTTGTGAAAAAGTTGGCCGGACGAACGCTCGCATATTCCAGAGCGGCATGCTGGGCTTCTGGGACGGTTTCGCTGATGCAATCAACTACAAGATTGACACGCCGATGGGTGAGCCGAAAAGTCTCTACACGTATCAAAATATCACCTACATGATGATCGAGGGCGTGATCTACGCCTATACCGGGTCGAAAGCGTTGGCCAAGATACGTACGATCCAAGACTCGCAGAGCGAATACTCGAACATTGAGGATAGAACGGATGTGTATACTCACTGCATGGCCGTTCGGCGTGGCATATTGATGATCGCCTACCCGAGTATTACGACGCTCAAGACGATGCGCCATGGTATCTACAGCTATGGATCCGTAGACAAAGACTACCCAAACAGCTTCACATACTCGTATCGCGTCCCGCAGGACGATATAACCAACTACGACACCGACGACTATAAGATCGTTATCGGCGGCATATGGAGCTTTGGTGATACGATGTACTACACTTATGATGTCAGGTTCACGAATGGTAGTGTGAGCCACGGCGTGGCAATTGTGGATAACCAATCTCTACCGGCGCGAAACTTCAAGTATGAGAGTCTCGTCTACGATGCCGGGATGCCCTGGAAAGACAAAGAGATCATGCGCGTGGGCGCGTCATTCGATCCGCTGCCACCGAGTACCCGAATTCGTCTCATGTATAAAGTGGATGATAGGCCGTGGGAGATCGATACTAGAGAGGCTACGGCCGGCGACTTCGAGCTTTACTTCGAGGTGAACAAACGATTTCGCGAGGTTCAGTTCGGGCTAGTCGGCACGAACGACGGTAGCTCCCGCGTCACGCCACGTATCACATCAGTAGGTATCAATGTTCGCGAGCTGAGCGAAGAGGGGAAGATGCACAAGTAATGGCCAATTCTGTATTTGATCACAACACCGGCGATATCGTCACGAAATTCTCTGAAATCAAAAAAACCAAGATGGATCAAGGATTCAGGGAGATTGACTATACTGACGTAACCGCCATGTCCCAGCAGCACCAGATAGCGCCTCGCCAAGTCCGCACCGGTGAGCTTCGTGGTGACCAGCAGGTTCGTGGACTTATCAAGGTAGAGGACAGAAGCGGCCGCATCGTCATGATGTTCGGGTATTCACCAGGAGCATTCTGATGCCGCCAAACCCGAATAGAGCGATGCCGCGCACGCTACGTGCACGGAACGACTACGGGCTGAAGATAGCCAAAAGGGGCTACGACGTCACATTCGCGAGCGACAACCAGCTGCTCTACAATTCGTCGTTTCCGGTGTTGCAGATAGTGATGTACATCACTGGTGATACGCAATGGGAGATCGTGAAGACCGGCCCCTACCAGCACTGGAATGAGATCACTGGCACGCTCACGACTCGCTACAAACACAGTATCAAAAAGCTGCACGGGCTGGACTACGCGCCCATGGTTGTGCCGTTCGGCTATGACGTCGCCAGCTCTGCAGACAGACTCGAGTGGAACACTAGGTATATATATTTTGAGAAGAATTTTTTGCAGCAGGCCGACTACGACGCATACATGGCCGGCGGCGCTAAAACCCCGAGCGCTATTGTATTCGGAGTGGATATCAGCACAGATGTTGAATACCCGTATACAGATGATGGCCTAGAAATAGAATGGGGACAGACGTACGACTACGGCATCAAGCATCTGCTGACGAGCGACGTCAACAGCACCGATCCGGCCGACCTCGGGCTAAACGCCAACGTGCAGTCGATCATGGCCGTGGCTATCAAGGTAGCTACGAACGACAAGCCAGACGTCTCGCTGTTCGTGCCCGATGGGATGTCGCCGACGCAGCTTGCGCCTTTTTGCTTTCTGAAATCGTCTGTAAGCGGCCGATGGCGAGCCGGAGGGGTGTCAGCTCAGGCGGTCTCTGGGTTTCGGCCGGCTAGACCGCAGCATGGCATCAACTACTACGAGCTGGATGGCCAAAAAATAGAAGAGAAATGCTCGCTCGTGCTCGTCAGATTACCGATGATAGCGCCCGATAGGGCAGATTATAGCGTGGTTATGTGAGGATCGCATGAAGTGGCTCAGACTATCGACTAAACAGTACATCGACACCGGCATCAAGCCATCTACGGGGTATCGTGTGGTTACAAACATGCGAATGGCCCCGGAGTTCAGCATTATGCCGATTTTCGGCAGTTATGCTCCGGGTACGTACGCATCGTCGTTCAATTTTCTATGGCTGTCTACGTTCGATCCGGGCAGCTCTGGCTTTCGCAGTAGGCTGCGCGCAGATTACGGCGGAGCTGGTGACGATACTATATTTGAGGTCGATGTCAGTAGCCTGCCAGCCGGCCAAAAGCTCACATTTGCGATCGATTACGGAAAAACTACCACGATCAACGGCGTTTCGTACACATCACCCATTGAGACGGTGGGGAGTAACAATAATATATATATAGGCTCGATCAACAGCGGTACGCCCGATTCGAGGCCCTGTCGTGCTGACTTCAGTGAGTTCATCATCTATGACGCTGCTGGCAACGAACTTTTTCATGGTATGCCCGCGAAAATCGGCAGCACAGAATATTCGAGCACTCCCGCGCCGAGCAATTGCTACTGGGACACGATCAGCGGGACGTACAAGCAGCAAGCTGGTGGAACTGGTATCATCTGGTTCGACGACAGTGATGACGATTTGACGACAAAAGACAACTCGGTGGCACAAGGTGTCGACTATGGCATGAAAGTGCTCGCTGAGGGCGACTCCGAGATAGCGTACATGAATAGCAAGTACCCGCTCTTCGGCGCTGACATCTCGAGCAACGAATCGCAGTTCAAGACCTATTCGATCACGTTGACCGGTATCAACAGCGAACCGACTCCGGCATACCCGAGCTGGGTGTATAATAATCAATACTACAGAGGTGAGGGCACGGCCGAGCGTACGGCTCTGACGATCGATACCGGATTCAAGGGCGGCAAAATAAAGTCAGTACTCATGCAGCACAACGGTGTCACGGACGCTCAATGGCAGGCCAGAGCTAGGCAGTACACCTACTTTTCATTGAACGGGACAAATATCAATACGACACTCGGGCCTGTGGAAAAACACGCACCAAACTATACTCAGCTGACGAGCAGTATTCTGACGCTAGACGATGGCACCTCTGGCGACATACCGATTTTCGCCGGTCAGCAAGGCACGGCGAGATGGAACACGCTAGCCAACTTCAACGGCGGGACTTATTCTCAGACATTCTGGAATATTCCGCAGGCGACGGTAAATATAGACAGCAATGGCATACTCACGCTCAAGACGTCTGTGCCGTACTACTGGCTACAGAGGGCGTTTCAGAGTGGTGGCCACACCTATCGTGCTCGATGGTGCGACTGGGCGTGGTATCAAGGTGTCGTAATAACTGTGACGGTGCTGAATACGCCGTACAAGCTATAATAGAGCTATGGATTTCCAGCGACGCATACAAGAGGCCAAGCGGTTCGTCGATCAGACCAAGGCCAACCTAGACAGGGCTAGAGGTGAAGCCAGAGCTGCACAGGCTGACTACAATAAATCGATATCGGTCGCGCCAAAATATCAGAATTACTACGACAAGTACAAGCAAGAGTTCACTCAGTCGGAAGAAATCTCGGAGCTAAAGAGCACGTGGCAAAAGTCCAAAGAGGCAGTCGACGACATTCGCACGTCGATCGACAAGCTGCCGGAGTCGATCGGCCAATCGTTCGGCGGAACATCGCTCACTCAGGCACAGCGAGACATGGCGCGGAAGCAGCAGCTTCAGCAGCTCAATGAGTCGTTTATGCAATACAATGCGAACTACGAGGCTCAATTCGCTGACTACAATAAGCGAGTCGATCAGGCTTTCGACCGCGCACTCGATGTCGCCAATAAAGACTATGATAGCTACTGGGATGGTGTGCGCCGGAAATTCAGCCTATGGCAGACGTCAATCGACAACGAAAAGAAATGGTCAGAGATGGCGTACAAGAGCCGCAGCCAATTGTCCGAAGTAGAAAACTCCTACCGAGCCTGGCGAATTCAGCAGGATATCATTCGTATGGAGAGAGATTTTGAGATCTGGCAGAACAATTTTGCGGCACAGCAGAGGGCCGAAACCGCAAGAGCGGCCAAAGCCGCAGCCGACAGACAGGAAAGTGCGATCAGGCGAGAGCGAGAAGCTAACCGGCGTCATGCGACTGATACCGTCTTATTCCAACAGGGGCGGATGAGCGCTAAAGAATATTTGCGGCGTGTAGACGCCGGTCTGTACCGAACCTAAAACGGCCAAAGGCTATAGACTTCGTCGTGCTACAATTGTAGCAAAGGAGCCATAATGGATTTTGGAAAAAGGATTGCCAGCGCACAAGACGCCGCCAAAGACAGCAAGTGGGCCTACAACGACTACTCGAAAAAAGCAAACAGAGCCGGTGAAAAGTTCGACACCGCTTTCGACGATAGGCAGGGCTACGGCGATATTTATCAGCAGGCACGCGATCGGTACTACAACAGCGATGAGGTCAACGCAGCTCGAGACACCTATCAGCAGGCGCGCGCTGCTGTCGATCAGCTCAATACAACAATCGACAAACTGCCAGAATCAATCAGGCAACAATACGGAGGTACCGGACTCACCGAAGCGCAGCGACAGCGGGCGCTGTCTGATCAATACTCACAGAATGCCAACACGTACAACATGCTCAACACCAACTACAAGAACGCGTCGGCTGACTACAACGATCTTGCGAACCGCGCGATGCAGGAAGTCTTCAACGTCGCCGGCGGCAACTATAAGAGCCAAGAGGATGCGCTCAATACTTTACAGTCGGCATGGAACACGCTACTCGGTCAGCGCAACACTGCCTACGGCCAGAACCAGACCGATCGAGGATTGCTAGCCGAACAATACGGTGCTCGCGACAAGTGGCAGCTCGCACAAGATCAGATGGCTCTCGAGCGATGGAAACAGCAACAGGCCAATGCTCGAGCTGCGGCGGATCGTGCTGCTCAGATGAATCTACAAAAGTATCTCGCAGCAAGTAGAGAGAGGATGGCCGGTATGAACCGGCCGACAAACACGCCGCGTCAAACATTCTCAGCTCCGCAGAGGCACGAAAGCGATGGCGGCCTACTCGGCTGGCTAGGCAATGCATTCACTCGAGGGGCGGACTCGTGGGGTAAGACATGGAACAAGCACGGCGGCATGACGCTGCTAGGTAAAGGAACATTCTGGTAGGAGTAATCTATGTTCGACTGGCTATTCGGCTCAAAAAGGCAGACCAACTTCGACGACACGAACGCGCTATGGGATCAATACAGCGCGGCGAATACTGCTGCCGATGACTACTACAAGAGCAATATCGAGAATGTCGACTGGGACTCTCTAGGCCAAGACGAAAAAGCTCGTCGTGTGCAGGAGTTCGGCTCGCTCGACAGTCAGAGGCAGTCGCTCGGGCAAGACTACGGCCAGATGAATGAGGCCTACAACCAAGAAAGTGAAAAAAGGAAGCACGACTATTTTGGCGACGGCCTGCTCGGTACCTTTCTCAATCCGATAGGGCAGACATTCACCGCTGCTGGCGATATGCTTTCCGGCGAATACGACGATAAAGGCCGTGACGTCGCCAGCGATCTAGGCGCTGCCGGCCAGACCGCGCTGTCACTACTGCCGTTCCTCGGCGGACTATCGAAATTCGGTGGTGCTATAGGAAAAGCCGGCGCTGGGGTCAGTAAAGCAGTCAACTCAGTACCGGGCATGGCCGCCACCGGCGCAGGATTCAGCGCAGGTGAGACGCTCAGACAGCAAGGCTCAGACGCCGATCTCGGCGATCTGCTGATCTCGGCGGGTACTGGTGCCGCGTTCGGTGCAGGTATACCTCTGGCCGGTAGGTACGGAGGCAAGCTGCTCAAGAGCCGCGGGTCGAACGTGCTCGGCAAAGAGTTGGCTCAATCCGGCGTCGCCGATGATGTGGCTCAGCGATTCATAGGCGCAGTGCCAAATAGAGCACTGTACCAGACGGCGCTGAAATCATTTGTACCGAAATCTACGGTCGGGAGGCTCGCCGCTGGTGGCGGAGCGCTCTACGGGGCTAGCAGACTGATGGGAGGTGGTCAAGCGCAAGACCCATCAGCGGTGATGGCGTCTCAGTATAGCTCGCCAGAAATCGCCCAGATAGCGCAGGAGCTATCTGTAGAGAATGGCGGGATACCTCCGTCAGAGTTCGAGGTCATGCAATTATTGTCGGGAGGATACTAATGTTCGGGAACATCCTAAACAAACTACTGTCACGAGGGGCCGGACACGCGGCCAAAACCTCGCTATCTCACATTGCATCGAACTATGGGGACGATATAGCTCGCAATCTCGCATCGAACTACGGCGATGATGCTGCTAGGGGCACGCTGGCACAGATCGGCCAGACGCTGTCTGGGCCGACCAACCCGAAAATCGTCTCGGCGGCAGCTCGCAAGTCGAAGATAGGCGATGCGCTTGTCAGGGCGTCAGATACCGGGCTGAACGCGCCCCTCAATCTCACCAGAAAAGGCATGCGCGAGGCTGGCGATGACGCGGCGCAAAAAATAGGTAAGCTATACGATCGCACTGGCATGACCAACATGGACGAACTACGAAAACTCGGCAAAGAGCTGACCGGCGGCGACAAGTCATTCATGGACGAAGTAACGAATTACATGCAGTCTAACGGCGGCCACGGCAACTATGTACAGCTTGACGACCTAGGCCCTCAAATACGAGATTTGCGTGAGACACTGCCCAAAGCGATCCGTAACCGAATCGACGACAAAGACCCCGTACAGATGGCAAACTTCTTTCGCAGCGCGTCGGCTGACCTGAGGCATTCTGCGACACCCAAAGCCGGTCAAAAAGAACTAGCAAAGATGTATGAGAGCGTGGCTCGCGAGATCAATAAGCGAGTCGACGATGGAGTCGATCCAAAATATGTGATTCAGGCATTCGACGATACCTCGAACGAATTTCTGAACAGATCAAGAGAGGCGCTGCTCGGCGGCGACAAAAAGATGTCCGTCGCATACAAAAAGCTGGCCAAAGAGCTTGCTGATGTGCCAGTTGACGAGAGGACTATCGGTAGGTATCGATCGTTCAAAAAGGACTTTGTGGATATCTCGAAAATGGGCAAATTGAGCGACCAGGCTGCTGGCGGTGGCTCCATATCTCGTGCTGTCAAAGATGTCCCAGTGGTAGGCCCAATGCTTGACGCCACTCTCGCTTCGCCGGTAGAGGCTGGTGCTCAAAAAGCAGGTACCGGGATGAGACAACTCGGTCGAGCGTTCCAAAACGGCACAGCCCAGCAAGCGCTCAAAAAAGGCGCTGCCATAGGCGGAGGCGGCCTCGTACTAGCTAGTCTCATGGCAGACAGGCAGAAAAGCCCTCAGCCGATGCCACCAATGGCTCCCGGCACAGGCCCGATGATGACCGGAGCCGGTGGAGCGGGCCAGACAGTCGAAGCGCCGGAAGAGACCATAGGAGGCTATACCCGTTCGCAGCTCGAGAATGGCTATGTCTCAGCACTCATGGCCGGCGACGCCAAGGCTGCTACTGCTATCGGTAGTATTATCGACATGATGGACGACAAGCAGAAAATGTCCATGCGCTCCAGCAAATCGAGCAACCAGGACAAGCAAGCTCTCAAGAGGCAAGCCGGTATGCGAACACTCCAGACGCTACTACAATCATACGAGCGCGGTGGTGGTGGTCAGGGCATGATCGGTGGCACACTCACAAACCTCATGAATACAGCGACGGGCGGCGCCTACAACCCATCAGCCGAGACGTACGCTGCTCAGGCACGTGGAGCGGCCGCTCAGATAATCAAGGCTTTGGGCGAAAGCGGCAACCTGTCCGACAGAGACATTCGCGCAGCCGTCGAGATGATGCCGAAGAATACCGACACAGAGGCGGTCGCTCGCGAAAAGATCGCAAACCTCATGAACTTGCTGGGACAATGACGTGATCGGTAATGTACTCGCCAATCTACTCAGAAAAGCAGACGACAATATATATAGCGGCCTGCAATCACTAGCGAAGCACCCAAACGGCGTCGGTATGAGTTCGGCCACATTCAAGGCGCGCGCCAAGCAGCGCCTCAAAAATGTCAACAACCAGTTTGCCAACCCCGATCTCGACGAGCTACTAGGTAGGAACAACGTCAAGATACGCAACGCCGGCGGACTGGGTAGCGCACCTCTGCTGCAAGAAGCCTATGAAATACTGACGAGGAGGAAGCGATAGTGCACAAGATGCAAGTGCGGTATGGCGATATTCTCGATGATATCAATGAGCCACTAGGTGAAGAGTACATCTACCGACCGACTAGTATCTAACAGCAAAAAACAGCCAGGGTTTTCGCGATTACCCGTGATACCATAAGGTTGTAATCAATAAAAGGAGCGAAAAATGGTTTTCTCTGAAAGAGTCACCCACATCACGTACAGCGAGATCTTGCCGAGTATCGTTGATTCCGTGAACAACTCGAACATCTTTACCGCTCGAGTCACCTCTAACCCAAAGAATTGGAAAGGCCACACGATGCATCAGACGATCAGGGTCGCCAATTCTACGACCGGTGGCTCATTCGACGGTCTTGATTCGTTCGACACCTCGGCAACAAACAACGGGCGTCAGCTGACATGGTATGTCAAGGGCAACCAGCAAAGCGTCGTCATTCCGGGCATCGAAAAAGCTGTCAACGGAAACTCGGACAAGCAGGTGCTATCTCTGGTGTCTGAGAAGCTCGACGAAGCCAAAAACTCGCTGATCAATAGCATCGGCGATCAGCTTTACGGCTACGGCGTAGGCAAAGACTTCGACGGTCTCGGCCTCATCGTTGACGACGGTAGCGCCACAGCTAGCTACGGCGGCTTGCAGCGCGCAGACGTCCCGCAAATCAATGGTGACGTTACAGCAGCAGCTGGCGGCAACCTGACGCTCGATCTCGTATCGTCTGAGTTTGATGCCGTGAGTGCAGCAGGTAGTGGCCAGGAGGCCCCAACTATCGGCTTGACCACTAAAGCCGTATGGAGCCTTTTCGAGAAAGTGCTCAACGGAAAACTATCGGCCGATTATTCGGCGACGTCGATCAAGGGCTACAACCGCGTCAGCGGTAAAACTCCCGTGGGCGTATCAGTCCCAGCCGAAGCACTCAAGGGTGCGCTCGGTGTTGACGCCATCAGCTACCGCGGTAAGCCAGTCGTCGCCGACGACAAAGCCCCAGAGGGCACCTACTTCTGGCTCAATGAGAACTATCTCGAATTCCGTCGCCTCTTGTCGCCTGATCTGGAATCGGTCAGCTCGAAGAACCAAGTGTCTGAGGGTGTCTACAAAGACAACCCAGCGCCGTCGTTCCTACAGCTGCGCGAGTTCCTGAAGCCAGTCAACCAGTTCGGCGAGATCGGAGCGCTCGTAGTCCTGGGCAACTTGTTCCACCGCCAGCCGCGTCGCAACGGCAAGATCACCGGCATCACTAATATATAGCCGGCCGATCATCTCGCGAAGCCCCTCGATTCGTCGAGGGGCTTTGTCTTGCTATAATGTCTACATGGCCTACAGAAAAATACCAATGAGTCGCGTCAAACTTATCACAGCATATTGGAAAAATGGCCACAGACAACCCCTACGGATGGTTGCAGAAGAGCTAAACGTGTCTCACAATACGGCCAGGAACTGGCTGATCAGGTTCGATCTGTACGAAAGTCAATCGCCCAACAGGGGTAGAAAAAAAGCACAAGCGAAGTATTGACATGCGCTCGTGTATTTGCTACAATGGGAGCATAACATAAAAGAAAGGGTACAAATTATGTTCAAGCAAAAAAACGAAAACATGAATGTCATCTATAGGGCAGACGAGGCAACTCGACGCGCCATCGACGCTCTATACGTCAGTAAAATCAGCAGCGCAAAGATGATGCTGATGGTAGCGATCATGTCGATGTTCGTGGGTGTCGGCACCGGTTGGTTCCTCACGGTGTCTCACACGCTATCACCGCGACGCGAAAACATCGTCAAGGTCGAGGTGGCTGAACCGTTAAAAAACCAAGCCCAGTCAGACAAAAAATAGCAGCGAAAAAAGCAGCAGCCCCTCGAAAGGCTGCTGCTCCTGCATTGTCTGGATGCGACCTCGTACGTAAAGAGGTACAGAAATACTCTGGCTGGGACGTAGACACTATCGTGGCAATATCAAGAGCTGAGAGCGGTTGCGACCCGTCTCGGCACAACCTGACAGCCTCAGAGACGCACCGTCGCGCGGACGGCTCTGTGATATGCGTGGGCAGCTATGGAGCATTGCAAGTCGGCTGTCTGCACTATGGAGCGGGTGAGAAGCGTGGCGACCTCAAGACGGACGTCAGAGTCGCGTATCGCCTGTGGAAAAACCGTCAACTCTGGGGAAATGGCTACCGAGCCTGGACGATGTATAATAATGGAGGGTATAGGAGGTACCTATGAAAAGGCGAATACGAATGCACGCTCCTCTGTGGCACATCAAGCGCCACGGAGTTGCCGGCGTGTCGGCCTACGAGTGGAACATCTAGCGTTTCTTGTAATATATCACAAGATCGTCGTGATTGTCGTCTGGTAGGTCGAAGCGATACAAGAGGTCGGAAACGGCCTCTTTCGTTATGAGACCTTCATCCTTGAGCAGGCCGTGAGCTATTCGATAAGCGAATAACTGGTATGATTGAGCTACCAAGTCGAGTAGTGCTGCGCGGGCTTTTTCGGATATTTCACCCTTTTTGATCGAGCTGATCGCCAGGTCGAGGCCAGTAGACAGCGACAGCACGTCGTTGATCATGTCGCCTCGTGAGTTTTTAACACGGAGCTGGCTGTAGTCTGCTAGTCCATCTGGCGTCTTGCGTTTCGCTATCATAGTTGTTTTTCCTCCTCGATGAGACCGTGGTTTTTGGCGTCTTCTGGGTAATAGTCGATGAATGCTTGATTTGGTGTTCCATCCGGGTGGTTCGGCTGGATGAGGTCGTGAGCATGTTTTTCATGCTCACGCTCTAGCCTGCTCTGCTCATGGATGCCCGCTACCGTGGTGCTCACCGGGCTGTGTGCTGGTGGCGTTGCGTCTGCGTGGTAGACTCCGTCAATGATCATACCCATATTGCTCTCCGTTTTTTATGCGCTCAAAGTTTTCGTTGCGGATCTGATCCGGTGACTTCGGTACAATTATGTGTTGTGATGAAGCGCCGATCGTACCGGATCTGTTCGCGACCTCGAACGGGTCGGTTACGCCGCCACTTTTTTTGACCTCTTTTTTGATTGTGTCGAGCTTGTCCATGGTAATTCTCTGGTACTCGACCAGAACATCAAAGCAATTCTGCAGCATGAAGTACTGCACGCACATGATGAGGATGATGATGAAGAGAAAGCCTACGATCACTAATAGTATAGCCATAGCCTAGTCCATGTCCTCTGCGAATACGAGTGATGTATTGATCGACAGCAGTTGCGCGGCCGCTGAGTGGGAATTGATCACTGCCTCCTCGATAGCCTTTGCGCTATCGACGATGCCAGCCTTGACCACGTCAACAGGGCGTCCCGAATCGAGATCGACACCTCCGCCGATCAGGAAGTCGCGTACTTCGCAGCCGGTCAGTAGCTCAAACGGCTTTTCTACGTATGTGGCCGGCATCGCATCGCGCAAGAATACACCACCTCCAGGGAGGACGCCATACTCATAGGCTGTCTGCGCGGCGCACACGGCGTCTTCGATGCGGAGTTTCATCTCTTGCCGCTCCGCCTGTGTAGGAGCGCCGACCGAGATGCGCACTGTCTTGCCTCTGAGCTGCTCTAGGCGGTGAGGCGCACTAACGCCCTTGATATATCTGTCTAGCTCTCTTTGAGTGCGACAGCCGTTGATCGTCGTCTCGGATAGGCTGATAGTCACTGAGTCGGCCGTCCCTACATATTCGTCGACATCGAAGTCTTCGGCCCGGCCAGTGTATTGCTTCGTCGACGCGTATACGGCCACATCATTGAGGAACGAATCACGATCGTTGACTGGCGGCTCAACAACTGCAATATTGAGCGCTCCCTTGAGCTTATTGGCCACTATAGACTCGAGAGCCTGTCCAGATACGTCTGCTATCAGGACGATCGGAGTTTTTTCGGCGCGAATAGCCTTGTCCAGGATCGGCAGGATCTCATCGTTTTTGGTGATGAGCTTCGGCATGATTATGATACCCGGCTCATCGTAGCGGGTTTTCAGCGACTGTAGGTCGTCGGCCAGGGCGGGAACTCGGATGCCCTTTTTGAACGTGAATCCGTCGATTACCTCTGATGAGACAAGGTTTTCAGGCGTTTCTACGACTGCGACCATATGCCCGATTGCTTTGTCGCCAGCAGAGATACACGAGACCTGCCTGAGTAGCTCCGGCGTACACTTGATTCGTTGAGCGTCGATTTTGATCCGGATATCGTCAACGAATTCCTGGATGTCGCTCTGTTTGTTGCGAATCGTTTGGTTCGGGTTTGCTTTTGACCAGAAATCGTAAGCAAGCTTCGTAAGTATCACGGTCAACGTTGTCGAATCGCCAGCGTTGCGATTCGTTTTCTCGCTCGCTTGACGAACTACAGATACAGCTGCATTCGCGAGTGGATCTGATAGCACCAGGTTGTCTATATTCGTGATGCCGTCATGTGAGATGAGCGGCTCGCCATACCGGTGCTCGATCAGTACGTTGCCCGACTTCAGGCCGTAAGAGGCGAGAGCT
>PDWI01006281.1_pt1 | contig 14996 bp, 9 predicted proteins | sample 1430891 | NCBI WGS metagenome assembly PDWI01 (sample SAMN01162508, study PRJNA174530) | Oral metagenome, whole genome shotgun sequencing project. | biome: Marine environment; feature: Marine mammal; material: Swab sample of the gingival sulcus; isolation source: swab sample of gingival sulcus... | reverse complement strand
GTTATTGATAAAATTGAGGCGATTATAAAAGCACAAATCCCTGTTATTGGACATCTTGGTTTGACGCCACAATCAGTCAATGTGTTTGGGGGATTTAAGGTACAAGGGAAGCAATTAGACACAGCAAAAGAACTAATTAAAGATGCTTTGGCATTGGAAAAGGCAGGAGTTACGGCGATAACTTTGGAAGGTATTCCTGAGGAGTTAGCCAAAATTATTACTAAAAAAGTGAGTGTTCCAACTATCGGAATTGGTGCTGGAAAATATTGCGATGGACAGGTGTTGGTTTCCAACGATATGCTTGGAATGTTTTCAGATTTTGTTCCTAAATTTGTAAAGCAGTACGCTCTTCTTCACAAAGATATTGATACGGCAGTCAAAAAATATATTGACGAAGTGAAAACAGGACAATTCCCAACTGAAAAGTACAGTTATTCTATTGATAATGAAATTTTAGAACATCTTAAAAAAGAGTTATAAATGATTGTTGAGAAAATAAAAGAGTTACGAAAAGAATTAAACACTCATCGTCAGCACAGCAGAACGATTGGATTTGTACCGACGATGGGTTATTTGCATCAAGGACATTTATCACTAATAGAAAAAGCAAAAGAGCAAAATGATATTGTTGTGATTAGCATCTTTGTAAATCCTACACAATTTGCTCCTAATGAAGATTTTGAGGCTTATCCACGAGATTTGAAACGTGATGTAGAGTTGGCGTACAAGGCAGGTGCAGACATTATCTTTCATCCAAAAATAGAAGAAATATATCCACAACAAAGTTCCACTTTTGTAGAGGTGGAGGGAGATATTACCAAAGTTCTTTGTGGAGCATCTCGTCCTACACATTTCAAAGGAGTTACAACGGTAGTAAATATCCTTTTCAATATTGTGCAACCTGAAAAAGCCTATTTTGGACAAAAAGATGCACAGCAAGTAGCAGTACTACAAAAAATGGTGCGTGATTTACACCTTAATATTAAATTGATTATTTGCCCCATTGTTAGAGAAAAAGACGGATTGGCAATGAGTTCAAGGAATACTTATTTGTCAAAAGAGGAACGAAAACAGGCTTTGATAATCAATCAAGCCCTTCGTGAAGCAAAAGAAATCTACGAAAAAGGAGAGAAAAAAGTAACAGTTATAAAAGAATATATAACAAATAAAATCAATACAATGCCTTTGGCAGTCATTGATTACGTTGATATTTATGAATATCCTTCGTTAAAAAAAACTGAAATCTTAAACTCTCAATCTATCATTGCTGTTGCTGTAAAATTTAGTACAACAAGACTTATTGACAATATTATTGTTGATGTCGTAAATTAATTATAGAAAAATTATATAAAAAACAAAAAATATGAAAAAGACTCTTTTCTTACTAATCTCCGCTATATTTATATCAAACTCACTGTTTGCCGATTTACTTGATAGCATCGTAACAGGCAAATTCAACCCTCAATATATCTCTCAGATGAAATCAATGAATGATGGAGAACATTATACAGTGCTAAAAGAGAGAAAATATATTCTAAAATATAGTTATAAAACAGGAGAAATAGTAGATACTCTTTTTAATGCAGAAAAAACAAAAATAAATAAACTGAAAAACATCGTAGCCTATCAATTTAGCCCCGATGAAAAAAGAATTCTTGTTTACAACAGTCCCAAATACCGTTATCGTCGTTCTTTTACCGCTAATTATTATCTCTATTCTATCCAAAGAAATGAGATGACTCCTTTATCAGAAAACGGCGAACAAGAATCTCCTCTGTTTTCTCCTAATGGGAAATATATTGCCTTTGGTCGTAAAAATAATCTTTTCTTATACAAAATAGATTTTGGAACAGAAAGCAACATTACCAAAGATGGAATAGCAGGAAAAATAATCAATGGAATAGCCGATTGGGTATATGAAGAAGAATTTGGACAAACACGTTATTTTGAATTTAGTCCCGATAGCAAACAACTTGCTTTCGTACGCTTCAACGAATCAGAAGTACCAACATACACTATGCAACGCTACTTAAATAGTGAAGTAAAACAAGATGAAATTCCACTTTATCCCACTGCACAAATATTTAAATATCCTAAACCAGGGCAAGCCAATTCTAAGGTTTCAGTGTGTGTCTATGATGATTTTTATAAATCAGTAAAAACAATAAAAATCGATAATACAGAAAATGACTTTTACATTCCACGTATTCAATGGACAACTCAAAAAAACAAACTGGCTATTTTTACACTTAATAGAAACCAAAATAAGGTTACAATGCATATTGCTAACTCAAAATCATTGATATCAAAAACTTATTTAGTGGAAAAAGATAAATATTATTTTGATTACGAAAATTTAGATGCTGTAAAATTTACCAATGACGGAAAATTCTTCACTTTTGTTAGTGAAAGAGATGGCTTTCGACATATTTATTTATACAACATAAATGGAACACTGAACAGACAACTCACAAAAGGAGACTACGATATTACCCACGTTTATGGGTTCAACGATAAAACAAAAACGTTATACTATCAAGCAGCCAAACAATCACCTACGCAACGAAATATCTTTGCTATAACAACCCAAGGAAAAGAAAAACAATTAACTCATCAAAAAGGAGTTCATTATGCTAACTTTTCTAAAAGTTATAATTACTTTATTGATATTTTTTCATCAGCCAGAATACCAACGGTTATTTCATTAAAAAACAGCAAAAGAAAATTAGTTAGAGTATTAGAAGACAATCAACAACTAAAACAGAAGATTGAAAAATTAGGATTACCTCAAAAAGATTTTTTCCAATTCACTACATCAGAAGGTGTTACACTAAATGGTTGGATGCTGAAACCAACAGATTTTAATCCAAACAAGAAATATCCAGCACTACAAATTCAATATAGTGGCCCTAATTCACAACAAGTATTAGACAGATGGCGTTTCGGCTGGGAATATTATCTCGCATCAAAAGGTTTTTGCGTTGTTTCAGTAGATGGACGAGGCACAGGAGGTAGAGGAGCAGAATTTCGCAAATCAACATATATGCAATTGGGTGTTTTAGAATCAAAAGACCAGATAGAAACAGCCCAATATTTAGCCCAACAACCTTTTATCAATAAAAATAAAATATCTATCTGGGGATGGAGTTTTGGAGGATATATGACACTTCTTTCAATGAGTTCGGGGGAAAAAGTTTTCAATTCTGGAATTGCTGTAGCCCCTGTTACAGATTGGCGTTTGTATAATTCGTGCTACACTGAACGCTTTATGCGTCGTCCACAAGAAAATCCCAAAGGTTACGATGCGGGTTCAGCAATAAAACATGCTAATAAATTAAACGGAAAACTTTTAATCATTCACGGAACAGCCGATGATAACGTACATGTTCAAAATACTTATTTGTATTTAGATGCTCTTAGAAATGCAGATAAACATGCAGAACTGATGCTTTATACCGATAAAAATCATAGTATTTTAGGACAAAAAACAAGGTTGCATCTTTATAGAAAAATGTTTAACTTTTTGGAAAACAATTTATAATTAATTTGAATAATTATACAACATATCAATTAAGTAATGGATTAAGAATTGTTCATCAAAAGACCTCTTCACGAGTAGTTTATTTTGGTACTATCATTGGAGTTGGTTCAAGAGACGAATCTGACAACGAACAGGGATTAGCACATTTTTTAGAACATCTTATTTTCAAAGGAACAAAAAAACGAAAATCACTACAAATTATTAATCGTTTGGAAGATGTAGGAGGCGAACTAAATGCTTTTACTACCAAAGAATACACCGTTTTATATTCAATTATACTTAAAGAATATGCACAACGCTCTGTAGAACTTATAGCAGATATGGTTCAAAATGCAACTTTTCCACAAGATGAAATAGATAAAGAAATAGAAGTTATCAAAGATGAGATTCTCTCTTATAAAGATTCACCATCGGAATTAATTGTAGATGAATTTGAAGAGATGATTTTTGGTTCACATTCGCTCTCTCACAATATTTTAGGAACAGAAGAATTACTTAGCACATTTAATACCGAAAAAGCGAAGCAATTTTATGAACATCATTATACTTTTGATAAAATGGTGGTGTTTTTTTCTGGAAATATTGCTGAAAATAAATTATTAAAATGGTGTGAAAAATATTTTAATAAAAAAACAACTAAAAATAATCATAACAAATTAACACCTCCAAACATTATTCAAAAAAAATGTTCTGTTAAAAAAAACACTTTTCAAACTCACACAATTATTGGTGGCAAGGCATACAGTTTATATTCACCCCAAAAAACAACACAAGCCCTACTCAATAATATCATTGGAGGTCCTGGAATGAATAGTTTACTAAATCTATCATTAAGAGAAAAAAATGGACTCGTCTATAATGTAGAATCTATATTACAGCCTTTCAATGACTGTGGTTGGTGGGGAATCTATTTTGCAACTGATTCTACAAATTACAAAAAAAGTAGAAAACTGGTATCTTCTATACTCAAAAAAATGAAAGAATCTACTTTGTCAAACTACAAATTAGATAAATATAAAAAACAGTTAATAGGACAACTGGTAATATCACTTGAAAATCAAGAGAACTCTATTTTACAACTAGGAAAAGATATTTTACGATATGGGAAACAACCTAAAATAGAAGATGTTATCCAACAAATAAATGAGATAAAACCTGAAACACTACAAGAAGTATCCAATATCCTTTTTGCTAATGATAATATTTCAGAATTAATATTTTATTAAAAAAATGACAATAGACAAATATATATTAGAAAAATCAACACCTGTTCCTTCTTATCTTAATACTATTGAACGAAATACATATCTAAAAGTTATCAATCCAAGAATGTGTTCTGGAGCATTACAAGGCAGAGTATTAAGTATGCTAACAAAAATGATTTCTCCAAAAAATATTCTTGAACTTGGAACATTTACAGGCTATTCAGCACTCTGTATGGCAGAAGGACTTTCAGAAGATGGAACAATCGACAGTATAGAACAAAATGATGAATTAGAAGATTTTATTCTAGAAAATATAAAATTATCACCCTATGCTGACAAAATCAATCTACATATCGGAACTGCTCTAGAAATTATCCCTCAATTCAATAAAAAGTTTGATTTGATTTTCATTGATGCTGACAAACGAGAATATTGTGAATATTATAAAAAGACCTTTCCTTTGCTCAAAGACAAAGGCTATATTATAGTTGACAATACACTTTGGAACAATAAGGTACTAGAAACAGATATTGACAAAAGAGATAAACAAACCATTGAAATAATGCGTTTTAACGATATGATTAAAAACGATCATAGAATAGAAGAAGTTATATTACCCATAAGAGATGGATTAACAGTAATAAGAAAAAAAGAGTTGAATTGATTTATAAAACAAAAGGCTATCCATCTATTATTTAATGATAGGGTAGCCTCTTTTCAAATCTGTTAAATTCTATTTATTGAAACTTCTTAACTTTATATTTGTCAATATTTTCTTTGTGTATAAAGGAAAATCACTATTAAGTATCCAACCATAATATCCGAGGTCTTTTTGGAAAACATCTTCTACTTTTTGTCCTTTGTATTTTCCAAAATTAAAAACCTCTTCATCATCTTTGTTATAAATTATTCTTCCTGCAAAATCAACATTTTTATTGTAAGAAGTAAATTCAGAAAGAAATTCAATTTCGTTTTTTAGGTCAGAATAACGATCAAGTTGAGACTGCAAAACTTCATAAGTTGCTTTTGTATCTGCCTCAGCACTATGAGCATTATCAAGATTTTTATCGCAATAAAACTGATAAGCAGCCGATAAAGTACGTTGTTCCATTTTATGAAAAATAACCTGTACGTCAACAAACTTTCTCTTTTTCAAATCAATATCTATATCTGCTCTTAATAATTCTTCTGCCAACAACGGAATATCAAATCTATTCGAATTGTATCCAGCCAAATCACAACCCTCAATATCATTTACAATTTCTTTTGCAACCTCTTTGAACGTTGGACAATCTTTTACATCTTCATCACTAATACCATGTACCGAAGAAGCCTCCTCTGGTATTGGAATAGTAGGATTTATCAATATTGTTTTTGTCGTTTCTCTACCATTAGGCATCACTTTTAGATAAGATATTTCTACTATTCTATCGCTAACGATATTTACCCCTGTTGTTTCCAAGTCAAAAAAGACAATTGGATTTTTTAATTTTAATTTCATTTACTATTTTTTGATATATGTTTTTAATTTAATGAAAAAGCGATAGCATCACTCGGCATACGCCAATCTCCACGAGGAGAAAGATTTATACTTCCAACCTTAGGTCCATCAGGAACACAAGAACGCTTAAATTGCTGACTAAAAAAACGTCTTAAAAACAATTTCAACCACTTTTCTATTTCTTCTTTTGAATATTTATCTTCAAACGCCATTTTTGCTAAAAACTGTATTTTTTTAGGTGTAAACCCATAACGAACAAAATAGTAAAGGAAAAAATCATGCAATTCATAAGGACCTACTATCTCTTCCGTTTTTTGTGATATTTTTCCTTGATTATCATGAGGTAAAAGTTCAGGACTAACAGGAGTCTCTACAATGTCTAACAATACAGATTGACAAGTGTTATCCATTTGACTAGCAACCCATTTTACCAAATGTCTCACTAACGTTTTAGGCACTCCACTATTAACTCCATACATTGACATATGATCTCCATTGTAAGTACTCCAACCAAGTGCCATTTCTGACAAATCTCCCGTTCCAACAACCAATCCATCTTCTTTATTTGCCAAATCCATTAATATCTGTGTTCTTTCTCTTGCTTGTACATTTTCATAAGTAGTATCATGTATATCAACATCATGACCAATATCATTAAAATGCTGAATACAAGCCTCTTTTATAGAAATTTCTTTGGTCGTAATTTTAAGTGATTTCATTAATTCAGTACTATTTCCATGAGTTCTATTGGTTGTACCAAACCCTGGCATCGTTACACCGATAATTCTTTTTCTATCAAACCCAAGAAAATCAGCCGTTTTAACAGCCACAAGAAGTGCTAATGTAGAATCCAATCCTCCCGAAATTCCAACAATTAGTGTTTTACTACCTGTATGTTTCCAACGTTTTGCTAACCCAAACATCTGAATAGAAAAGACCTCTTCAAATACTCTATTTTTATTTTCATCCGAAGGAATAAAAGGATAAGGACTGATGTTTCTATTCAAAACAAAATCTTTTTGCTCTAAAAGTTGAGGAAACTCTTTATCTAATTTAATAATATTATAATTATCTTGCTTATGATTTAAGAAGTTAGAATCTTTCAGACGTTCTGCTTCTATTTTTTCTATATCCAAATCACAAACAATTAATTGCGATTTGTTTTGAAAACGTTTATTTTCAGAGAGAATAACTCCATTTTCAGCAATTAAACCGATACCAGAAAATACTACATCGGTTGTAGATTCTCCAAAACCTGAAGAACAATATACATATCCACATCGGCAACGAGCCGATTGCTGTTCTATAAGTTTTTTGCGATAATCATGTTTGGCTACCAAATCAGTACTTGCCGAAAGATTAAAAATAACTTTTGCTCCCTCGATGGCTAATTGTGAACTTGGAGGAATTGGTGTCCATATATCTTCACATATCTCAATACCAAAACTGAAATTTCCTATTTCAAAAATTGTAGTGGCAGAAAATAGTACTTCTTGACCTAATATTTCTATCTTCTCATTAATTCCCAACCCCGACTGAAACCAACGTTTTTCAGAGAATTCATTATTATTAGGAATTGTTAATTTGGGAATAATACCCAAAATCTTATTTTTACAAAAGACAACAGCAACATTAAACAATTGTTGTTTTTGTTTTATGGGCATTCCTACTATCACAATAATATCTAAATTTTGTGTTCGTTCCATAAGTTTTTCAAGAGCCTTTTCGGCATCCTGTAATAACTTTCTCTGGTAAAATAAATCACCACATGTATATCCTGTTATACATAATTCAGGAAAGCAAACAATACTTGCATTTTGTTTTGTGGCTAATTTTATTTCACTCTCTATTTCCTCTATATTAAATGTACAATCAGCCACCCTTAATTCAGGAATAGATGTTGCCAACTTTACAAATCCATAATTATTTTCAGTCATAACTTCTTTTTTTTATTTGAGAACAAAGATAAACAAATTCTTAAATCAATAAAAACTAAACCTCACAGGTTTTGAAAACCTGTGAGGTTTTTGTGTTTTTAATAGTGATTAGTGATTAACATTAATCACATTGTCATATTAACCATTATTTTTTTATAAATCTCTTCATATAAATACCCTTATCGGTTGTTGCTTTTACGAAATAAACACCTGATAATAACGATTTCACAGAGATTGTATTCTTATTAGCAACTTCTAACACTTTACTTCCTGCTGTATTGTAGATTTCTACTTTTTGGATAGTACTAACTTCCTCTATATTGATGTTTAATACATCTTTAGCAGGATTAGGATAAAGTGATATACCGTTATGGATATAGGTATTGTTAATACCTGTACCAGAAGGTTCAATTAGAATTTCTGTTGCAGCATTTCCTTCTGCATCTACTATGTTGTAGTACATATCGTCTAATAATTTGCTACCAACAGGTTTTATGATAGCACAGTCTTTTAGTTCTAAATTTTTAATCTTTGAAAATGAACCTTTTTTGGTATCAGAGGCTTTTGCTTTTATTGTAGCATTGTTTATTATTAAATTAATATTACCTAATTTATTATAAATGTTGGTTTCACCCAATAAATCCAAACTACAATCTTTAATTGTTAAATCTTTATCTTCGTCTAATTCAATGTTATTACCACCCTTCAAAGCAAGAGAACCATTACCATTTATCTGCATAGATACCATTGAGAATATTTGACTATATCCTTTAACTAGTCCTTCTATTTTATTGTTACCAATAAGGTTTATTTTTAGGTTTTCAACTTCATTTCTAATACCGCAAGAATATTCTTCTTCTACTTTAATGTTTGCATTGTCCAGTGTAAGTGTTTTGGTTGCATTATCATAGGTTATTTTACCTGTTACTCCATCTATTACACTAAGGTCGTTGCAGTTTTTATCAGTGACGTCTTTACCTGCTACTTGAAGATCGTACTTAACAAAAGGCTCAATTACGACCTCTTCTGCTATATCACTGTTGGCATCTTGTATGCATTCGTCTTCAAACTTAGCATTTTTTGGTAAGGTGATAGCACAACTTTTAAGCGTAAGACCAGAAAGCCATACAACTGCTCCTTCATCACCACCTTTCACTTTCAAAGTAGAATTATCAACAGTTAAGTAGGAATTACCTGAACGTCCATCAATACCATTGGTGTTTTCATTATTGATAGTTACCTTGGTATCTTTTATCGTTACAGAAGTTTTATCTATATATATATCACCATTAGTATTTAACGTACCACTACCCGTAATAGTAGTAGAGGCTTTTAAATACATTGATACTTCATCCTCTATATTAATGATATTGTCATTTTTTAATAGAATGGTTAATCCATCAACAATGTTGTTTTCAATACCATTCAAACGTGGAGAATCTATTGTAGCACCATCCAGTGTAAGTGTTTTTGTTTCATTATCGTAAGTTACTTTACCACTTACGCCATCTATTACGCTAAGGTCGTTGCAGTTTTTATTAGTGACGTCTTTACCTGCTATTTTAAGACCGTAAAAAGGCTCAATAACAATTTGTGTTTTTATTATATTATTGCTGGCATCTGTTACCGCTTTTTTTGTTTTATTGAACTTTGCTCCTTCTGGTGCTACAATCTTACAATTATTAAGATTTAGTTCTTTTATTCGTACAATAGAGCCTTTTTTTCCTGTTGCTTTTATACTAGCATTATCAACTTTTAAATAAGGATAGGCTGAACTATAAGAGCCACAAATACATTGATTCCCTTCTAATTCGAGAGAAACATCCTTGATAGTTAATGTCTTTTCATTCTCAACTCCTATACAAGAGTAAGAATAAGAGGTAATTTTTAAGGAACTTTTTCCATCACCCTCTATTATTGTACTTCTATCAAGATAAATTCCTAAATTGGCTCCTCCTATATTACTTTTTATTGTATTTTTTCCAATTACTTTGATTTTCAAATCAGTAATAGATGAATTGTAAATACAATTTTTATTTGATTTACTCATATCTATCGTTGCATTGTTAAGAGTAAGAGTCTTGGTTGCATTATCATAAGTTACCGTACCGCTTACTCCATCTATCACGCTAAGGTCGTTGCAATTGTCAGAAGTTACTCTCACATTACCTACTTTTAGTCCATAACTACTTTTTGCTTGCACAGTTACCACGCTTACAAATGCTAAACATAATAGTAATGCCCACTTTGTAAGACTTTGTCTTGTTTTTTGTAAAATTTTTAACATAAGATATTGTTTTTAATGCCATTGGTATGAGCCTTTGGCGGTTATTATATAATTTAATGAGCCGTTCTTAATGATGTAGAAACGAATAGAAAACGAGTGATAGCAAAATTATTTCTTCGCTTGATTTAGAAAACCCTTAATTCTCATTCGATTCTGTCTGTAAAAATACAAAAAAATATTATATTTCAAAGAGAATTATTCTTTTTCTTTAAGAACTAACAAACAGACACTCTTTTATTTTCTAAAAAATTTCTTTCAAAATATCAATCGATTTTAATGAATGAAAAGTTGGAATATGAACTTGAAAATATTTACATAAACTATCCAATATTTCATTTCTTTGTTTTCTATTTAAGGCTATCTTCTCGATACTATCAGAGTCATATTGCATCGTTTTCAAGAACAACTCTTTTTTCTCTTTTTCCAAAAAATAAGAGTGTGAAGTCGGCTTATCTTGTCTAAATGTTCCATTTAACAAGTCAAAATATTGACTATTTTCATAATTTTCAAAGTTGGGAGAGAAACCTAAATAAACAGTCAATTGAGCCATAAAAAGGAGATGAAAATTGGCTATATTTTTATCTTTCTGTTCTAAAAGAACAATTGTTTGTTCTAAAAAATGAAAAAGCGTCTTATCCTTATTCCCTTTTTCTATTACCTTTCGCAAGACTTCTGCCATAAACATGGCGATAGAACTTTTAACAGGATTAAGATAAATACTATGCAAAGGTCTTCTAATACGCAACTCTTTAATATATTGTAAATCACGATTAACACGATGATTAACCTCTAACTCTACAATGGTTAAAGGCTGTAAATGTGCAGGTTTTACGGTTCGTTTTTTTCCAACACTACGAACAATATAGCCAATGCGTCCATATTCCGAAGTGAAAATATCAATAATTCTTGCTGATTCAGAATATTTGATTTGATGAATAATAATACCTAATGTTTTTGTTAGCATCTCAAAAACAGACAATTTTAATACATAATATCGTTATTCTCATTCAGCCAAAACAAAATCCAACTGTTTTTTATCTAAATTAGCACGTACAACTTTAACTAATAGTTCATCACCCAATTGATATTTTTTGTTTCGTTTTTTTCCAACCAAACAGTAGTTTTTCTCGTCCATTGTGTAGTAATCATCATCTAAATCTCGAATAGGTATCATTCCTTCGCACTTATTTTCTTTAATTTCTACATAAATTCCCCATTCGGTAATACCAGAAATTACTCCTTCAAAAGTTTCATCTAATTTATCCGACATAAATTCTACCTGTTTATATTTAATAGACGCACGTTCTGCATTGGCTGCCAACTGTTCTCTTGCCGAACAGTATTCACAATCTTCCTCTACTTCTCGTAAGTCAGCACTTTTTCCTCCATTAGCATAATGCTCCAACAATCGATGAACCATCATATCAGGATAACGTCGAATAGGCGAAGTAAAATGTGTATAGTAATCAAATGCCAATCCATAATGTCCTATATTATCGGTGGAATATATCGCTTTTGCCATAGAACGAACAGCAAGTGTTTCGATTAAATTTTGCTCTTTTTTTCCCACTACATCGCTTAACAAACGATTAATCGATTTAGATACAGATTCTTTTTTATTCTGTTGTTTGAGTTCGTAACCAAATTTACGAATAAATTGAGAGAAATTGTCTAATTTATCAGGGTTAGGAACGTCGTGAATACGATAAACAAATGTTTTTGCTTTCTTTCCTTTTTTCACTTTTCCGATATGCAATGCTACTGTTTGATTGGCCAACAGCATAAATTCTTCAATCAATTTGTTAGCATCTTTTTGTTCTTTGAAATAAACACTTGTAGGTTTGCCCTCTTCATCAATATTAAAACGTACTTCTACACGGTCAAAGGCAATTGCTCCTTTTTCAAAGCGTTTTTCTCTTAGTTTTTGGGCTAAACGATTAAGGGTAAGAATTTCATCTTTCAACTCTCCTTGTTCGGTTTCAATAATTTCTTGTGCCTCTTCGTAAGTAAATCGTCTATCGCTTAATATAACGGTTTTTGCAATCTCATATTTTTTTATGGTTGCATTATCGTCTAATTGAAATAGTACCGAATAAGTCAATTTTTCCTCGTTGGGTCTGAGTGAACATATTCCATTTGACAAACGTTCGGGCAACATAGGAATGGTTCTATCTACCAAATAAACAGAAGTAGCACGTTTAACAGCCTCTTGCTCAATAATTGAATTAGGACGAACATAATGTGTAACGTCAGCAATATGTACTCCCACTTCCCAAAGTCCATTGTCTAATTTTCTTATAGAGAGTGCATCATCAAAATCTTTGGCATCTTTTGGGTCTATGGTAAAGGTTGTTACTTTACGCATATCAATCCTTTTCTTTATCTCTTCTTTTGTAATCCCTGCATCTATTTTTTCGGCTGCTTCTTCTACATTTTTCGGATATCTGTAAGGCAAACCAAACTCTGCTAAAATAGCGTCCATTTCGGCATTGTTGTTTCCTTTTTCTCCCAAAATATCCACCACCTCTCCTATCGGACTTTTCTTCGGATGCTTCCACTCTATAATTTTAACAATTGCTTTTTCGCCTGTTTTTCCACCTTTTAGATTTTTCTTTGGAATAAGAATATCACTATTTAGAATTTTACTTTGTACATTTAAGAACGCAAAAGTATCTGACACTTCCAATACGCCCACAAACGTATCGTAAAAACGTTTCAACACCTCTACAACCTCTCCTTCTGGTTCTCGATTTCGGCGTTTAGCATAGCGAAAAACTTTCACATAATCGTCTAGCATCGCATTGCTGATTTTTTGGTCAGGAATAAAAATAGGTTCACTACCATCATCGGGTATCACGTATGATTTAACTCCCTCTCGTGTAAATCTTCCTTTCACATTTCCTGCAATATCGGCAAGCACGTATTTTCCTCTTGAAACTTTTCGTATTGATTTTTTCTGTACCAATTCCTCCAAAGCCAATAGCACATTTTCTCTTTCATTGCCCTCTATCTCAAGGATTTTTGAAATCTGCTTATAATTAAAGGCTTTTCCTCTATTTTTATTAAAAACAGTTTTTACCTTTCTTCTTAACTTTGATAAATTACTGCTTGTGTTTCTTTTACGTGGCATATTATTTTCTTTGTTCATTATAAACAATATAACAAAAATAGTTGAAGTAATGTTTTTACCTCAACTATTTTATCACTGTTTTTATGTTGTTTTATTTAACTTCTACCTCTTTTATATCCAAAGCATTACCATACTGAATAACAGCCTTGTATTCACCTTTGTCTAAATCTGAAATATCTATTTTAGACGGAGCAACATACCAAACTGCTTTTATCACTTTTGACAAATCTTTGTTGTAAAGAACTACTTTTGCAGGAGTTTGGTCAGGTAGAGTAAAACGTATCGCTTTTCTATCTGTTGTATATCCTACTCGAGAGTGCTTTAAAGCAATAGCAAAATCAATAGGACTAGCACCATTCGGTTGGTATTTTGTTATCACTTTTAGCGTATTTCCTTTTACGTTTTTAGGTGTAATATAAACATTACCTACCGAATTAGGTGTCGTTTGTGAAAAATCCATTGTAAAATTCAATGTTTTTAACGTGGATTCTTTGTCAAACTCTACATTGTTAAATTCAAAAGTCACTTCCACTGGATCTGTTCCATTAAAATCATTTATTCCCATTAGATACCCTTTGTACTTCACTACGTTCGGATTAGAAAGATATCTCCAAGCAGGTGTTTCGTTCGGTGTTATACCTCGAGAAGTAACAAACTTACGAACAAAATAAAATCCTGCTCCTGATGAACTTCCGTTGCCAATGGTATATCCCAATTCATTGAAATTAGATATTTTATCTAAATTTACAGAGGTAGGAAACGTAATAAAACTCCATTCATTCGGCTTAAAAGTGTATTTTAATACAAAATTATCTACCGAAACAATTCCCGTAGGCACTAAAATTTGTCCCGAACTCTGTTTATCAGCATAAACGATAAGTTTATTAATTCTTTCATTGTTAGAAAATGTAACTTTCTCATTTTTCTTAACAACTTTTCTTTTTACTGTATATTTACAAATAACAGGTTCGGCTTTTGAAAAAGTAAGATTTCCGGGTTGTTGTGCTTCTACCCAAATTTCCTCAGAGTCAGGAATATTAAAGATATCCAATTTATTTCCATCTTTTATTTTTGCATACTCACTTCCCTTAACCACTCTATAATAAGGTGTTAATCCAGAAGTAGAAGTCGCATTAAGAGGAACTTCCAAAGCGATAAAACTTTCTACCTTTTCTTCTGTATTGTTCCAAGAAATCGTTTGTGATTGCTTCGTCGTAGATGTTAAGTAAAGTCGTGGTGCACCAATACTTCCGTGGTCAGCCCAATTTTGATTATCTCCTAACAAAACATCTATCTTTAATGAAGTTGTATTATTGGCTAATTCATAATCCCACTCTATTCGCTGTGATTCGTCAATAACACCCGACGAGGCTTTTTCCTCTCCATTCATTCTAA
>PDWI01006280.1_pt1 | contig 14997 bp, 8 predicted proteins | sample 1430891 | NCBI WGS metagenome assembly PDWI01 (sample SAMN01162508, study PRJNA174530) | Oral metagenome, whole genome shotgun sequencing project. | biome: Marine environment; feature: Marine mammal; material: Swab sample of the gingival sulcus; isolation source: swab sample of gingival sulcus... | reverse complement strand
TATCGCCCAACTAACGCTCAGCTTAGTGGCAGTCGCGTGGATAATCCCTGACCGACGCTTTGAAGACGCTTATCACGAGATTGATGACTACGTCCACTAAGAGCAAGGGAACTATTATAGATTAAATCACAAAAACAATGAATATACTCAAACGATTATTCGGCATTGCTCCTCAAGAAACAGAAGACGGAGCATTCAAACCCTCTCGCTTAGCCCTAATGCTTGCGACTTCTTCTAAAACAGATTTTGACGATAGTACATACCCAAGTCCCTACCAAGGCAATAAGCGTGTGATGATGGTCTGTACAGAGGAGCGTAATATGACAATGAAAAATGGGACAAAGTTCTCAACAGGTAATCACCCTGTAGAAATGCTTGTACCGATGCTTCATCTCAAACGAGCAGGCTTTGATATTGATATTTACACGCCTACAGGAAAATCGGTCAAGATTGAGATGTGGGCAATGCCTAAGAAGGACAAAGCAGTTATGGAGCTGTATGAAAGCTATCAAAAGCAATTTGAAAAGCCTAAGTCTCTAGCAGACTTCGTTTCAGAGCAAATGGAGGGAAATGAAGACTATTGTGCCGTCTTTATTCCAGGAGGACACGGAGCAATGCTCGGACTCCCTGAAAATAAGAACCTGTGCAAGCTAATCCATTGGGTAAATAAGACAGATTTATTTATGCTCTCAATCTGCCACGGACCCGCAGCTCTACTATCAGCTTCGTTAGACTCATCTATCCCTTTCCCTTACAAGGGCTACGAAGTTTCTGTTTTCCCTGATTCAGCTGACAAACAATCTCCGATGATAGGCTATATGCCAGGGCATTTGTCTTGGGCATTTGGAGAGCAACTTAAAGCTTTAGGTTTGAATATCATCAATAAGGGAGCGGATAAAACTTGCTGTGTAGATAGAAAACTTATTACAGGAGCAAGCCCAAAAGCTGCCAATAATTTTGGCAAACTTTGTGCTGAAGAATTATTAAAACATATCAAATAATATATGATGAATAATAGAATTAGTTTAGAAGAAAAGACTTCACCAAGCATTTTGATTGGTGGAGCAATCACAGGCATTGCGATTATCTTCGCGATGTTTAGCACAACGATAGCAGAAACAGGACAAGTGCCTTGGTTCTTAGTAGGGATTTATCTCATTGGTTTGACCCAAGCCTTGATGCTCTATGCTTTTGGCAAGAAGGTTTTTGCACAAGGAACGACAAGTAAAGTTTCAAGTGCAATCATCACTTATCACGCTTGGGCGTGCTTTGTTTTTGGCTTAATGCTCATTTTTAATACAGAAGAACTATTACACTCTTCTACAGGCTTTAGCTCTGTTATCGGCAGTAATAACGATAGAGTTGGGCTACAATTAACGCAAATCTGTGGGGCTTGGGTCTTAGCTTACTCATTATTAAGCTATTTGACAGTCTTCTTCGTCAAGAACAATTTCAGAATAGCTGTACTCCTTCATAGCTTTGCGATTTTTGCTCAACTCTCTGAAGTCTTCATCAAACTAAACTCCGACAAAGCTTTTGGTCTTGGCCCAATGATTAACACGCATCACGTCATTATTCAGATTATTGGTTTAATCTTCTTGCTACAGGCTTATAAGCAAGATAAGCCAGCATAGATTAAATAGAACTTTTACACCTAGTGGCTTAGAATGCCATTAATCCCTCGCTACCATTTATCGTAGAGAGGGATTACTTTTTGCTCCCCCTCCGATTAAACTTCCCAAGACACAGCCATTTTTTTTCCGTCCGAGGCACTCCTATCTTCAAAAGTAATAAGTGCCTGTTCCGAAGCACATCTCGAAATAAATATAAAAACCCACGCCCAATACATAAAATTATTCAAAGATCTCTACCCATAATTTTCAATAACTTATTATTAAATTGACTTAAATAAGATATTTCTCTTCAAAACAACGCGAATATTAGGAAACTATTTATATTTGAGGACTGAATTTAACTTAAGTTTAACTTAATAAAGAAAAGTCAATGAAAACAAATTTATTCAGAGGAAAGTTTGGTCTTTCCATCTTGACGATTCTCTGTAGCGTACTGATGGCAATGCCACTCTATGCCCAAGAGAAAATTAATGTCAAAGGGCTTGTCGTTGATGACAATCAAGAAGCTCTTATCGGAGTTAATGTCCGAATTAAAGGTACAACACAGGGTGTTGCTACAGATTTAGATGGTAAGTTTACGCTCAGTGGCGTGCCAAGTAATGCAAGCTTAGAGTTTTCTTACGTCGGAATGAAAAAATCCGTTGTAGCTCTAAAGGGGCAAACTTTCGTAAAAGTTGTGATGCAGTCTTCAGCCACAAGCCTTGACGACGTCGTGGTTGTCGCCTATGGCCGCCAAAAGAAAGCCAATCTGATTGGTGCGGTGTCAAGCCTAGACTCTAAAGCCTTAAAGTCTCGTCCAGTACAAAACGTAGGACAAGCACTACAAGGTCTTGTACCAGGTCTTAACCTATCAATCAATAAAGGCGGAGGTGCTTTAGGGAGTAAGATGTCTATGAACATTCGTGGTGCAGGAACGATTGGGGCTGGTTCAAACTCTTCTCCTCTTGTTTTGATTGACGGCGTAGAAGGAGATATCAACGCACTTAGTCCAAACGATATTGAGAGTATCTCTGTTTTGAAGGACGCAGCGTCGTCTTCTATCTATGGTTCTCGTGCAGCCTTCGGAGTAATCTTGGTAACAACTAAGTCTGGTAAGAATGGTAAAGCTCGTATCAACTATAGTGGTAGTGTACGCTTCTCTACTGCGACTCAATTGCCAGATATGATGAACTCTGTTCGCTTTGCAAAATACTTTAATAAAGCAAACACTAACGCAGGACAGACGCCTTTCTTTAAAGATGATGTGATAAAGAAGATCGAGGACTTTGCTAATGGCACTATTGACCCAAGTATAGAAGGGGCTAAAACAGGAACTTTCTGGAAGGCTTCTGACCACAAGTGGGCTCACTATGGAGAAGGGAACTTCGCCAATACAGACTGGTTCGAAGAAATGTACGACAAGAACGTGCCTGCACACGAACACAACTTATCTGTAAGTGGAGGAACAGAAAAGATGAACTACTATATCAGTGGCTCATTCCTAAATAAAAGAGGCTTGATTCACTACGGTAAAGATTCTTTTGATCGCTATAATATGACTGCAAAAATTTCAGCAGAGGTATTACCTTGGCTTGATATTACTTACAACACTAAATGGATTAGAGAAAATTATGACCGCCCTTCTTATATGGATGCAAATAATCTTTTCTTCCATAACATTGCACGTCGCTGGCCTGTGAATGCTGTCCGTGATAACAATGGCTTCCTTGCCCCTGATATGGAGACGATCCAAATGCGTGATGGAGGTGTTAGTAAAACAGAAAAAGACTTCTTGTATCAATCGCTAAACTTTGTAATTAAGCCAATCAAGTCTGTAAACATTCACTTAGAAAATAGCTACAATACGACAAACAGCAACAAACACAGCAACATACTGCCTAGCTATGCTCACGACGATAAAGGAAACCCATATCCTGTAGTGCGTGCTTGGGGATATCCCAAAGAATACTCAGATGTTTCAGAAAGTTCTTGGAAGAACAACTACTATTCAGGACGTTATTTTGCAGACTATGCTCAGACATTTGCTGAGAAGCACGATGTAAAAGTTCTTGCAGGTATGGATATTGAAATCAACAAGTGGCGTTATATCGATGGTACGAAAAAAGACTTGATTACACCAAATATACCAACAATCAATACCGCGACCAACGATAAGCCAACCCTCAATGGAGGCTACAACCACTGGGCAACAGCTGGTTTCTTCGCTCGCTTGAACTATGCTTACGACAGCCGTTACCTATTTGAGGCATCTATTCGTCGTAACGGTTCTTCTCGCTTCATTGATGACAAGACTTGGGCAGTCTTCCCTGCCTTCTCTCTTGGTTGGAACGTAGCAAACGAAAAATTCTGGGAGCCAATCAAAGAATATGTTGGTCAGTTTAAACTAAGAGGCTCTTGGGGTTCTCTTGGTAATACAAACATTGAAGCACTCTATCCTTGGTCTCAAAGCTTACCAATCGCTGTAGCAAGCTCTACTTCTGGTTCTCAATGGTTAATTGACAATGAACACGAAACAATTACTAACGCTCCAAGGCTTGTATCAAGCACATTGACTTGGGAGCGTGTAGAGAACCTCAACTTTGGTTTAGACCTTGCAGCATTTGATAATCGCTTACAAGCAAACTTCGACTACTATATACGTACGACTAAGGATATGGTAGGTCCTCCACCTCCGATTAGCTCAATTCTTGGTACAGCTCAGCCACAGGCAAACAACTCTGACTTGAAGTCTTATGGTTGGGAGCTTGAACTAAGCTGGCGTGACGCTATTGGAGACTTTAAGTATGGTACTAAGTTCGTCCTATCTGACTATCAAGTGGAAATTACAAAGTTCTACAACCCAACAAATTCTCTTGGGGTTTCTTGGTATGAAGGACGTAAGATGGGTGAAATCTGGGGTTATGAATCTGTAGGTCTTGCTAAGACTGACGAAGAAATGACAGAGCACCTTAAGAAAAATAAGCCTGCTTGGGGGAGTAACTGGGCTGCTGGAGACGTAATGTATAAAGACTTAAACGGCGACGGCATCGTAAGTCAAGGTAAGAATACCTTAGAAGACCACGGAGATAAGAAGATTATCGGTAACAGCACTCCTCGCTATTCTTATAGCTTCTCTGCTGATGCTCAATGGAAGGGCTTTGACTTCTCTATCCTCTTGCAAGGAGTAGGTAAGCGTGACTGGTGGGATGATTCTGTGTATTCTTTTGGAGCTTCAGGTGCCAATATATGGCAAGCTGCAGCATTTGATGAGCACTGGGACTTCTTCCGTCCTGAGGGCGACCCATTGGGAGCAAATGTAAATGGTTACTTCCCTCGTCCTCTATTTGAAGCAGGAGGTAAAAACCTTGCAGTTCAAACACGTTACCTACAAGATGCTTCTTACTTGCGTATCAAGAATATGCAATTTGGTTATACGCTACCAGCAAACCTAGTAAATCAGATTGGCTTGTCAAATGTACGCTTGTTTGCATCAGTAGATAATCTTGTTACATTTACCAAGATCTCTAAGATTTTTGACCCTGAAGTAATTGATGGTGCAGGATCAAGCTCAGGATTAGACTCTGCAGGTAAGATTTACCCACTACAACGCACATTCTCATTCGGTATAAATGTTAACCTATAAACAATGAAAATCAATATGAATAAGATATTATTAACAGTAGCTTTATCAGCAAGCTTCCTAGCCCTTTCATCTTCTTGTCAGAAGTTTGATGACGTGCTAGATAAAAAGCCACTAGATGAAGTTTCGCCTGATGCATACTTCAAGACTGCATCTCAGCTACGTACATTCACTATCAATAAATATACTTCATTCTGGACTCCTCAAGGACAATGGTTCAGTGGTATGTACCGTCTTGATGATAATACTGACAACTCTGCATATTACAATGAACCTCCTCGTAAAATGTTCTCATTAGAGCATTGGAAAGTGCCAAGCAATGGAGGACTCGGTATGAAGACTATTCGGGAGCTTAACTGGTTCCTAGAGAAGGTAGTTCCAGAATATGAAAAGGGAGCTATTAGTGGCGACCCTGTGGAAACAAAGCAATGTCTTGGAGAAGCTTATTTCTTCCGTGCTTTTCATTACTTCGGTAAGCTAAAAACTTACGGAGACTTCCCTATTGTCAAGAAAGTGCTCAATGATAATGAAGCCGAACTACAAGAAGCAGCTAAGCGTATGCCTCGTAACGAAGTGGCTCGCTTTATCCTTGATGACCTAAACAAGGCAATTGACTTGCTTGGGGAGAACGTAAGCAATAAGCAACGTATCAACAAGAATGTTGCACGCCTATTTAAGTCTCGTGTTGCCCTATACGAAGGGACATTCGAAAAGTATCACCAAGGCTCTGGACGTGTACCAGGAGACGCAAATTGGCCAGGAAAAGATAAAGAGTGGAACAAGGGTAAGACTTTCAATATAGATTCTGAAGTTAAGTTCTTCTTAGGCGAAGCTAAGAAAGAGGCTAAGATCGTTGCTGACGCTTGTCCTCTTGTCGAAAGCAACCACCAGTTAGACCCAAATGCAGGACAAACTTCTGGTTGGAATCCTTACTACGATATGTTTGCTTCAATCAATCCTTCTGCGATGACAGAGGTACTACTATGGAAGCAGTTCAATCAAGAGAAAGGTACAAACCACTTGACTACGCACCGTCTAAGAAGAGGTTCTGCTGACGGCTTCTCTCGTGGGCTTGTTGATGCTTTCTTGATGAAGAATGGCCTACCTATCTATGCAACGAACTCTGAGTATAAAGGAGATGAAATGATGGACAACACGAAGATTGATCGTGATGAACGTCTTCAGCTCTTTATGTTCTCAGAAAGCACTCCAACTTCTGTTATAGAAGAGAATGGGAAACTTCCTAAGTTCGGCTATGCACGTCTTATTGGAGGTAAAGACTATATTGACTTGACAGGTTATTGCCAACGTAAAGGTTTCAACTACGACCCTGCAATGGATCCAGACGATAAAATGAATGATGTTACAGCTTACATTGTTTTCCGTAGTGCTGAGGCTTACCTAAACTACATTGAGGCAAGCTATCTTCTAACTAATTCACTTGACGCAGATGCAAATAAGTACTGGACAGCATTGCGTGCTCGTGCGGGTATCACAGCTCCTATCCAAACAACAATTGACGCAACAGATATGGGCTATGAGGCTGATGTCAATCGTCATTCTTACGACTGGGGAGCATTCTCTGCAGGACAAGCTGTTGATGCGACACTCTTCTCTATTCGTCGTGAGCGTCGTTCAGAATTTGTTGGCGAAGGCTTCCGTTGGGACGACGTACACCGTTGGTGCTCTCTTGACCAAGTTAAGAACTACCAACTGGAAGGGGTTAACTTCTGGGATAAGATGAAGGATCTTAAAAAGGCTGATGGAACTCCTTTTTATAATATTAAGGCAGATGGTTCTTCTGAGGCGAATATATCTGCTGAAAGCCTTGGAAAACACTTCCGACCTTTCCAAATCATCAAAGCGAACAACGATATGTATAATGGTTACACATTCTACCAAGCTCACTATTTGAGCCCATTCTCTTACCAAGAGATGTTACTTTGTTCGCCAACAAAGAACGCAAGCGAATCTAACCTCTACCAAAACCCATACTGGAAGGCAGAGCCTGATACAGCTGCTGAGAAGTAAATATCCTTATCATTAAAAACGAGGTCTTTCACTAGACCGCTAACAGCGAGGGCTGTGCTAATCTTGGCACAGCCCTCGTTTATTTATTTAATCTTTGTAATAAGTTTAGCCACCAAATCTCTAAGGAGAAATTTCAGATTCTTGAGAACTTTTCTCTAAAAGAAAATAAAGGGAGGAAAGCATTATTTTAACCCTTAGGCATAAGACGAAAAAGTTTTCCCATAAAGTCAAATGACTTTTCCCTTAAACTTCTGAGAGTTTTCCGCTAAGTTTTCAAAAGTTTATGGGAAAACTTTCAGCCCTTTTTCATTAAACCCAACATACATCTATATATCAGCCACTTATAACACTACATTTAGAAATACATTTTCCAAACTTTAGCCTTAAAGTTTATAAAGCCCTTTTCGAACAGATATACTTGAGCAGGACAAAACTAAGAGCTCATAAATTTTAGGTATTTATGAGCTTGAGATGAATGCTAAACTTCCCAAATAGTTGGTATTTTTGAGCTAAAAAGCTGAATACAAACTACTAAATATTATAAAATAAATTAATTTTGTCTCCAGAGTTGGGGATATTCCCATACGAACAAGCCCATCTCACTTAAAAATTACAACGATTAAAACCACAAAAGAATGAAGAATAAGATATGCTACGCTTTGTTCATATCCTTGATATTGACCTGTTCTTTATTTGCGCAGGAGCATCAAGTCCAGCTTAAAGGCGTGGTCATAGAAACAGGGGGACAGACTCCACTCCCTGGCACAACGCTTGTCATTGAAGAACTACAAAAAGGAACGATGAGCGACAAATACGGAGAGTTTACTTTTAGCAAGCTCCCTGATGGAGACTATACTCTATTAATCAAGTTTTTAGGTTATGAAACCCAACGCAGACAAGTTCACATAAACTCTACAAAATCCCCTAAGAACTTAATCATTAAGATGAAACCAGAGGATAAATCTCTGGAAGAATTAATCGTCATTGGTAAGAGCGAAGTCCGAAAAATACGAGAACAAGCAATGCCAGTCTCTGTCATCAGTATGAAGCAGCTACAAGGGACAGTGAGCAGTGTGCAAGATATCCTGACCAAAACCGTAGGTGTAACCATTCGCTCAACGGGTGCTGTAGGGAGCGCTTCTCGTCTTTCGGTCAGAGGGCTTGAAGGGAAGCGTATTGGCTTCTTTATTGACGAAACACCAATGAATGAGCACAGCGACTTCATCAATGTCAATGATATTCCCGTAGATATGATTGAGCGCATTGAGATATATAAGGGTGTCGTCCCTGCAAAGTTTGGAGGCTCTGCCGTCGGTGGTGCCGTTAATATCGTCATCAAAGAGTATCCGCCCCGCTATTTGGACGCCTCGTACTCGATAGAAAGTTTTAGAACTCATAAAATTAGCACCGTACTGAAGCGCAACTTTATCAAACAAGGGATTGAGCTTGGAGGAGGAGGGTTCTATACTTATGCTAAAAATAACTACACAATGGAGTCTCCCTACCAAAAAGGCTTGAAAATAGAACGCGACCACGACCGCTTCAAAAATATAGTTGGCGCCTTGAACCTCAAGGCTCGTAAGTGGTGGTTTGACGAAGTAGAAATGGAGCTAGTCTATCTAAACAACAAGAAACAGATACAGGGTATCTTACAAAATATCAGAGAGGCACACAGCGCATCCAAAGCCTATGTCTGTGCCACGAGCTTAAAAAAGAAAGATTTCCTCCTTGAAGGGCTTGATTTTGAGCTAAGCAACTCCGTAAGCTATACAAAATATAACTTTGTTGATACCGCAAGCTATCGCTACACTTGGGATATGCAAGCTTATCCTGCCGTTTCTATTTACGGAGGAGAAATCGGTGTTGCACCCTCAAATTCAACGCTGAAACAATTCCTCTATGGCAACAAAACGAATATCAGTTATCTGATTAATGAACAGCACGCCCTAAACCTTAATCTACTTGGGGGGTACACGAGTGCCAAGCCTTCAGATCCATTAAAAGATAAATCTATCGGCCACAAGACAAACTTCGACACAAAGTCAGGACATTTAGTCCTAGGCCTAGGGCACGAATACAAATCTCCAAATGATATCATTGTGAATGCGCTGACGGCAAAATACTATTACTATTCAATGAGGACAACCGTTTCTGATCTATTTGGGCTTAAACTTCAAGACATTGATTTAGCAAAGCACAACTGGGGCATCAGTGAAGCTATCCGTTATCGCTTCACACCAAAGTTCCTCACAAAAGCCTCACTTGCCTATGAGGTTCGTCTGCCGACCGAAAAAGAACTCATTGGTGATGGCTTCTTCCTAATGCCTTCTGGCGACCTAAACCCAGAACGAGGCGCAAATGCCAACTTAGGTTTCCTCTATGATAAAGGAACGAAAGGCAAACTCTTTCAAGTAGAGCTAAATTTCTTTGCTTCATATCTAAAAGATATGATACGTTATACCAGAGATTTCGTTCAAGGGCATTATACAAATTTTGGAGAAATGCGTTCTCTAGGTGTAGAGGCTGAAGTCAAAGCTGACCTATCTAACACCTTATACGGCTACATCAATGCAACCTATCAAGACCTTCGAGATGTCAGAGCATACGAAGTTGGAAGCAGCGTTCCCAACGCAACCAAAGGGTTACGAATGCCGAATATCCCCTATCTCCTTGCCAATGCAGGTTTGGAGTTCCATAAAGCAGATCTCTTTGGTATCAAAGAGTCTAACTTTAGACTTTACACCGATGCCTCTTATACGCACGAATATTTCTTTGACTTCGAAGAAAGTAAGTTTCAAGAGAAACGTATTCCTTCAAGCCTTAACATCAACCTTGGCTTAGAATACTCAATCCTAAACGGACGCATAACTTTCTCTGCCAAAGTTGGCAACCTAATGAATGCAACACTATTGAGCGAGTTCAACCACCCACTACCTGGGCGAACCTTTGGAGCTCGCGTTCGCTATGTACTCAAGTAATTTAATTATATAACACATAAAATCTCAAATCAAATGAATAGAATCAAAGCAGGAGCATTACTACTCCTAATAGGTGCAACAGTGTCTTTGGTTTCTTGCGACAAAGATGAAGAACCAAAGAATGAGTTCACAAAAGCAGAAGCTATTATCTACACGATGACGCCCAACCCTGATAACCAAGAAACAGGAACTGCTTGGCTACAAACCTTAGAAAACTTAGAGCCTAAGAAAGTGAGCAATGCCAATGCACACCCTATTGGCTATGGTCTTATGCCCCTCTATAATGGTGACGATATCTACACCTTCCCAAGTCTTGGAGAGACTGGGGGAAGCCTTGTCTTAACAAAGTGGACTAGAAAGGGAGGAGACATTGTCAAAGTCGCTACTATGCCTTTGACATCAGCAGATATGCTCAGTACAGGGGTTATCCTTGACGCTAATAAAGGTTATCTAACTTCTCGTTTAGGTAAGATTATAACCTTTAATCCGACTTCGATGACCCGATTAGGAGAAATTAACCTTAATCAATATGCTGCCGAAGGTTTGCAGACAGTTATGCTTGGGCAACCATTTATTCACGAAGGTCTCCTGTATATCAGCCTTATCCAACTAGGACAAGAATTTAACCCAAAGACAGGACCTCAAGTTGAGCTTGCGATTATTGACATTAAGACCGATAAGGTTGTCAAGGTTATTAAAGAAGACAAGAGTGGCATTTCAATAGGGAATTACCCTTATGGAGAACCCATCTTCGTTGATGAGAAAGGTGATATGTACTTCTTATTCTCTGGGATGTACAGTATGCTTCCTGATTACAAGACTGGTTTCTTGCGTATCAAGAAAGGAGAAACAGAATTTGACCCAACATATAGCTGGGTACTTAACGACCAAGAAATTGAAGGCGAAACAAGTAAAACCCGTTGGGCTGAAATTTGCCGTTATGTAGGCAATGGTAAGCTTTATGCTCAGCTTGATATGCCGAATTATTGGGCAAATCCAAACGCAGGAGACTGGTTCAATGACAAAAGCGTTATCTCTGTAGAGATGGATTTGTACAAGAAGACCATTAAGAAACTAGACATTCCACCGACATCAAGCTATGCTGTAAGTGTTGATAGATACAAGGACTTAATCGTCTTCTCTGTATTTAGCAAAGAGTCTAACGGCTTCTACACTTACAATCCTGCAACTGGTGAAGCAAGCAAAGAGGCTGTCATCAAAGTTGATGGTTATCCTTTTGGCTTCCATACGTTTAGCAAGTAATTAAAGTGCGTATTCATAACAAAAGACAAAGGCTGTGTCATAATGACACAGCCTTTGTCTTTTGTACGCTTTAGCGTCTGCACTTCATATTTTTGACTTTGTTCAGTAACTCTTTTAGTGAGCAAAAAAAAGTTTAAGGGAAAAGTCACTTGACTTTTCCCTTAAACTTCTGAGAGTTTTCCGCTAAGTTTTCAAAAGTTTTCCGCTAAACTTTTTAGACCTGCTCCAAAAAGAGTATATTTAATTTATTAACAAGGATTAGACAAAAAGAGAAACAAGCTTAATTTAAACGCATTTACATAAACAATAGTTCTCTGTATTTAGGCAAAGGCCAAAGCTCGTCATCAACGATGCGTTCTAATTTATCCACGTGTTTCCTGATACGACTAAGGTAGGGGAAAACCTCTTCGTAATAAGCATATGAGCGAGCCTTCATATCCGTCAAAGCATTAGCACGTTTGCGAGCTTCTGTCATCTCCTTAACCAAACACTGCATATTTGTGCGGTGGTAATTGATTTTCTTGATGAGCTTGAGCGTTTCAGCCGAAAGTTCCTCGTATTCCTCCGTTTCAAAAGTTGCTTTTAGTTTGCTTACATTATCTAAGAGGGAGGTTTGATACTTCGTTACCACAGGAGCGATATGATTGATACAGAGATCCCCCAAGACACGGCTCTCAATCTGAATTTTCTTAACGAAGATTTCCCTTTTGACTTCATTCCTAGCCTCCAGCTCACTCCGCTTGAAGACCCCCAAACGCTCAAACATCTTGATACTCTCTTCCGTCGTGTAGGCTTCGTATAGGCAAGGCACGTGCCTGTCTGTATCAAGCCCACGCCGTTCTGCCTCCACGTGCCACTCTTGGCTGTAGCCATTTCCTCCGAAACGGATAGGCTTAGATTCTTTAATATAGCGACTTATTGTTTGGAATAGAGCCTCTTGTAAGTCTTTAGTTTCAGAAAGACGATGAACCTCAGCAGCGAAATCTTCCATCTCGTATGCTAAAGCAGAGCAAAGGCTAATCATTGCACTTGCGGGGTTGGCAATAGAGCCTACAGCCCTAAATTCAAATCGATTTCCCGTAAAAGCAAGAGGTGATGTGCGGTTACGATCCGTATTGTCAAAGAGCAATTCAGGAATATGTCCAAGTCCAAGGCTGAACTCTTTCTTGTCGTTAATCAAGATGGCATCGTGGCTCTTAGACTTTAGAAACCTATCCAATACGGCACTCACTTCCGAACCTAGGAAACAAGAAATAATCGCTGGCGGAGCTTCATGTCCACCCAAGCGATGTAAGTTCGTGGCAGAAGAGATGCTCGCTTTCAAAAGACGATTATGCTTGTAAACAGCCATTAGCGTAATGGCAATGAAAGTAATGAAACGCAAATTGTCCTTACTATCTTTCCCTGGGGAAAATAGGTTAGCCCCTGTATCTGTACCGATAGACCAATTACAATGTTTCCCAGAGCCATTAACCCCTTCATAAGGTTTTTCGTGAAGGAGTACCTTGAGATGATGACGGCTTGCAATGCGTTTCATCGTACTCATCAAGAGGATATTATGATCATTCGCAAGATTACATTCCTCGTATATAGGGGCAAATTCAAATTGACAAGGAGCAACCTCATTATGCCTTGTTTTAATAGGAATACCTAGCTTGTAGCATTCGTATTCTAAATCCTTTTTGAACTCCTGCACACGCTCGGGAATAGCCCCAAAATAATGGTCGTCAAGTTGCTGATTTTTTGCCGATTCGTGTCCGATGAGCGTACGCCCTGTCAAACAGAGGTCTGGACGTGCATAGTAAAGTGCTTCATCAACAAGGAAATACTCTTGCTCCCAACCAAGGAAAGTTGTACATTGCTTAACCTCAGGATTAAAAAATTGAGCAACAGCTGTGGAGGCTTTATCTAGGCTGTCCAAAGAACGTAACAGAGGTGTCTTGAAGTCTAAAGCCTCTCCTGTGTAAGAGATAAAAACAGTCGGTATGCACAAGGTATCATCAACAATAAAGGCAGGAGATGAAGGATCCCAAGCCGAATAACCACGTGCTTCGAAGGTATTACGCAGTCCGCCGTTCGGGAAACTGCTCGCATCAGGCTCTTGTTGCGTCAAAAGTTTACCACTAAATTCCTCTATCATTGAGCCTTTTCCGTCCAAAGAGGCAAAAGCATCGTGTTTCTCTGCCGTGCCATCGGTAAGAGGTTGAAACCAATGCGTATAATGCCTTGCACCATTTTGACTAGCCCAGAGTCGCATTGCAGTGGCAATCTCGTCAGCGAGCTTATGATCTATGGCTTTATGTTCGTGGATATGTTGAGCAAGCTCTTTGTAGGTCTGCTTGCTTAGATAAGTTTGCATTTTCTCTTGCGTAAAGACAGCTCGAGCAAAATACGATGATACATTTTCAGACTGTTCTTCTGCTTTGACAGCCTTGCGTTTAGATGCTTCTTCAACAGCTTTGAAACGTAGGTAGGACATTTACTTTTGTGTGATTAAAAGTTAATATAATCTGTATTTTGAGTAGCTTTTCTAAGACGACGGTTTGAAAGTAAGAACTCAGAATTGAAGTCTAACCTTATCATATTCGTTTCTCAAAACGCAAAGATAATAAAAAACAACTTTATACGAGTCTTATTATCAGTCAATACTAAGGCAAACTAGAATAGTTCCTTGTAATTTTGTATCTTTGTAGATTAGGAGTAAAATAAGAAAAAACATATAGAGACAATGTCAATAATAGCAAAACTAAGTCAAGCAGTTGAAGCTGCTGTCAAAAGCCTTTACGAGGCAGAAGTTAGTGCAGAACAAATCCAACTGCAGAAGTGTAAGCGTGAATTTGAAGGGCATTTGACCCTTGTAACTTTCCCATTGCTGAAGATTAGCCGTAAGAAACCTGAAGTTACAGCTGAAGAAATTGGTACATTCCTCAAGGAAAATGAACCAATGGTTGAGGCTATTCAAGTAGTTAAAGGTTTCCTAAATCTAACACTAAGCACAAAAGCTTGGCTTGAGCTATTTGATGAAATCATTGGCACAGAAAACTTTGGACACAAGACAGCGGACGAAAATGCTCCGCTTGTAATGGTTGAATATTCTTCGCCAAACACAAATAAGCCACTTCACCTTGGACATATTCGTAACAACCTTTTGGGCTTTAGCGTTAGCGAAATCTTGAAAGCTAACGGAATGCGTGTCGTGAAAACGAACATCGTAAACGACAGAGGTATCCACATTTGTAAGTCAATGCTTGCTTGGATTAAGTGGGGCGAAGGAGCTACGCCTGAAAGCACTGGTAAGAAAGGCGACCACTTGGTTGGGGACTTCTACGTACTTTTTGATAAGCATTATAAGGCAGAACTCGACGAACTAATTGCAAGCGGTAAGACGAAAGAAGAAGCTGAAGCATCGTCTGAACTGATGAAAGAAGCTCGTGCAATGCTTCGCCGTTGGGAAGAAGGCGACGAAGAGACC
>PDWI01006279.1_pt1 | contig 14997 bp, 17 predicted proteins | sample 1430891 | NCBI WGS metagenome assembly PDWI01 (sample SAMN01162508, study PRJNA174530) | Oral metagenome, whole genome shotgun sequencing project. | biome: Marine environment; feature: Marine mammal; material: Swab sample of the gingival sulcus; isolation source: swab sample of gingival sulcus... | reverse complement strand
CTCCGCATTCTTTTGCAAAAAGGATTTCCGATATTTCTCCTGGATTTGTTTTTGACGAAGCAGTTCTTCTTTTTCTTTCTGAGCCATTTCCTGGAGGATTTTCATGGTGTTCTTGGTGATGGATTCTCCGTTTTGAAATAATTTGCCCAAAAGAACAAAATCCTTGCCTGCATATATGGGGGCAAGGGCTTCGCTGGTTCTCAATATGACTTCGCATACATTGCCGCGATCATTTTTTTGTATGATTTGTGCTGATTTTGGCAGGGTAAGGTGTTTGGACAGACTGTCAATACTGATGTCATCACAAATGGACTGGGAAAGTCCAGGGCAGGGAAGCAGAAATATGCTTGTCAGCAAGAACAGAACAAAACCAAAAATATTCATGGTATAGGACTTGTATGGCGGGTCGAAAAAATACATAAGAATATAATCGGCAAGCGGTGTGGAAAAATCAAATGTTTGGTATTTTGAGAGTGAAAAAATGATTGCAGGAGCGAATGGAAAATTTTTTTCCATTCACTCCTGCATATGCTTGCTATATGAGTTTATTGCCAATATTTTTGAAGATATTTGCGTTCCAGTAACTTGATGGAGTATTCATCCACCTGGCTGTTTCTTACGGAAAAGGAGATCAGGTCATCTTTGTAGGGAAGTTTTCTGGAACTTGTGAAGCGAAAGGTCTGGGTACGGTCTTTTGTCAATACCACATAATTATATGTATTGGTTTGGCTGTCAAAAGTCCTTTCTGTCATGACTCCCTGGATGGTCTCTGATCCTGCCCCCTGAACTCCAAGGGTGCCTCCGGTTCCAAGTCCGCCTTTAACGGTCTGGGCCTTGTATGATTTTACAGCTTTGATGAGATTATTCATGGAATCTGTAAATGCTGCCACAATAACCTTACCCTCAGGAGTTTTTGCATAACCTCCTATGCCCATGCCTGCAGAGCCTCCCAAAAGTCCGCCCATCAGTGCAAAATCTGTATTTCTGGCACTTCCTTCTGCAGCGGCAAGCTGTACGCCGGAGCGGTTTTCAATGAGGGTCAGGACCGTGCTTGCGTCACTATGCTTGAATCCGCCTGCAACGGCTCCTGCCACAGGTCCCAGTAGCGCGCCAACCACAGCTCCGGCTCCACCAGTATCATTGGAGCTGAATGTGATGGATGGAGTGACGGTATAATCAGCTGCGACCATCTGGCCCTTGCCAAAATTGGAGCCGCCTCTCATTTCTCCGGATTGCATCAACTCTCTTTCTCTCATCATTTGTTTCATTGCCTTACCCCTTTCCACAACTACAAAGCAATTTGACTGCTGGGCAAGGAGGCGAATTACAGGGATGGTGGAGGGTAAACGTAAATCCCTTGTCAGATGCTCGTACCATGTTTCTGATCTGTCTTCAAAAATTGCCAGGGTACCAAGGGAGGCATCACAATGTTCCAGAGTGGAGTTGGCGTTATGGGAAGAGGAACCGCCTGCAGAACCTGTCGCTGTTGTTTTGGCTTTGGAAGAACCCATGTCCATGGAAGAAACACAGCCGGTCAGGGATACCATTAATAGTAATGCTCCCAATAGAGATATTGGAATGAATCTTTTCACTTTTTTACTCCTTTTTGAAATGATGTGAATTAAATATAATTGCCTTAAATTCATACAACAAATAAAACTCGGTAGTTGTAATATAGCCTTGGACTATATAGTATTATATAAAAGGGTTCAAGTCCTGATCCATGGTTGATTGCATTTTATATGGGCGTATGGTGCTATCTATTTGTATTCTTATAAAATATTTTTATTCTAGCATGACATCCAGAATGATCTTATCTGTCTCAATCATCCCTTTTGATGCAATCTCACCAATTCCGGCAATGGTTTTTTCAATGTCTGATTTTACCACACCGTCTCCGTTTTCAAATGCCTGGTTCGCTCCTGCAAGACGATAACCTGTAACAGCAGCTTCCACCGCAGAAGATATTTTTGCCGCACAGGAAGGTTTGGCGCCATCGCAAAAAAGACCTGAGACAGTAGCAAGGGTATTGGTGATGGTGTCACATATCTGCTTGTAACCGCCGTCATGGAGAAAGCAAATTCCGGCTGCGCTGCCGCAGGCGGCACTAACGGCACCGCAGTAAGCAGACAGCCTGCCGATTCCAGTTTTTTGATGAATGGCGACAAGGTTGCTGAGAATCAAAGCACGGAGCAATTTTTCCCTTGGCGCATCCATGCCCTCGGCAAACACCATAACGGGAATACTTACGGTAAGGCCAAGATTGCCGCTCCCGGAATTGGTTACTACCGGCATGACAGAACCGCCCATTCTTGCATCAGCCGCTGCCGCAGTTTTTGCCCTGGCCTGTACCAGAATATCTGTATTGTTGTTTTCCTTTGCCTGGATCAGCAGTTGGGAACCCACATTCAGTCCATAGGATTTTTTCAGCCCTTCCAGGGCGATTCGGGAGTTGTAATCCATCTGGCGTTCCAGCAGGGGGATGAGGGAAGAAATATCTGCTGTGGAAGAAAACTCCAATATTTTTTCAATGGTCATCCAGGAGCGATCCGTGAGTGCGCCACGACTTTTTTCTTCTGAAAATGGCTTTTCAAAAATTATTTTTCCGTTTTTCTTTTTTCTGACAATATTGGTGTGCTGGTGGATGATTTCTACGGAGGCACTTTCAGAACCGGAAAAAATTTCCACCATAAAGTGGAGCTGGGCCTTTGTTTGCAGCAATTGTACCTGAATCTTGTTTTTTGCCAGAAAGGTTTTGGCAGCTTCCATGTCTGCCGGGGCAATATCTTCCAGTACTTCCATTCCCTTGTCTGGATTGCCGCCTGTCATCCCAATTGCAGCAGACGCAGAAATTCCTTTCATTCCATTGGAATTGGGTACAATCACGCTTTTTACATTTTTAATCATATTTCTGCTGCTTTTGATGATGATGGTATCGGGAATCTTGCCAAGGATATGTCTTGCCGTTGCTGCTGCATAGGCAATGGCAATGGGTTCTGTACAGCCCAGGGCAGGTACCAGTTCTTCTTCAAGTATGGTGGCAAAGGTTTGTCTTTCTTTGTGGGTAAGTTTCATTTGGGCAGAACCCTTGTTTATAGAATTTTATCATATCACGCCAAATTGCAGAACCAGGCAGGTGACTCCTACGGCTCCCAGAACCGGGATAATAATACCTCCCCTGAACCATCCGTATATAAGGGCAAAGCCCATGCCTGCCAATGCTGCCAGGGGCAAATCAGGGGTGGCCAGAAATCCATCGGGAATGATAAGTGCGCCAATGCCGGTGGCAGGGATGGCCTGCAAAAAGGCATTGACCCTTGGAGACAATTGTTGATTCTTGAAAAAGACAAAAGGAGCCAGGCGGGGAATGTAGGTTACCAGCGCCATACCCAGGATAAGAAAAATCAATGAATCACCCATGGGAGGTTTCCTTTTTTTCTGACATATCTGCTGTCCATGCGTTGGCAAGGGAGATTACCAGAATACATATTACAATGGCCCATCCATTGGGAATGATTCCCCAGGTGTTCAAAATCCAGTTCATTGCTCCGGCACTTACGACCAGTACCAAAGATCGCAGGGAAGATTTTATTTCCGGCAGAATAATGGCCAATAACAAGGCATACAGGGCAACGGACATGCTTTGGGTGATGACGGGAGGAATAAATTTTCCCAGCACATAGCCTGCTGCAGTCCCAGATACCCAGCCTGTATAGGCAATGGCTTCAAGGACCAGGATAAATCTTTTGGTCAGGGTTTCCCGGGTAAAGGATAATACGGAAAACACTTCGTCGGTGATGCCAAATGCAATGGGTAAATACCATCCAGTATGCTTTTCACGAATTTTGGTGGCAAGGTAGGTGCCCATGAGAAAATGGCGAAAGTTCACCAGAAAGGTGGTCAGAATAATTCCCCAGGGTCCCATTCCCGTTGTCAGCAGACTTAATGCAATGAACTGGCTTGCCCCGGCAAATACAAACACAGAGAACAAGCAGGTATCTAAAAGAGATACCCCACAGGCCTTTGCCAGTACTCCAAAGGCAACAGCAGGTGGGAAATAGCCGATGAAAATGGGAAACCCTGCTTTTATGGCCTGCCTGATTTGGGATTGCTGCATGTCGTTTGTTTTAGCAGGTGATGCTGTCATGGTTGGTCAGGGTTATACAATACCCGAAAATCCCATGAAGGCCATAGCCAGAATTCCTGCTGTAATCAGGGCAATGGGAATCCCCCTGAAAGATTTGGGAATGTCGGAAAGTTCCATTTGTTCCCGCAGTCCGGCAAAAAGAATCATGGCAAGGGAAAAACCTGCGGCAGAGGCAATGGCATAGATCACGGCCTGAACCATACTCAGCCTGCCTGAGGAGGCACCAAAGGAAAATTCCTTGGACACCACCAGAATTGCCACACCGAGAACTGCACAGTTTGTGGTAATCAGGGGCAGAAAAATTCCCAGGGCCTGGTACAGGGCAGGGGATATTTTTTTGAGTACAATTTCCACCATCTGCACCAAGGATGCGATGACAAGAATAAAACATACCGTCTGCATGAAACCAATGTGTAAAGGCAGCAAAACATAATACTGGAGCAGGTAGGTAATCAAGGTGGACAGGGCCATGACAAAGATTACCGCACCGCTCATGCCCGCAGCCGTTGATACTTTATTGGAAACCCCTAAAAATGGACAAACCCCCAGAAACTGGGTCAACAGGATATTGTTTACAAATACCGCCGATATGATGATGATAATGTATTCCATGATTATGACCGCTTTCCCGTCAATTTGTTAAACAGAACCATGAGATAGCCAAGGGCAATAAATGCACCCGGAGCAAGGATAAATACCAGCATCCCATCCCCTGTCCATAAATTGCAGCCAAATACCGCACCGCTGCCCAGAATTTCCCGTACGGAACCCAAAATGGTCAGGGCCAGGGTAAATCCTGCGCCAATGCCCACACCGTCCAGGAGAGAATCAAATACTGTATTTTTGTTTGCAAAGGCTTCTGCCCTTCCCAGAACCACGCAGTTTACCACGATCAACGGGATAAACAATCCCAGTTTGTCGTACAGGGCAGGTGTATATGCCTGCATGACCAGCTGCACCACGGTCACAAACACGGCGATCACCACAATATAGGAAGGAATACGAACCTTGGAGGGGATCAGGCCGGCAATGGATGAGATTACCATATTGGAAAGCATGAGCACAAATAATGTTGCCACGCCCATTCCAAGCCCATTCAGGGCAGATGTTGTGGTTCCAAGGGTTGGGCACATGCCCAGAACCAATACAAATATTGGATTTTCCCTGATCAGTCCTTTTTTCAGCAATTCTAATTTTGTCATGGAATTTGCCTTTGCCTATTTTGCGGTTGCCTGTATGGGTTTTGATTGGATTTGTTGAAAAATTTCATGGGCAAGGGCAGTCGCATCGCAAAACGCCCTGGAAGATATGGTGGCAGCAGTAATGGCATCCACATCGCCTCCATCTTGTTTTACCTGTAACCGAAATTGCCTTGGATTCTTTCCTGGAAATTGTTTGATAAAATCACTCTTGGAGGCTTCCATCTTATCTCCCAGTCCAGGAGTCTCTGCATGGGATACCACGGCAATATTTTCAATGGTTCCATCCGGCTGGAAGCCTACCATGAGGACAATCGTACCGCCAAAGCCTTTTGTAGTACTGGCTTCAACTGCATAGCCGACAATCTTTCCCTTTTTGGATGCAGGATAAATATTGTAGGATTTTTCCTTGTAGGTAATGGCCTGTTTTTCTGAGCCGGGATCATTATCAAATTTTGGAACGACTGCGGCAATGGCGTTATTGGTTTTTTGCGTTTGGGCAGAGGCAATGGGCGCAGTTGTGAAAAGATACACTCCTCCCAGCAGAGCCGAACCCAGAAGACAGATCACAAACAGGCATATTACCATATTGATAAATGTAGATTCTTTGCTAGCCATTTTTTTTGGTACCTCCATAATGTCTGGGAACAAAATATTGATTCAGTAGCGGTACACAGGCATTCATCAGCAGAATGGCAAATGAAACCCCTTCTGGATACGCGCCCCATATCCGGATAATGACGGTGAGAAGGCCGATGCCAATGGAATAAATCACCATCCCTGTTACACTCATGGGTGAGGTCACATAGTCCGTTGCCATGAATACCGCCCCCAGCATCAAACCGCCGCTGAGCAGATGAAACAGGGGATCCATAAATCTTGCGGGATCAATGAAATATAATATTCCCGAAAATACCAGCACGGTGATGAAAATGGTGACAGGAATATGATAGGTAATGACCCTGCGTACCAAAAGATACACAAGTCCCAGGAGAATGGCAATGGCAGAAGTTTCTCCCATGGAGCCGCCAATATTTCCCAGAAACATGGACACATGGGAAATATCAAATTTGGTGATGATTTCCTGGATTGGGATTCCAGCAGCCAGATTTTCCTTGAAAAGAGCCAGGGGGGTTGCACCGCTGAATCCCTGGACTCCTTCTTTAAGGGCAAAAAGCGGTTTTTCCACGACCCAGTTGGTCATTTGTACGGGAAAGGAAATCAAAAGCAGCACCCTTGCCACCAGGGCCGGGTTGAACAGATTGTTTCCAAGTCCTCCAAAGGTCATTTTCCCCATGCCAATGGCAATCAGACATCCCAGAAGCACCATCCACCAGGGAGAGGATGCCGGCAGGTTCAGGGCAAGCAAGACTCCTGTTACCGCAGCAGACATATCATTGATGGTTGCAGCAGATTTGTTGATGTACCGCTGGATCAGGTATTCTGTAAGAACACACCCTGCAACGGACAGGGCAAACACCTCAATGGCTTCAATTCCTGCAAAATAAAAAGAAACCAGAACCGCCGGTATCATGGCAATGAGTACATCTGTCATGATCCTTCGGGTGGATATGTCACCGTGTATGTGCGGAGATGGAGAAGCAATCAATTGGTTCATAACTATGGTCTTTTCGTTTTTATCATGTTGATATTATTTTTATTTCCCCTGGGCCCGTGAACGTATCATTGCCAGTACCTTTCCTTTTTTCAGGCGAATCATGTCCAGCAGAGGAATATTGGCAGGACAAGTGTACATGCAGGAACCGCATTCTATGCAGTCATGGATAAAATGTTTTTCCATATCTTCCAAACGATTGGCCCTTGCCATTCGATACAGCAGATAAGGTTCAAGTCCCATGGGACAGGCACTGACACATTTGGCACATCGGATGCAGGCTGAAGGCTCCCTGCGCCGGGTTTCTGCTTCCGTCAGCATGAGCACAGAGCTTGTCCCTTTCAGGGTCGGTGCTTCCGGCCGGACAATGACCCTGCCCATCATGGGGCCGCCGCTGATGAGTTTGGCAATGTCCTCATCTGTACCGCCTACAGCATCAATCAATGCCTGGATGGGAGTTCCGACCCTTACCCGGTAATTTTTCTGTTTATCGGTATTGGTTCCGGTTATGGTCAGCACATTGTCAATGAGGGGCTTGTTTTTTTGCACAGCTTCATAAATGGAAAGGGCTGTACCCACATTATGTACCACAGCTCCCACATCAATGGGTAGTGCCATGGACGGCACCTGACGGCCTGTGACCGCATCAATGAGCTGTTTTTCGCCCCCCTGGGGATAGCGTTTTTGCAATGGCACAATTTCCCAGGCAGGAAAATTCTTTGCCATTTTCTGCATGTTTTCTATGGCCCTGGGTTTATTTATTTCTATGCCCACATAGCCTTTTTCCGTGCCCAGAGCTTTTCGGATGATTTCACCACCGATGAGGATTTCTTCGGTTCGTTCCAGCATGATCCGATAGTCCGAGGTCAGGAACGGCTCGCATTCGGTTCCGTTGAGGATGATAAATTCCGCTGTTTTTCCCTGGGGGGGAGACAGCTTTACATTGGCAGGAAAGGTAGCTCCGCCAAGTCCCACAATCCCCTTTTCTGCAATTTTCTGAATGAGTTCAGGCCCGGAAAGTCTGATTTCTCTGTCAATATCAGGAGATCGGTCAATTTCCGGCAGCCACTGGTCTTCTTCCACATTGATGACAATGGTATTGCACATATTGCCCAGAATGTCCGGGAATGGCCCGATGGAGGCAACCTTGCCGGATACAGAAGAATGAATTGGAGCAGAAATAAAGCCTGCGGGTTTTGCAATGAGCTGGCCTGCCTGTACCTGATCTCCTTTTTCCACAATTGGAATGGCAGGAGCTCCCAGGTGCTGGTTCATGGAAATATAGACCTTGGGCACCAGGGGAAAGTCTTCAATGGGACAATCTGCTGCGAATTTTGAATCGTGTGGATGGATACCACCTATTTTGAACGTTTTAGCCATGTTGTACCCCTCCTGTTACTGCTTGTGTTGTGTCCGATGATGGCGGCGGCGCTGTGGGCTTTGGCGGAGGGAAGTTTACTGCCAAAATGGCGCCTGTGGGACATTCTGCCACACATTGTCTGCATAATTTACATTTTTCAAAATCAATGTAAGCCAGGTTGTTTTCCAGGACAATGGCATCAAATTTACAGGTTTTTACGCATTTACCGCAACCAATACAGGCCGCCTTGCAGGCCTTTCTTGCAGCACCGCCCTTGTCCTGATTCCGGCAGGAAACAAAGACCCTGCGATCCTTTCTGCCCTTGTCCCTGAGTTCCAGAAGGCTTTTGGGGCAGACCATGGTACAGGCGCCACAGCCGGTGCATTTTTCTTCGTCAACTTCCACAAGACCTGTGAGGGGGTTCAGATGAATGGCATCAAAGGCACATGCCTCCACGCAGTCTCCAAACCCCAGACACCCATAACGGCAATTGGTTTCTCCCTGGAATAAGGCCGCAGATACTGCACAGGAAGGATATCCGTTAAATTCTGTATTTTTGGGACGTTTTTCCAGGGTCCCGCTGCATCGCAATACTGCAACCATGGGCTTTTTGGCTTCAACGGTTTTTCCCAGAACTTCTGCCACCTTTTCCATGGTGTCATTGCCACCAACAGGGCAAAAGGCTCCTTCCAGGGTATCTGCCTTTACACAAACTTCGGCAAACGCCCGACAACCAGCCTGCCCGCAACCTCCGCAATTGGCTCCTGGTAAAATTTCTTCTACCTGGTCAATTCTGGGATCTTCAATCACGGCGAATTGACGGGCTACGAAAAATAAGATCACCGCAAGCAGTCCCCCCAGGATACTGAGGACACAGATGGCAGGAATGAGAATGGAATTCATTGACAGGATCAGCATAAGATTATCCACTAATTTCAGTAATGTTTTCTTTACGAATTACAGAATGTCGTTCAAAAAATCTGCGAAAGACATATACCACGGTATACCACAGGGTAAGGATTCCAAGACTAATCATCCCCACAGCCCATTCTGCCAGGACAGAAGACAGGCACAAAAGAGGTAGCAGCAACAGCATCAGGGGGATTACATACACGATCAATACTGCAAAAAATCCTGATTTGACCGGAAGCTGCAAAGTAACATCGTCCCCTACACAAACCGTGTGATCCTGGGGAAGCAATGCCTGAATTTTTTTTCTTTTTGGTTTGCCAAACCCACAGGTGGATGCTGCATGGCATCCAGCGCAGGCGGATTCACTACATATCTCCACCTGGGCATTTCTCTGGTTTCCAGGTTCCCCTGAAAGGGCGATGATGGTTCCTCTATGGCGAATCATTGATGTCATAGTTTATTCTAGTTACAAGGATGTTTCAGAGTAAGAAAATACTATCCTATATCGCATTCCTTCCTTTTTTGATATTGACAAACTTTTCGCAATGCGAGACGAAATTTGTATTAAATCATTGTACGAAATTATTCAGGTAATACTCCCGGTACATCCTGCAATTTTTATGGATGTTTGGAAATAACACCATTCCCCTCAGTATGGTATTATTCGTTTTTCGCACAATGTTACAATTTTTTTTACGACAAGATTTTTCGATATATTAAAAAATTGAAAAATAAAAAGATCCTATATTGAATTTTTTGAAATTTCAATAAAAAATATCGAAGGAGATCAGCTTGATTTATAATATGCTTATATTATTAAGAGAAAAAATGTATCTCTCTTTGAGAAAGCCATGTGAAATGGATTGCATATTGCAGCAGCTTTCCGGATTATTTTATCGGAGAATGGCCTTTCTGATCCGATAAAAAGGGCAGATCAGGAATGGGAAGTAATTTCCTTTCCGGACCAAGGCAAACCAGATCCAAATCGCAGCTGACCGCAGGTTTTTTCCCATTGGGCCTGAATGCCCTGTGGTGGAAAATCAAACGATATGGACTTGCCTTTTCCCATGTGGTCTGGATATCCAGAATATCTCCGAAAACGGCTCCCTGATGGTATTGGACTTGGGTTTTATACACGGCAAAACCGATGTGTTCCTCGTGCCATAGACGGGATAATTCGGCGACTCCGATAATATCTTCCCTGGCCCGTTCAAAGAATTTGAAATAATTGGGATGATATACAACGCCTGAATGATCCGTATCCTCGTAATATATCTGTACGGAAAAATGATAGGTTTTTTGGTCTGACATATATGGTCTCCTCATCTGTTATTCCATGAAAAAAATGGGGGCAAGACGTGTGGACAGGTAAAATCCCGCAACAACAGCCAGCACACCGGATATAATATGGATTCCTGCATACAAAAAGGCATTGATTATGGTGCCTGATTTGATCATGTCAAATAATTCATAAGAGAATGTGGAAAATGTTGTAAATCCTCCCAAAAATCCTACAAACAAAAGCAGTCTCATTGGAGGGGAAAATAAATCCTGAACCTGGACAATTCCGCCCAGAGTACCAATGATAAAACTTCCAAGGATATTGACCAGCAAGGTGGCAACGGGAAATCCCATGTTTGAGAATAAATTTGATTTCAAAATCATTTCGTACACCAAAAAACGGCATACTGCCCCGGCTCCGCCTCCAATTCCTGTTATGATAACTTTTGTGATCAATGTGAATAAAATATCCTTTATTCTTTAACCTCTGGTATCGCTTGTTGAATCGTCATCTGCAACAATAATTTTATCCGGTGCTTTTGTTTGCTGGAAAAGATCGTCCAGAACTCGTTTAAGTGCATCCGGTTGATTGTAAGTAGTCCCTATAACAGAAATTTTCATTATATCACCATACAACATATGATTTTTACAGGGCACTTCAAATAAAATTGGCCTAGTAAATCATAAATTTATAAAAATTTCCATCACCTTTGTGTCTTTTATCCGGTAACTATTTCTGATTTCCGTATATTTTACTCTTGCCTTGCCGCAATAGTAAGGCAAGCGTGAAATTACGTTCATTTGTTTGACAAGGACTATATATGTAATTACTATTTGAATTATGGCGGTACACGTTATCGCTGAAATTTACAATATGAAAATTTAATGAAAAGGATGAACAAAATGGCAGATTCAGTTTTAGATATTACAGATGAACAATTTGAGGCCAAGGTATTACAATCTGATAAACCTGTAATGGTGGATTTCTGGGCTCCCTGGTGCGGCCCCTGCAAGGCCGTGGGGCCTACGGTGGAAGCCCTTGGCGCCGAATACGGAGATAAGGTAAATTTTTTCAAGGTCAATGTGGATGAAAATCCAGAGGCCCCCTCTAAATATGGTGTACAGGCCATTCCCACCCTGATTTTTTTCAATGGAGGAGAAATTTCAGAGCAGCTTGTGGGTATGGTGGGTAAGGAAAAATTGGAAGACGCCATTAAAAAAGTCATTGACTAGGCGGCTTTTTTGGAAACCTGTCCCTTAAATCCTATCTGGCGGCAGGTTTCCATATAACGGCCACGGGCCGATCTGGTCTGTCAACGACCAGGCTAAGCCCACAATGAAGAATAAAAGTATTTAAGTAACTTATAGATACTTTCATATAAAAAGGTGGCTGCAAAGGAGAAATATATATGGTAGATTATGATCTTGTAATTATCGGTTCTGGTCCTGCCGGTCTTACCGCAGGACTTTATGCCGCCAGGGCCAGGCTGAATGTGCTGGTTCTGGAAAAATCTGTACCTGGTGGGCAGATTCTTGTCACCGACTGGGTGGAAAACTATCCAGGTTTCCCGGAGGGCATTTCCGGCTATGATCTGGCGGAAAAATTCAGAATCCAGGCGGAAAATCTGGGACTTACCATTGAGAATGGGGAAGTCCAATCCCTGGATTTTTCAGACGCGAAGGAAAAAAAGATTATCTTACGGGATAAGACCATTACCTGTTCCGCATTGATCATTGCTTCCGGGGCATCTCCCCGCAGGCTTGGTATTGGTGAAGATGACTATATGGGAAGAGGCCTGTCTTTTTGTGCCACATGTGACGGGCCCTTTTTCCGGGACAAGGTGGTTGTTGCCGTGGGCGGCGGAGATACAGCGGTGCAGGAATCCATATTTCTGACCAAGTTCGCCAAAAAGGTGTATCTTGTCCACAGAAGAGACGAGCTTCGGGCAACGAAAATTTTGCAGGAAAGAGCGTTTGCCAACGATAAAATTGAAATCCTCTGGAACAGCGTTGCTACTGGTCTGGAAGGTGATGCCGGGATTGAGAAAGTGAAAATTCAGGATGTGAAGACCGGGGAGGAAAAAAGCGTGGAAGCCAGCGGATGCTTCATCTGGGTGGGGATTGAACCCAATGGGGCTTTTATCAATGGCCAGGTAGCCACCGATGAGTATGGATTCATTATTGCCGATGAGCAGATGCAAACCAATGTTCCCGGAGTATTTGCCGTGGGAGATATTAGAAATACTCCTCTGAGGCAGATTGCCACGGCTGTGGGAGATGCCGCCATTGCCGCCATGACTGCGGAACATTATATTGAAAGCTTGTAAGTATGAAAAAATATATTTTGTCTATTCGGATTTTGGGATTGCTGATGGTGTTGGTAATGGGGCTTGCCTTTTTGCCTGGTTGCAGTTTTTTGTCTGATGACGAAGCCTTCCGGGTGGAAAAAAGTGCAGAGCAACTTGCTGCCGAAGGTTCCATTGCCTTTAACAATGAGGATTATCATGATGCGGTAAAGGCCTATATGGAATTGCGGGACTGGTACCCGTTTTCCAAATATGCAATTTTGGCTGAATTAAAGATTGCCGATTCCTATTTTGCCTTGAAAGATTATGCCCAGGCCGTGGCTGCCTATGAAAGTTTTGAGCGGCTTCACCCGAGAAATGAGGCAATTCCTTATGTTATCAGTCAGATTGGGATGTGTTGGTTCAAGCAGATTGATACCATTGACCGGGATCAGACCCCATCGAAAAATGCCCTGGATATTTTCCGGCGTCTTACGGAGCAATTTCCTGACAGTTCGGAAGCTGTAAATGTTCGTAAATTGATGGATACCTGTCTGGAAAATCTTGCATCCCATGATTTGTATGTTGCCGATTATTATCTGAAAGTGAAAAGATATAAGGCTGCATACCAGAGATATAGGCATATCATGGCGCAGTATCCCGGAACTGCCCAAAGTGAGGCTGCCGAAAAAAAATCTGTTTTGTGTAATCGTTTTCTGGAGAAAGAATCCGTTGAGTGACAACACTTCTCAATAAAAGGCGAATATCATAAGTCAGGAGGGGTAACGTAATGAAAAAGGTAGGAATCATTCGGTGTCAGCAACAGAAGATTTGGGAAAGGAATTCCCATTGGTTATCCTTGTCCCCATTTTGCAACTATGAGGGGATGCTCTTGTAAAAAAATAGGAGAAATTGCGAATTTGTTATGATGTAAACTAGAAGTATCGAAATAGATAAAGACAAACCAAAGAATTATGTAAGAAGCCTCCTTGTTGAATCAAAGGGGGCTTTTTCTTTTTCAGGCAGGTGGTGTGGCAGCTTTGTGGTAAATTTCTTTATATACCCTGGTTGTGACAGGCCATGTCTGATTTTCTGCCACATGATCCATGGCACAGGATTTTATTTTTTCTGCCATGTCGGGATTGTCAAAAAGATTCAGAATTGCCTGGGCAAGGGCGTCAGCATCTCCCGGTGGGAAAAGAATTCCTGTGTTTCCATGGAAAATCAATTCCCTGTGTCCGCCAATATCGCTTGCCAGTACAAGTTTTCCCATGGCCATTGCCTCAATGGGTTTTAAGGGGGTCACAAGTTCTGTCAGGCGCACGGAATATCTGGGATATGTCAGCACATGGATCATGGCATAGACGGACTGGATTTTAGAATGGGCGATTCTTCCCGGCAGTATCACAAAATCCTGCAGCCCAAGTTCCTGCACCTGCTGTTTGAGGGATTCTTCCATTTCTCCTCCGCCCACGAGAAGCAGACGCATGTCCGGGGCTTTTTCGATGATTTTTCCAAAGGCTGTTACCAGAAGATCCAGCCCTTCATACCGGTAAAAGGATCCAATGAATCCAATGACTTTTTTGTCTTTTAGCTGCCATTGTTCCTGTAATTCAGAATCGGGATCGCAGGGAGTGAAATTGGCAGGGTTGATTCCATTATACACCGGGGTAAGTTTGGCCGGAGAAATTCCCCTTGAGATGAGATCCTGTCTGATGCCCTGGCACAGAACCGCCACCTGCTGGGCTTTTTTACAGGCCCAGGTTTCCAGAGAACGAACCAGTCTGTATTTTATGGAATTTTTTGTATAGGTTGCCTGATCCACACCGGCATCTTCCCAGAACGCCCGAATTTCATAGACAAGGGGCAGGGAAAATATTTTTGCGGCAAAAAAGGCGGCAAGGGCATTGAGAACCGGGGAATGTGCGTGGAGCATGTCAGGTTTTTCCCTGGGAATCAGACGGCAAAGGGCAAAAAATACCATGCAGATATGGGCAAGATCTCCCAATACAGGAACAGATTCCAGGGGATTTTTTCCGGTGCGGTAAAAAATCATTTCGTCGATGGTTTCCTGTTTGGGACAAGGGGTTCCAAGATCAGCTTCATGCTTGGGAGATGTCAGCACAACAGGAGAAAATCCCATGGATTTCTGGGAAATGAGAATGCTCTGACTTCTGGAAGCGTATCCGTCCAGAAGG
>PDWI01006390.1_pt1 | contig 14999 bp, 13 predicted proteins | sample 1430891 | NCBI WGS metagenome assembly PDWI01 (sample SAMN01162508, study PRJNA174530) | Oral metagenome, whole genome shotgun sequencing project. | biome: Marine environment; feature: Marine mammal; material: Swab sample of the gingival sulcus; isolation source: swab sample of gingival sulcus... | reverse complement strand
TGAGACCCGGATTCGAACCGGGAATAGCCATGACATTACTGAAATCAGCAACCGGAGCTCCTCCCCCACCTGGCAGAGCCATACCTCAGCACCCTTATATTTATAATATAGGCACTATTTGTTATTTTTCAAGTATTTTTATCTTTAAAAAAACAGTATTTCTCTTAAAATTATGAAAATTTTCTCATTTTTTCTCAAAATATATGCAAATCTTTCCAAGGAAAAAACCTTGGACATATATTTTCGTACAAAAGACTTACGTCAAAAACAACAGCTTTTTTCATTTTCTCAATATATCTGCCCCCCTACAAAGGGGATATTGTCATAATGCCCTGAATAATCTTATGCTTCTTCCATGGTTCAAATATATCAAAACACATCAGACACCCCCAATAGCCTTGGCCTTTCATTCAAAAAAGGTAAAAAAGGGCCCTCCATTCTTGCGGATTTTGAAAATCTGTTTCACCCTTTAAGCCCCATTCCGCCTGTTCCTGGTACTATTGATGATGCCTTGTTCCCTCCCCGTCCCTTCAAGGCTGTTCTTTTTGATATTTACGGTACCCTCCTTTGCTCCGGAGCAGGAGATATAGGACTGACCTCCCTTGAAGGAGAGGACAATACCCGACTCTTTTCCATAGCCGGCAGGCCTGACTGTTCCCTCCCCTTTGGGGAAGTAAAGCAAAAATTAAAAGCTATAATAAAAGAGGAACACAGCAGGATTAGCCGGGAAAACCAAAGCACAAGCCCGGAAGTTGATATTATCAGGGTATGGGCCCTTTTTTATGAAGGAATTCAACACCCTGAAAAAAATATAAACAAATTTGTTCAAACGGCTCTGACCTTTGAATTATTGAACAATCCTGTAGATTTTATGCCGGGAAGTCTGGCTGTACTTAAGAGATTGAAAACAGAAGGGCTGGCTTTGGGAATAGTATCCAACGCCCAATTTTATACCCCTCTTATTCTGGAATACCTGAGTCGTTCATCCCTTGAAGACCTGGGTTTTTCTCCGGAACTTTGCTCATGGTCATACAGGCTGGGACGGGCAAAACCAGATGTTCTGATATTTGAAAAACCTCTTGCCAAGTTAAAGGAAATGGGTATAAAAAGGGAAGAGATTCTTTATGTGGGCAATGATATGCTTAAGGATGTGGCTCCTGCCTCCCGCCTGGGGCTTGGAACTGCCTTGTTTGCCGGGGATCAGCGCTCTTTAAGACTGAGACAAGAAAGCAAAAGCATCAGGGGGATTTATCCTGACTACTGTTTGAGCAAGATGGAACAGATACACAAAATTATCAAGGAAGTTTAGAACATGCTGAAGAAAAAGAAAAACAAGGAAAATACGTCAAGCCTGCCCCCGGCAGAGGGTACCGGGAAAAAAGATAGACCTCGTAAAAAAAATAAAACCTTTTTGAGCCTGAGGAAATTTATCCGCCGGCTTTTCTTCTTCTTGTTTCTGGCCCTGGCCGCTTTCCTTTTTTACAGGGGCTGGATACAGCTTCCCGAGGGCCGTTATGCCCTGATTTATACAAAAAACGGTGGTTATGATGCGACTTTGACTCCCCCGGGACAATTCGTATGGCGTTGGGAAAATCTGATTCCCGAAAACCTGAGTATCCGCCTTGTGGATTTTCCCCTGAAAACCCTGGAAACCACTTTGACCGGAGAGCTTCCTTCCGGCAATATTTATGGAGACTTTATTAATCAGGATGAGGCCTTTAGCATTGAGGCAAAAGTAAAATACAGTTACAGACTAATTCCTGAAAAAGCCCCTTTAGCTAAAAATACAGCCTCGGAAAATCCCTTTGAAAATCTTTATGAAGCGTATGAAGGAAGAGTGCGCCGGGAGATTCTGGCCTACTTGCAGAAGAACGGCACCCTGGCTTTGGAAAAGCCTGCAGAGGCTGAACAGAAATTAATGGAAAAGATACAGAAAGGAGATGGGATTTTTAAAATAGAAAATTTAGAACTCAAAAAGTTGATTTTGCCGGATCCGGAACTCTACAGGGAGGCTAAGAGCCTTTATCTTGAACACATGGAAGAAATGATCCGTGTCAAAACGGAAAAAAAGAAAGAAGATGTTATTCTTTTGAGTAATACAGAAGTAAAAATGGAGATTCTAAGGGAATATGGCAAGGTTCTAAGTGAGTATCCTGTGCTTTTGGACTATTTTGAGTTGGACAAAAATAAGCTGGATCCCCGCATCCTTACAGAAATAAAACAGTAGATTTGGCAAAAAACCTCCTCCGGATCACGTCCGGCGGTTTTCTTGTTCTGTTTGTTTAAGGGTTTTTCCGGGGCGTACCCTATTTTTCATAGAGGCAAGGGAGTCTGCTCGACCAAAAGCAGACTCCCCTCCTCTGGTAATTCCAGACAAACAATCAGATCCTTTCGCTGTCATACTCAATGAGGGTTTTTATATCCATATCCTCGGGTAGCGACCTTTTGTAATTTAAAAAAGGCAAACCTATAACCCCAAAAATATGTTTGACCCTGGCTCCCCCCATGGTCAAAAGCTCTACAGCCGCTCCCATGGTTCCTCCTGTAGCCAGAAGATCATCGGTTAAAAGGATATTCTTTCCCTGGGGAATATCCCTTTGATGGACTTCCACTTCTGCCTTTCCATATTCCAGCTGATAGGCTTTTTTGAGGGTTACCCCCGGCAGCTTCCCGGATTTTCGTACAAGAAGAAGGGGAATATTCATGGCCCTGGCAAAGGGAGCTGCAAAAAGAAAACCTCTGGACTCCACCCCGGCAACGGCATGAATGTTTTTATCCCTGTAATATTCCACCATCTGATCAATGCACCAGTTAAAAGCTTCGGGATTGGTCAAAATACTGGTAATATCGAAGTAGAGTATCCCCTTATGGGGAAAATCAGGAATTTTTCGGATTGAATCATCAAGATTGAATTCTTTGGACATTTGTACATCCTTTGTGAAAAAGATTGCCGGGTAACCGACTATGACACCCTACCTTTTAATTCCCCTTTGTGGCAAGAGGCAGTTTCCTTTTTACAAGATTTAATCTGCATTATGAGGTCCCTTTCTTTTGCAAGGTAAAAAATTAAAAGTTTAAGGTGTTTCTGGAACAGGGCAAAGTCTTGCAATTCAACAATTCCAATTTTAATTTTTAAGGAGAGCCATTTTTGCACATCAGTCCTGAAAATGAGTCCATTTAACCAATTTTCAGGGCTGAAATTCCAGGATTTTTTCCAAAATGAGAATTGCTGCTTGCGATTAAGGCCCCCTCCCTTTATATTGGGGAATATATAAACATTAAGGAGAAAATTAAAATGTCCATCAAATATAAAAACCTTGACGAAACCAAGGCCTTTAAGGCCCTTAAAAAACAGGCAGAAACTGTTGTCCCCAATGAGCTGTTAAATCCGGAAGGTATAAAAAAATCCAATATCCCTGCCGGAGGAGGGCTGCATTACAATTACGCTGCCAAAAGAATGGACAACTCTCTTATTGACCTTCTTCAGGACTTGGCAGAAGAACAGCAGCTCATAGAAAAATACAAGGCCCTGCTGGCAGGAGAGCTGGTCAATACGGGAGAAAAGCGCATGGTTTTACATCAGCTTACCAGGGGGCAGCTTAACGGTCCGGTTGAATTCAAGGGAACGAATCAGCGCCATTTTTATAAAGAGCAGGCTGCCCGCATGGAAGCATTCAGCCGAAAAATTCATTCAGGAGAAATCAAGGGGTCCACCGGAAAAAAATTTGATACCGTTATCCAGATTGGCATAGGAGGTTCGGATCTGGGGCCCAGGGCTCTGTATCTGGCCCTGGAACATGCCTGTCCCCTGCTTATGAAGGGCTATTTTATCTCCAATGTGGATCCCGATGATGCCAACGGGGTTTTAAAAGGGATTGACTTTGAAACCAGCCTGTTTATTCTGGTTTCAAAATCAGGAACAACCCAGGAAACCCTGGCTAACAGAAACCTTGTTCTGGAAAAGGCCAAAGCCGCCGGAATAAAGGGGTATAAGCCTTCTGCCCACATTGTGGCAGTAACCAGCCAAACCAGTCCCCTGGCGGATTCTCCCGATGTACTGGATTCTTTTTATATGGACGATTTTATCGGGGGACGCTACTCTAGTACCTCTGCTGTGGGGGGTGTCATTCTATCACTGGCCTTTGGTTTTCCTGTATTTCAGGAGATTTTGGACGGCGCGGCTGAAAGCGACAAACTTTCCCTGAACAGGGATATTCGTTCCAATGCGGCCCTGATGGATGCCATGATAGGCCTGTACGAACGAAATGTCCTTAACTATCCTGTAACGGCAGTACTCCCCTATAGCCAGGGCCTGTCCCGCTTTCCCGCCCATTTGCAGCAGCTGGATATGGAAAGTAACGGTAAGTCGGTCAATCGGCAGGGAGAACCGGTAAATTACAAAACAGGCCCGGTAATCTTTGGAGAGCCAGGAACCAACGGTCAGCATTCCTTCTATCAGCATCTGCACCAGGGAACAGACATTATTCCCCTTCAGTTCATCGGCTTCAGGGAATCCCAAATGGAAGGAGACAGGTTTTACGAGGGTTCCAGCAGCCAGGACAAACTCAAGGCTAATCTGGCTGCCCAGATTACCGCCTTTGCCACAGGAAAGCCCAGCAGGGACAAAAACAAGAATTTTCAAGGGGGCCGGCCCAGCTCCCTGATTGTGGGGGAAAGACTAACTCCCGAAGCTTTGGGAGCCCTTTTGGCCCATTTTGAAAACAAGGTGATGTTTCAGGGCTTTTGCTGGAATATCAATTCCTTTGACCAGGAAGGGGTACAGCTGGGCAAGATTCTGGCAAAAGAAGTTCTTGGCAGCACGGAAAACATGAATCCGGTTTTAAAGGCTTATGCACAGCTTCTGGCCAGTAGGAAACTAAGGATTTTTTAACTCATGTAAAGGAATTGGGCATTGAAAGAAGCCGGGTAGATACGCCATATACGCTTGCTGCCATGAATCGGCAACATTTTATGCCCACCCTGACTTTTTATTTTTCTGGAAATATTGCCCTCAAGCCTCCGGCCCGCTATACTGCATGGCATGAGACAAAAAACAAAAGACAGGCTGACAATTAAACAGATTTTAAAACTGGAGCCCCAAAGGGGCATTGAAATTGAGGTGCAGGGCTGGGTCAGAACCAAGCGGGACACAAAGGAGCTGGCCTTTATTGCCCTGAATGACGGTTCCTGCATGGCTAATCTTCAGGTCATTGCCGATAAGGATAAAATTGCCGAAAATGTAATTCACACTCTGGGTACCGGGGTAAGCTGCGGCGTAAAGGGCCTTTTGGTGGCTTCTCCTGCCAAAGGCCAGGCGGTGGAACTTCAAGCCCGGGACATTGAGATTTTGGGAGACTGTCCTTCCGACTATCCTCTGCAAAAGAAAAGGCATTCCTTTGAGTTTTTAAGGGAAATTGCCCATTTACGGGCCAGAACCAACACCTTTGGGGCCGTAGCCAGGGTGCGCAATGCCCTGACCATGGCAGTACATAATTTCTATCAAGAGCGGGGATTTTTCAATGTCCATACTCCCCTTATTACGGCCAGTGACACAGAGGGTGCCGGAGAGATGTTTCAGGTAACCACCCTGCCTTTTGAAACCTTTGACAGTTCAAAGGGCATTGACTATTCCCGGGATTTCTTTGGAAAAAAGGCCTCGTTGACGGTGAGCGGACAGCTTTCCGGGGAAACCTACGCCACCGCTTTGGGACGAATTTACACCTTTGGCCCCACTTTCCGGGCAGAGAATTCCAACACCTCCCGGCATTTGGCGGAATTCTGGATGATTGAGCCGGAAATGTCTTTCTGCGATATTCATGGAAACATGGATCTGGCGGAAGAATTTTTAAAGGACGTACTGTCCCGGGTTTTGGAAAACTGTGAAGAGGATATGGCTTTTTTCAATCAGTTCATACAAAAGGGGATTATTGAAGATTTGAAAAAGGTAATTTCTTCGGAATTTGTTCGTATTTCCTATACCCAGGCCATTCGTGAACTGGAAGCCTCGGGCAAAAGCTTTGAATATCCTGTATCCTGGGGTATTGATCTGGCTTCCGAGCATGAACGCTATCTTACCGAAGAAAAATACAAAGGTCCTGTAATCATCACCGACTACCCCAAGGAAATCAAAGCCTTTTACATGAAGCTTAACGAAGACAGCAAAACCGTGCGGGCCATGGACGTGCTGGTTCCCCGTCTGGGAGAGATCATTGGAGGCAGTGAAAGGGAGAACCGCTACGATGTGCTTATTCAAAGGATGAAAGAGATGAATCTTGATCCTGAAGATTACTGGTGGTACTTGGATTTGCGCAAATACGGTTCTGTTCCCCATGCGGGCTTTGGCCTTGGTTTTGAACGTCTGGTGCAGTATGTAACGGGAATGGCCAATATCAGGGATGTAATTCCCTATGCCCGCTCTGCCAAAAACTGCGAATTTTAAGCAGACGGCTTTGGCTGTACCAGAGAAAAGGGCGGGTTCCCTGTGGGGGCTGGATTACCCGGGCATGGAAGCTTTTGTCCGGCAGAACTGGGGAAAAAGCCCAACCTATGGGGATGCCCTTTTCCGGCATATTTATGGGAATTCTTCAGGGGACAAGACCTTCCGCAGTAGTTCCGGGTTCAAGGATTTTTTGAAAATTCTTGAAAAGGAGCTTTCCCTGCCCCCTGTTTCTGCCTGCCGGAGGGAAGACAATGGGGTTAAATTTCTTCTGGATCTGGGAGAAAAAACTTCTCCTGAATCTGTCATCATCCCCATGGCCACCTCTGCTACCCTCTGCCTGTCTTCCCAGATAGGTTGTGCCTATGGTTGTTCTTTCTGTGCCACAGGAGCCTTGGGCTTTATCCGCAATTTGTCGGCAGCAGAGATTCTGGCCCAGTATGAAACAGCCCGGCGTCTGGATGAAGGAAAGAACCTGCGTAATATTGTGTTCATGGGCATGGGAGAGCCCTTTGACAATTTTGAAGCGGTCATCCGGGCTTTGGATATTCTTTCTGATGAACGGGGAGCAGCCATTCCCAAAAGACGGATTTCCCTGTCCACCGCAGGACATATTCCGGGAATCCGCCGTCTGACAGAGTTGTGCCGCCGGGAGCCTGGGAAAAACTACCACTGTCTGCATTTAAGTCTGAGCCTCCATAGCGGGGTGGATAAAAGTCGTTCCGCCCTTATGCCTATCAACAGGCTCTATCCCCTGGGGGAAATAAAAAAAGCCCTTTTGGAATCCCCCTACAGCCGCCGAAAAGACGGGCTGTACATCGAATATCTGCTTATTCCCGGCATAACAGATACCGATAGGGAAATAGGGGCTCTGAAATTTTTTTTAAAAGGGCTTAAAAGCAAAATTAACCTTATCCCCTATAATCCGGTGCCTTGCTGCACCTGGCGGGGGCCAAAGGAGGAAGAAGTGCAAAGGGTCCTGGATTCTTTAAGACTGGAAGGCTTGTTCTGCCGGATCCGAAAAAGCAAGGGTAGAAGCATAATGGGGTCCTGCGGACAGTTAGGGGCACAGGAGTTAAAAGCATGAATAAATTGGAAGAAAATACATTTAACAAACAGGCATGGCACCTTCAAACAGGAGACGTGGTGTTTCGGGAAGGAGAGGTTGGCCGGGAAATGTACATCATCCTCAGTGGAGAGGTTGAAATCCGTAAAAAAACAGCTAAAAATGCTTACAAAGTGCTTGTTGTTCTTAAAAAAGGGGATTTTTTTGGAGAAATGGCCATCATCGAAGACAAACCCCGCACGGCTACTGCCGTGGCCCTTACCACCTCCCGATTGATGAAACTGGATTCCAGTTCCTTTTACGGGATGGTGGAACAAAGTTCTGATTTTGCAGTCAAAATGATTAAAACCCTGTCTTTCCGCTTAAGAAAAGCCGACCTTTTAATCGAACATCTTTTGGGATCCAATGATGAAAGACAAACCATCCTTGGTCTGGCTTCCTATGTAAAAAGCCATTCCGGACTGGAAGCCGGCCACGGTGAATACAAAGTGGTTTTGCGGAATTTTTTCCTTTGGTCTTCCAATCATCTTGGTTATTCTGACAAGATGATTCAGGCGGCTCTTTTACGGCTCATCAAAAGGCGGATTTTGAGGGTTGCCAATCCCAAAGAGAAAATTTCCGAAATTTTTATTTCAAGGAATCTGCTGAACCGTCTTTAAGCAGGCTGATAACGGCTCCTTTTGGGGTTGTTTTAAATCTAAAGACCTCACAGGCTCTTGACGTTGAGGCTGTAAGGTTTCCCGGCTCTTTATTCTTCCTGACTTAAAAGGTTCTGATTCTGCATTTCCTCCAGAACCCGGAGGATTTCCGGCAAAAGCTGTTTTTTCCGTGAGAGGATTCCCGGAAGATCGTATAAACCGGGACTGATTTTTTTGTAAAGGAGTTTTTCTTCCCCTTCATGGTAATCTGTCATAAACAGGATACTTCGTACCTTTATGACATCCGTAACCAGAAGCATGACCCAGTCAAGCCCCTGTTCCTTCTTGACCCCTTCCAGAGCTTTCAGGTATTGCTCCTTTACCTGTTCTGCATCCTCCAGGGTAACCACTTCCACCTGGGAAATGCCTATGGCTGTCCCTTCCCTGTAAATTTTAAAATCTCCGTTAACCACTTCATCTGGCTCACTTTCCCGCAGGGAGACATTTTGACTGAATAAGATTTCCGCAAAGGTATCAAAATCCATCCTGGCCAGTTTTAAAAGTTCCCGAAGAGCATTCCGGTCAACAGGGCTTGTGGTGGGAGACTTTAACAAAACCGTATCAGAGAGTATTCCCGAGGCCAGAAGGGCCGCTGTTGAAGGGCTTATCTCCACAGCATTCAGAAGAAAATGGGTGTACACAATGGTACAGGTGCTGCCTACAGGGCGGGCATACACATAAATGGGCTGCCTTGTCCGGCTGTTCCCCAAGCGGTGATGATCTATAATTTCCACAATTTCCGCCTGTTCTGCACCAGGGATGGACTGAGCCAGTTCGTTATGATCCACAAGGATGAGCTTTTTCTTTGGTTTTTCAATAAAACAGCGGCGGGTAACAATGCCGGCAAATTGCCCGTCTTCCATGACAGGAAGGCCCCTTAAACTGGAATTGACAAGGATGTCCTTGGCTTCGTCAAAATCCTGGCTTCCCTCCATGGTCATGGACTTGGTGTTCATAACATTTTTTAACGGGCTGCTCAGGCGCAGAAGGCGGATGGTTTCTGCTGTATCCATCCTGGAAATAAAGATGGTACCCTTGTATCCCGATATGTCAAGGGACAGTTTTTCATCATGGTCTATTCCTGTGAGGATAATGGCAGGAAACTGCTCTTTCAGGGCGAAATTTAAAAGTTTTTCCCTCAACCCTATAACCAGAACCGGTTTATGGGGAAGCATGGCATTAATACGGGCCACACTGCTTTCAAAGGGCATGGCTCCAGTCAGTATGGGGGCCTTGAACTCCTGCTCTTTACCTCTGCGGTAAAAATAGCCGGGCAGAACCTGTTGCAGATTGTTAATTCTGAAGGCATAAATGGGCCTGGTATCCCTGTTTTCACTAATCAGAAAGCCCGAAATTTCATGAAGGCTTATGATTCCTTTAAAATCGGTATCATTTTCAAAGACGGGAATAACGCTTAAATTTTCCTCATCCAGCTTGCGTATGGCTGATAGAACCGGAGCGTTCATATCCATAATGGGAACATCCCGTTTGGCAATATCTCCCACCTGGGGAGCAATATCCTTGATGAGCCTTGGGGGGGCTATGTCAAATTTCCGGAAGATCTCTTTTGTCTGGTTATTCATCCTGCCGCAGCGTATGGGGATGTAATGGTTTTCCGGATCAATTTTATTTTTCAGGATGCTGTAACAGTAAGCACTGCATACCGAGTCTGTATCGGGATTTCTATGGCCTGTGATGTAGATGTCTGCCAAGGCCTGCTCCTTTTCATTTTACTTTATAAGCCCGGGCTGAAGCCTTTAGCAGCTGGCCGGAAAGCCAGCGGGGTGCATGCCCTTTTTCTGCGCCTCTTGCCCGTATGGGACTGTTTTTTTCCAGGTTATCAGGATCGGTAAGGTTCATGTTTTCCAGAATAATGCCCTTTCTGTAATTATGGTGTATATATTTCACATTACCCTTGTTGTCCATGGATACAACCATGCCTATATGGGTGAGTAAATCATCTTTTTTCCCATTCTTGTTTCTATCATAGGTATTATCCCAGAAAAGGAGATCCCCTGGAGCTGGATGTTTGGTTTTATACAACAGGCCCTGCTCTTCCATAAGGGCGTAAAGCCTCTGCACTCCTCCTCCGGAATAGGAGGCCATAAAAGGCTGCAAATCCTTGCCTGAACGGTCGTATATGGCCAGAACCACACCGGAGCAGTCCAGATTAAAGCATTTTCCTTCCACATTCAGGCGGTTTCGTCCCAGAGCCCAGTAGGCTGAATCCACCAGCCGCTTCTGAATATCCTCCAAATCCCCTTCCTCCTGATAAGAGTCCGGGGGGGCCGGGCCTGTAGTAACGCATGAGCTTGCAATCCATGCAACAAGGATAAATTCTATTACCGGAACAAGAATCCTGTACCTTTTGGAAGTCCCTTTCATTTGAAACTCCTTGCTCCCTCCGGGGATGCTGGTTATTTTTCCCATTATAATATATTTTGGAAGGGTAAATCAATTCCCTGAACAGGAGGATATATGGCATTTTTCAGTAAAATTGACCCGGAGGTTTTAAGGCATTTGGAACTTCTGGCCAAAAAATACAGTCCCCATTCTCCCCTGGCTCTGGAACGCCTGGTCAAGGGCTGGCGTTTAAAGGAAAAGATTTTTATGAAACAGCTTAAGCAGCATCAAATGACCCTGGAAACGGAGCTGGAAGCAGATGAATCCCGGGCCTTCCTTTTATTGAGTTACTCCGGCTCCATTTTGGGGGTGGGCCCCTCTGATGCAGGAGGAAGCCGCCAGCTCATCTATGCAGGAATAGGCCTGAGAAAGGATATTCCGGAAACTCTGGTGGAAAAATGTATAAAACTTAAAGGTCCGGTAAAACTGGATGGAGAGGTTGAATTTACAGGGGGAGCCCTGAAAAAAAGTTCCCCCATATACAAGATTGCCCTTATGGGAGAAACAAGCTCGACAGAACAGCTGGCTCAAGTAGACAACGTAACCCGCCTTATAACCCGGGAATTTGTTACCGTTAATAATAGAACCATCCTGCCCCAATAGTCCATGGATCATAAAAATTCCATCCGGCTCCTTGGGGAGCTGCGCCGTATAAGCCTGTCTCCCGTTGTGGACAGCCTTTCCCTGCTTAAGGATGTTTTGCAACTGGTCATGCGCAGTCAGGCCGGATTGTCCCCGGAAATCCGGCCTCTTGACAGCCGTGGCACAGGGGGCGGGCTCCTCATGCTGAATACGGAACTCCCCCTTTTGGTACTTCCCGATCTTCATGCCAGAAGGGATTTTCTGATGGGGGTTTTGGAGAAAAAACTGGCCCGGGGAATTAGCGTTTTTGAAGCGTTATGCCGGAAGGAACTGCAAATTCTCTGTCTGGGAGACGGTTTTCATTCCGAAAACAGAGGCCTTTCCCGTTGGCTGGACAGTCTGGAAGAGTACAAAAAAGGGTACCGTCAACACAGGGCCATGGATTTGGAAATGGCCGAAAGCCTGGGGCTGATGGAGATGGTCATGATTTTGCAGGGAAGCTTTCCCTCCCGTTTTTTTTTCCTGAAGGGAAATCATGAAAATATACTGAACGAAGAAGGGGCCGGGAATCACCCCTTTGGAAAGTATGTATATGAAGGAGAGATGGTTAAAGCCTGGATTTTGCAATTCCTGGGGGAGGCTTTTCTCCATTCCTATAATATATACGAAAAGAGTTTGCCCTATATGGCAGTTTCTAAAGCCCTCCTCTTTTCCCACGCAGAACCAGCAGCCTGCTACAGTCCTGATGAAATTATTAATATTTACCCTTGGGATGAAATAAAACTGGGGCTGACCTGGACAGGAAACGGCCAGGCAAAAGAAGGTTCTGTCCAGGAAATGCTTACCCTCTGGTCTTCCCGATTTTCCCGTATTTTTTCCCATTGCGTAGGGGGACATCGCCCCATCCATGGCCTGTATAACCTAAGAGCTGAGGGGCATTATGTACAAATACACAACCCTGATCTTTATATTGTCCTGTTTACAGACCAAACCACGCTCTTTGAGCCGGAAAGAAATATTGCAGATTTACAACGGGTAAGGAAGCTGTTCCTGTAAAGGGCAATCGTCAAAAACCGGCACATATCCGTTCAGGCAAAAATGCCAGAAGGGAGAACAGGGTGGAAGCTCAAAGGAGGGGACAAAGGTAAAAATCATGAAAAAATGAAAATTAAGAAAGGCTGAAATTTCCTGCCCCCCCTTTCCTGACTATCTGGATTCAAAGTATTTTGCCAGCTCCCCGGGCTTCAGAATTCCCATGTCGGTTACAATACCGGTACATAGCTCCGGGGGGGTAATGTCAAAGGCTGGATAATACCCTTTAACCCCGTCCATGGTAATTTTTGTATCCAGGGATTTCATGACCAGCATGGGATCCCTTTCTTCAATATGTACAGTAGAAAGGTCTTTGTGTTTTTTATCCGGGGTTCCGGTACAATAATAGGGAATGCCGAAATGACGGCAGGCCAGGGCTATTTGAAAGGTCCCCACCTTGTTAATGACATGACCGTCCATGGTAATCACATCCGAGGCAGATACAAAAAGATCAATTCCTTTTTCCCTTATGGTAAAAGCAGGCATGTTATCGCATATAACTGTTACATCAAAACCCATATCCCGGGCTACGCTGGCGGTGAGTCTGGCCCCCTGATAATAGGGTCTGGTTTCAGCACAGAAGAGTTTCACCTCTTTTCCCTGCTCCCGGCAGGTTCTGAGCATGGTTCCCACGACGGTTCCCCCAAAGCACTGAGTAAGGATTGTCCCCCCTTCCGGGATTAAATCTGCCATAAATTCCCCAACTTTTGTGTATTTGGCGTAGTTGCCGTTTGCATAGTTCAGGGCATACTGAAAAAGGCTGTCTACCACCATTTCAGGAGATTCTCCCCGGTCCATAACCTGACAGGCTTTCAGATAGCTTCCCTCTACAATCCTTTCCATTTGGGCCACTGTGGTAGGCCGGGCATGAGACAGGGCATAGGACGCTTCCTTAAGGTAAGATTTTATTTCTTTTATACCTTTGGCATAGGCCTGATGGGCAGCCAGGGCCATCCCCATGGCCGCGGTAATATAGGGTCCTTCACTCTGAGTTACCATATCCTTTATGGCCCCGGCTACTTGCTGATAGGTTGCACATTCCACATATTCGGTACGAATGGGATAAATTCTCCGATCCAGAATTCTAACCTTTCCGTTTTCATACCAAGCGATGTTTTCAAATTGAAGCATAAAGGCCAGGCCCTTGTCATTTCTTTCCATAAAAATTCCTCCTTTTTTGATGCCATATGCAAGGATCGGCATTTTATCATAATAGGGCATCTAATTCTGATTCGCAAGTTTTTGAACAGAAGGTAATATTTAATTTGACAAGTCGGACAAGTTGGAAAAAAGCCCCCCCCCGGAAACAAGAGAGAGTCTTAAAAAAGAATAGCAATTCCAATTTTAAGGTTTTGGGCAAGCCATTTTTGTATATTGAACTGAAAAATAGCTCCTTTAGTCAATTTTCAGGTCAAAAGTATGGAATCTCTTCCAAAATTGGAATTGTTGAAAAAAGAAATATGGAACTTCCCTTTCTGCCTGTTTTTTGCTATTTTGTCCCTTATTATGGAAGTTTTTATACTGGGCACCGGAGGAATGATGCCCCTGCCGGGAAGACATTTGACCTCTGTACTTTTGAGACGGGAAGGGGATCAGTTCCTCTTTGACTGTGGTGAAGGGACTCAGGTTTCGTTAAGAAAGTTAAACCTGAAATGGAAGAAAATTACAACCATTTTTATTTCTCATACCCATGCGGATCATATTACTGGTTTGCCGGGTATTCTTATGCTTTCCAGTCAGGTGGAGCGAACCGAACCTCTGAGGATTATTGGGCCTCCCAAAATTAGGGAGTATGTAGAAACCAGCCGGAATGTACTGGATATGTATGTCAATTACGAGATTCACGTACAGGAAATTCAGGAACCTGAAAAACCCCAGCTCGTATATGAAGATGAGGCGTTGACTGTTAAAGCCGTTCCCCTGCGGCACTCCAGGGTTTGTGTTGGTTATGTTCTGGAAGAAAAAAAACGGCCCGGTGTTTTCTATCCGGAAAAAGCCAGGGCCGCTGGAGTCCCCTGCGGTCCCCTATGGTCCAGGCTTCAAAATGGAGAAGCCGTTACTTTGGAGGATGGCCGGAAGATAGAGCCTGGCGCGGTGGTCGGCAGCCCCCGGAAGGGGCGTAAATTCAGCTTTGTTACAGATACAGCTTTTCAGCCTTCTCTGGCTGGACAAGTAAAAGGTTCTGATCTGTTTATATGCGAAGGGATGTTTGAGCGGGCTTTGGCTGATTCAGCCAGAGAAAAGAAGCATCTAACTTCAAGTCAGGCTGCATCCATAGCCAGTAAAGCCGGAGGAATAGGCAAAATGGGTTTGATTCATTACAGCCCGCGTTACACGGAACGGGAACTCAAGATCCTGCTCCAGGAGGCCCGGGAACTTCCTCCCCATTCCAATTAGGCTGAATCTCGAGTTTTTTTGCAATAGGCTTTCCTGTATAAATGGAATCTTCCCCCTGTATTCCCAAACCCGGATTTCTGTCCTGCCGGAGCTTTACAGCTTGCTCCCGGATGTGGCGATGCCGGCAATAAAGTGTTTTTGAAAGATAATGTAAATCAGAATCATGGGCAGACAGGCTAGAAGGGAGGCCGCCATTAGCTCCGGATAATTCGAGGCAAACTGCCCCTGTAATTTTGCCAAAGCCGCAGAGAGGGGCATGGTGTTCTGGTCTGTATTGACCACAAGGGGCCACATCAGCTCCTTGAAGGCAAAAAGAGCGGTAAAA
>PDWI01011109.1_pt1 | contig 15000 bp, 13 predicted proteins | sample 1430891 | NCBI WGS metagenome assembly PDWI01 (sample SAMN01162508, study PRJNA174530) | Oral metagenome, whole genome shotgun sequencing project. | biome: Marine environment; feature: Marine mammal; material: Swab sample of the gingival sulcus; isolation source: swab sample of gingival sulcus... | reverse complement strand
TGCTCTTGCTGCTCGGCAAAGATTTTGCTGGTGAGTGTACGGGAGAGCCGTAGAGAGGTAACAATGGTGGTGAAATCTTGCTCTTTTACCGGTATGGGCAGGAGATCGATCTGTTCTTTGGCAACAGCCTGGGACAGAGTTGTTTTTTTCTCTTTATCGGGTGTACTCATTGGGCAATGGATACGGTAATTACTCTTTATTGTTGCAGTGTCATCCGTTTAAGCAGGATTTTTTGATGCATTAAAAACGTCATAGTATTACACTATATTCTTTAATAGTAATATAGTATTGGTAAATAATGTCATTTTTTTGCTATCTGTGATTTAATCTTCGGTCTTTTTGCAGCACTTGTGGTGTAGATGAAAGAGTTGGAAGGAGTAACAATTCTCGTTGCTGAGGATGATGATGGAATATTATCCCTTTTACAGACTTTTTTTGAAACCCATGGTGCAACGGTTTATCCAGAAGAGAGTGGGCGTGATGTCTTGGAACATATAGCGGCGTTTCGTCCCAACCTTGTTTTACTCGATGTGGTTATGCCCTATGCAGATGGGTTCTCTCTTCTTGGCGATTTGCGCAGCGGGGGAGATTTTACCCCGGTTATTATGCTTACCGACAAGAGTACCGTGGAAGATATGGTAAAAGGGCTTGATTGCGGTGCTGATGATTATATAGCAAAACCCTTCAGCACCAAGGAACTTCTTGCCCGGGTAAAGAGTGTTCTCAGGCGTGTGGAGATGGCTCATGGAGGGGAAAAAAATGAGACTCTCGGTTTTGGTAATGTCCAGATCAACCCTTTATCCAGAGAAGTTGTGGTTGCCGGAACAGTGATACTGCAACTGACCAAAACCGAGTTTGATCTGCTCTGTTATCTTGTGGAAAGGAAGGCAAAAGTTGCCTCTCACACCGATCTGCTTAATGATGTATTGGGTTATAAAAACCCTGTTGAGACTAAAGCTCTGGTGATGCATATCGCCAATATCAGAAAAAAAATGGCAAAGTTCGGGGTGCTGGGCGGTAAAATTGAGACGGTTGCAGGTGTTGGTTATATGCTTAAGGAAGAAGAGGTGTAGGCGTTTTGCTTCTTCATATTGCGTGATTATTGCTATTTTTCAGGGAGGAGAGTAATGGTTTCTTGTAAATCGAAAAAGAGAGGGGGCGTACCAAAACAGTTATTTTTCGCAGTTTTATTGGTGGTGGCAGCCTTCTCTTTTCGCTTTGATATGGCGCAGGCAAAAGAGGAGATGCTGCTTGTTCCCATCTATATCGAAGAGGGGATTTCTCTTATCCATCTAACGGAGAAATACTGCACCTCCAAATATCACTGGAAAGAGATTGCGCAGATCAATAATTTGACCGAACCCTATAAGATATATGAGGGAGATACGGTAAAGATTCCTCTTGAACTGCTGAAAAAAAAGATTGCTTCTGCCAGAATCTCCTCAATTGTTGGTAGTGTCTACCGCCTGCAAAGTGATGATGGCTCTCTGCAGCCAGTAAAGGAGGGGGAGAAGATTGGTGCTGGCGAGACGCTGGTAACAGGTGAGGATGGTTTTGCCTATCTCGTTTTATCAGATAATCGTTTTATTCGTATTTCAAGTAACTCACAATTTACCTTCACCTATCTTTTTCAACTTGAAGACAAGAGCTTAAAGGCAGAATTTTTTCTTGAAAATGGTAATGTCTCCATTGATGTGCGCAGGAAACTGGGCAAAAACGAGACAATGCAGACCAGAACGCCCATTTCGATTACCGGTGTTCGCGGCACTTTTTATCGGGTGAAAATGGATGGAGATACCAGCGCAGTTGAGACTCTGCGTGGCAATGTTGCCCTCTCTGCTGCTGGCTCGATGGTGATGGTAAAAGAGGGAAAGGGTAGTCTTGTTAAGGATGGCGCACCTCCTTCTGCACCGCAAAAGCTGCCTCCTGCCCCGCCTGTTCCCGCAATGAAAAAGGTTTACCGCGAACCTGGCTTGCGGATTGCCTCCCCGCAGGTAAAAGAGGGACATTGCCGCTTGCGTATCTGTAGCGATAAGGCCGGTGAAACGACAGTGTGGACAGCAGAAAGTACTGATGGTAAGGACTTCCTCATCGTCGGGCTGGAAGATGGTGAGTACTACGCATTTTTTACCACTATAAACGCTCAAGGGCTCGAGGGGCTGCCTACAGCAGCTATTCCTTTTCTTCTGCGTACTGTTCCTGGGGCACCAGTGCTCTCTTCTCCCTATGATGGCAGACAGCTTTTTGACCCGGCATTTACCTTTCGCTGGTTAAAAGGCAAGGGCGATGCAGGGTATCGGGTGCAGGTCGCCTCGGATAAGGAGTTTACCAACCTTCTTGCCGAAGAGGAGTGCGAAGATACCGAATATACTTACCAGAATGCCGCACCCGGAACCTACCATTTTCGGGCACAGGCCGTTGCCGATGATGGTTTTTGCTCCAACTACAGCCTTGCCGACAGCGTGGAGATCAAGGAGCTGCCAGAGTTTGGCCCCATTCCTCCTGTTGCTGCTGGAGAGAAGGTTGTTTTGCGGTGGCAGGGAATGGGTGATGGCGTGTTCTATGATGATGCGTGCAGTGCTGCCTTCGGGGGTAAAAAGCCCCTGGATTCCGGCACGGGAGCTGAAGGTTGCTGCTCCTGAACTGGGGCTGGCAGATGCGGTAATTGCTGGTTTCTTTATCGCTCTGTTTTTCCTTTAGTAATTTACAGGAGAAAGTTTTTGCATTGGAAAAGTCGGGTTGGTGTTTTTCTGTTTGTTGCGTGTCTCTCCGCTTTATTGGCGCAGACTGGTTTTTTTGTTCGTCAGGCGGAACAGGTGTTAAGCCTGTTGTTTGTTCTGCGGGGTGAGCAGCAGATAAGTCAGGAGATAGTGATTGTTGGGATTGATGAACATTCCATAGATGAGCTTGGTCCCTGGCCCTTTCCCCGTGAAAAGCACGCCCTTCTTTTTGAGCGGTTAAGAGAGGCTCGTGCTGTTGGTTTTGATATTATCTTTGCTGAAAAAAGCGAAGAGATGCGACTTCTTGCCAGCGAGGGTGTGCCGGTAGTGATGGCTGCTGCTGCAAGTTATGAGGGGAAGATGTTGGCACCCGATGTCTCTTCCAACCCGTGGATAAAACTGGGGCATATAGAGACAGAGCTTGGCAGGGACGGTATTGTCCGCCGGGTTATTTTGCATAAAAACGGTCTGCCCTCCTTTGCTCTTGCCATGGCAGGAGCGAAATGGATAGAAGATGCCGATGCCATGCGCTTAATCAACTTCTATGGCCCGGAATTCACCTTTCCCTATCTCTCCTATAGTGATGTGGTGCAGGGGAAGTATCCTGTGGGTTTTTTTAAGGATCGTTATGTGCTGATTGGTGCCAAAGCCATTGGTTTGGGCGATGTGCATATGATTCCTTTTAGCAGGGTACGTCCTGTGCCAGGTGTTGAGATTCAGGCGACTATCCTCAATAACCTGTTTGACTCCTGTTTCTTGCAAACATTCTCTTTCTTTCAACAGTTTCTTGCAGCCCTCTCCCTGTTGGCTGGTCTGTTGCTCCTCTTCCCCCTCTATAGCTTGGGCAGAGATTTATTGATGGTTGGTGCCGTTCTGGTTGTGTTGGCGGGGCTTTCCTGGCTGCTATTTACACAAAATCTCTTTTTTGATCCATTTTTTCCTGCGGTGGTGGCTGTTTTGGGGTATTTGCTGCATGCCGCTGTTGTCTGGATGAGTGTAACCAGCGATGTGTTGCGGGAGATTCGGGAATTAAATCGGAAGCTGGAGGAGGGGACACAGGCTTTTTTTCGTACAGTTCCCTATCCTTTGATTTCTGTGGTCAAGGGAACCGGATATGGTAACAGGGAGCGTTTTGGCGGGCTGGACAGGCATCTTGAACGCCTAAACAAGGGGATTCAGGCGTTGTTTCTGCAAAATGGTTTTGTTCAACATCTGGTGAGTGCTGAAGCCCCGCCCCTGGTCTTCTGGGATAAGGAGTCTGGGCAGATTGTTGTTGCCAATTCCCGTTTTTCAACGCTTTGGCAGAGCCTTAAAATTTCTGCAGAACCACCGGATCTGGCCACTTTCTTTCAGATTCTGCAAGAAAACAGAGTGCAGAAAGAGCATGAGAAAAAAAGTGGAGCATCTCTTGCTGCCAGCCAAGTCAAACTGGGAGAGGAGCTTGTCTGTGATATTTTTTTACGGGTGCAGGGGCAGCGGATGTATCTGCGGGTGGTGGCGCATGAGGTTGACGATCAGGCCTTTGGTTTTAAGGGGGTTTTGGCAAGTCTGACCGATGTTACCGAGATCAGAGAGCTGGAGAGATTGAAGGGAGAGGTGATGAATATTGTCTCCCATGAGTTGAAACTGCCGCTCACCACTATTATGGGCTATGGAGAGATACTTGCCGATTCTCTTGAAGGAGAAGAGAAGAAGTATGCCCTTAACATTGCCTATCAGGCACAGCGGTTAAACGGAATGATCGTCGATTTTCTTGATATTGCACGTATTGAAAGCGGAAAATATATGATGAATCAGTTCCCCTTTGATTTTATCACTGTTATCAATGATGCTTTAGCTGTTGTCGATGCGGCGGCGGCCAGCAAGCAGATCTCCCTTAAAAGTGAGCTGCCCGCAAAGGTTACGCCACTTATGGGAGATGAGGCTTTGATGACCCAGCTTGTAATAAATCTGCTTGATAATGCCGTCAAATTTAGCCCGGAGAAGACCGTTGTTACATTGAAACTGAAAGAGCAGGAGAATGAGTTTTATCTCTTTGTGGCAGATGAGGGGAGTGGCGTTGCAGATGATGAAAAGAAAGAAATTTTTAATAAATTCTCTCGCGGCGCAGGTAAGCGTAGGGGAACGGGGTTTGGTCTTGGCTTAAACTTTGTTGCGCAGGTGGTTGAGAGTCATGGCGGTTCAATATGGATAAGTGATGCCGATGGCGGCGGTGCCGTTTTTCATCTGCGCCTGCCGCAGAGAAAATAGGCATTACTCTTTTGGGACTTTAGCTGCAGGAGAGGAAATCCCGCCAGGAGTGTATCTCTCGCTGCAAGATTGTATGACAGCACAGATGAAGGGTATGAAGTGCTGCAAAAGTATCTGCTGTAGAAGGTTTGAGCCGACCGAGCCTCTCAAGGGGTATATCTTGTGCTGCATGGAGTATCTTGACTGTCCCGGGCTCAAGAGAAAGGGATGTCTGTTGCGGCTTGCACTTAGAGCAGAGCAGGGCACCATTGTGGGGATGAAGAATATATCTCTTTCCTGCGGAGGGTGCTTGCCGGCACTCTTGGCAGCTACCCAGTTCTGGCCGATAACCAAGCAGGTCGAGATAACGAAGGAAAAAAAAGGTGATTATTTGCTTTCCTTCCTCTTTTTGTTGAAGATTATGTAGTGCCCATAAAGAGAGGCGGAATAGCTGCTGGTCGCTTTCCCCCTCTTTTATCCCGGCTAAAAGGAGTTCTTGTACTACCGAGGCTGCAAGGTAGGCGGGATAGTAAGTGCGAAGTGTTGGGAAGCTGGTATAGAGTTCCGCCTCATGGAGAAAGGCAATTGATCTTGTGGGCTTTATGGTGAAATCAATAGAGAGGTAGCTGAATATCTCGAGCTTATTGACAAAACGCCTTTTGCTTCTCCGTGCTCCTTTGGCAATGGCTGTTATCCGCCCTGCCTGTCGGCAGTAGAGGGATAGAAGCAAATCAGACTCTCCTAAATCCCGAGAATGCAACACCAGTGCATCATCTTCCATCTTCTGCTTCTATAACTTAATCTTAAGAGGGCGCAGGGAAGATTGTGGCGTGGCAGGAATATCGTTTATTACGGTGAAAGTTTTTCCTCCGCTGCGGTGTATCCTGTTCATTGATGTTTCATAGCGTTCTTCAGGGGAGATATTGCGCAGCCGCTGGCTAAAAAAACTGGCAGGATTCCAAGAGAAGAACCAGCAGAGAAAGCCTGCAAAAAAGAGCAGCAGCACCAGAATAAAGCCAAAGGACGAAACTGCCAGCAGAGAGGGTCTCTCTGCCATGGAGTTTACCTCTTTGTTATAGCAGGTTAGTCTCGTCCCCCCATCCTTGTCTCTTTGCCGCTTGTTGTATTCCTGCTCAAACTGGAAGATGATATGTTCTGCATTAAGCCCCACCGCATCAGCGTACATCTTGTAAAACCCCCGGCAGAAGGAAAAAGCCGGCATCTCGTCGTGGCGGCTTGCTTCCATGGCAGTGATGTTTTTGCGAGAGATTTTGGTCTGCTGGCAGATATCATCAATGCTCAACCCCTTCTGCTTGCGGGCGGTGCGCAGTTTCTTGCCAAGTCTTTCCGGTGCTTCCTGAAGAGTTGTATTACGATCCGGTAAGGGTGTGGCTTGTTGAGCTTTCGCCTGAGAAAGAGATTCTGCAATAATCTCTTGAGGTTCTGCAATTATGTCTTTTTCTGGGTCGGAAGAGGAGGCAAACATTGTTTTCTCAGTGTAGTTTTTTGATATAGGCACTCTCTTTAAGGTTGGTTATCCAACCCCTATACGCCTGTTGCAGCTTCTCTTTATAGAGTTGTCTTCGAATCTCTTCTTCGACATTTTCCAGGTCATCCTTAACAACAGTAAGATGATTCTTAAAGGAGGTGAGTTGAAAAAACTGATAACTGTCGTCTGTTTCAACAATTTTACTCACCTCCGATGGGCGGAGTTCTCTTACCGCAGTCGCCATCACCTGTGCCATGTCGTCGAGAGTGAAACCACCAATATCCCCTCCATCAGCAGCAGAAGGGAGATCGGAATATTTTTTGGCAAGACTTGCAAAATCCTTGCCAAGAATAACATCTGCTCTAATTTTTTTTGCAAGCTCCAGAGCATTTTTCTTGCTTCTTTCCCTGCCATCTGCATCAATTCCCCAAGAGAAACCCATCTGCAGCAGATTGTAGACCTTGGAGTCAATCTGGGAAATATAGTTCTTTTTGTAATACTCCTCTATCATCTCATCGGTGATAACAATTCTTGCTTGAACCTCTATGCCAATGAGCTTGTTCTGCAGCAAAGAGGCACGCAGGTTCCGCCGATAGGTCTCTTCGCTAAGCCCGGCATCGTGCATTCCGTTAATAAAAAGGTCTTTTGGTATGCCGCTACGCAAAATTTGCTGGGAAAAAGCCTGGTCAACTTCTGCCTCTGTAATCGTTATCCCCATCTTCCGGGCTTTCTGTTCAATCAGTCTCCTGTCAATGATCGAATCCAGTGTTTCTGCCCGCAACTCTTCTATGGAGGTGGTATCTGAGATGCTGCCCTGCCGCATGGCTGCCCGGTAGCGCTCTTTTGTCTCCTTGTTCAGTTCACTGGCGGTAATGACATCATCATTGACTACAGCTGCAACCTGATCGACGATTTTGGCACTTGTAACTGCCGGGAAAAAAAGAAGAAAAAGCAGAATAGAGAGCCAGTTTTTTTTCCTTCTATGGAGAAGACCTTTCTTGTACATATTCGGTAAAAGAGATGTTACTGTTACGTAAGCAACAACCAAAAGAGAAACCTTGCGCTTGACTTTTCCCTGTTGCGAAATATTTTTAAAAAGACATTGTAGCATAGAAATTGCGCAAAGGAAACTATGAAAAACAAGGTTTTATGCAATATTTCAATTGCCTGATCTTTTTTTTCAGTAAGGAGAAATTGGCAGAATGGATATTTCAGGGTATTAACAGACTGCCCGGCTGTTGGAAAGAAGGGCCAATAAAAAAATATAAGGATAAAATAATGAAAAAAAAGTTAGTTTTTTCAACTACTTTTCTGGTGGCTTTGCTGTTTTGTGTCTCTTGTGCCATAGCGGTGGATATGCCTCGTTTCTCTTTGGCCGATGCCCGGAGTGGAGAGATGGTAAGTTCGGAATCTTTTTCGGGCAAGGTGTTGCTTATCAGTTTTTTTGCTACCTGGTGCCCGCCTTGTCGGGTGGAAGTTGGAGAATTGAAGCTACTGCAGGAAAAATTTGCCGGAGACTCTTTTTCTGTGCTTGGGCTGTCGGTAGATCAGGGTGGTTCTGCCGGGGTTGTGAGTTTTATGGAGAGAGAGGGGATTAACTATCCGGTATTGATGGCAAGCTACCGGGTAACCAGGGATTTTGGCGGTATTGTCGGTATTCCTACGGCCTTCCTTGTTGATAAAATGGGTGCCGTTGTCAAACGCTATCAGGGGGTTGCTTATTACGATACGCTTGAAAGGGATGTGGCAAAGGTCTTGCAGTAGGGATTTCTTTTTTTAACAGTTGCGTTTTTCGGGAAAACTCCCTAGAATGAGGGAAGAAATTGGAGGCGATGGCGGAAAGACAGACGCCTCAACAGACGCCTCTTTTAGCAGCCCATAGTTTTTTTGGGTGTTTAACTTTTTATAAAGGAGAAAAGGGATGAATAAGAAATTTGCAGTTTTACTTATGGCAACTGTTTTTGCTCTGGGTTCTGTTTCTTTCAGCTTTGCAGGTAAATTAAAGTGCACTGTTGATGCTGTTGATGGCGACAAGGTTACCATGACCTGCAAAAAGGCCGATCAGCTTAAGGCCGGTGATAAGGTAAAGGTTTCTGCCAAGAAAAAGGCTGCAGTTGAAGGCTGCTAAGGCTTTTTTGTCTGTTGTTACAGAAAAGGGACATACTGCCTGCAGGTAGTGTGTTCCTTTTTTTTATGGGAATGTGTTATTGAATATGTGGAAAGAGGCATGGAATTGTTAAAGGCCGGTCTCCTGGGTATTGTCCAAGGGTTTACCGAATTTTTGCCGGTATCAAGTTCTGGGCATCTGGTTATAGGTGCTGATCTGCTAGGTTTTCATCAGCAGGGGCTGGCTTTTGATGTCTTTCTGCATCTGGGTACGCTGCTGGCAGTCGTTACTGTTTTTTATCGTGAGATCTGGCAGATGACGGTGGCTCTCTGCTGTTGTAAAACGGCAATAAAAGATGAAACGCTTCGCCGCTTTTTACTGCTTGATATTTTTATTATAATTTCCACGCTGCCCGCAGTTATTGTTGGTCTTCTCTTCAAGCAGAGTATTGAGGCTCTTTTCAGCTCGACCCTTGTTGTCTATACAATGCTTGGTATTACCGGGCTGTTGATGCTTGCCTGTGGCAGGATAGGTGAGGGGGATAAGCCGATGAACTGGTGGCGGGCACTGATAGTTGGCTGTGCCCAGGCATGTGCAATCCTCCCTGGTCTCTCCCGATCCGGCTCAACCATCTTTGCCGGGATGATTCTTGGTATGCCGCGGGAAGAGATTGCCCGCTTCTCCTTTTTGATGTCTATACCGGTGATTATTGGTGCAACCATCTTTCAGGGAAAGGAGCTGCTGCTCGCCCCTCCTGAAAAAGAGATATGGCTCTCTCTTCTGGTGGGAGTGGTCTGTTCTGCTCTGGCGGGCTATCTTGCCATAAAGTTGCTGCTTGATGTGATTCGTCGCAACCGTTTGCCCTGGTTTGGTTATTACTGTCTCTGTGTAGCTGGTCTTGGTCTTGCGTATCATTTTTCTTTTGCCTTGTGATTGCTGATGACTCTCTATCCGGTAAATCTTGATCTTACTGGCAAATTGTGCCTGGTTATTGGTGGCGGGCGTGTGGCTTTGCGCAAGGTGTGCGGTTTGTGTAAGGCTGCTGCCAGGGTGCGGGTTATCAGCCCGCAGCTGGTACCAGAGCTGCAGGAGCTTGCAGACTCGGGGGGTATTGAATGGGATAAAAAATCCTTTACCGCAAATGATCTGCAGGACGCTTTTTTGGTATTTGCGGCAACCGATTCTCTTGTAGTGCAACAGCAGATACAGATTGAGGCGCAGATGCTGGGGATTCTTGTTAATATGGCCAGCGATCCGATCAGTGGTAATTTTCAGGTTCCGGCACATTTTCGGCAAAAAGATATTCTGATAACGGTCTCTACCGGAGGAAAAAGCCCGGCGATTGCAGCCCGGTTACGTCGCTTTTTGCAAGAGCAGCTTGATCCTGCCTATGCGGATGCGGTCTCCTTTTTCGGTCTGTTACGAACGGAGGTCTTAGCCGATAGCAATGACCCTTCCAGCCATAGTAAGCTCTTTTCTGAACTGTTACAAAAAGGAGTTGTTGAGCATATCCTGGCGGCAGAGTGGAGAGAGGTTGCCTTCTTGCTAGACTCTTTGTTGCCAGAGAGCATTGATGGGTATAAGCTGGTTGAGACTTTTCGTAAGGCGGGATAAAAAGGCTGTGATAAGATGGAGATACTTTACAGGATAGAAGGGAGCTTTTCCCTATATTCCCCTATAAGCCGATTGAAAGAGAGGGTATAAATCATGCAATCTGATAAAATCCTGCTATTGGGAGTAAACCACCGCACAACACCGGTTGAGGTGCGGGAGAGGATTGCCCTGTCGCAGGATTATGAAAGTCATCTGGAACTGTTGGCTGATATTGAGGGGGTCAAGGAGTGTTATCTGCTCTCTACCTGTAACCGGGTTGAACTGTTGGTTGTGGTGGAATCGGGGGCAGAGATTCGTCAGCGTCTCACAGATTTTCTCTTTGGAGAGGAGGTCAGTGTGGAGGAGGCGGCGGAGTACCTCTACGTCTATGAAGGGAGTGAGGCAGTACGCCATATCTTTCTGGTGGCAGGCAGTCTTGATTCGATGGTGGTTGGAGAGGCGCAAATTCTTGGTCAACTTAAGGAGGCCTATCGTTTTGCTACCGGGATGGGGACAACCGGCACTATCCTCAATAAACTGCTGCATAAATCCTTTACTGTTGCCAAACGGGTTCGTAGCGAGACGGGTATCGGTGCATCGGCGGTTTCTATCAGTTCGGCGGCAGTGGAGCTGGCCAAAAAAATCTTTGGCTCCCTTGAAGACAAAAGTGTTTTGCTGGTGGGAGCAGGAGAGATGGCAGAACTTGCCGCAGAGCATCTGGTTGGTCATGGGGTGCACTCGGTAAATGTTGCCAATCGCACGCTTGCCAGAGCCGAAGAGTTGGCGGAAAAATTCTCTGGTTGTGCCTGCTCAATGGAGGAACTCTCCACCCGGTTGGCATCTGCCGATATTATCATCAGCTCTACTGGTGCTCCCGGTCTGGTGATTCGTCAGGATGATGTAAGTAGTGCAATAAAGGGGCGCACGGCTCCGCTTTTTCTTATTGATATTGCCGTTCCCAGAGATATTGACGAAGGGGTTGGTGCACTTGATGGTGTCTATCTCTATGATATTGACGATTTGAGTGAGGTCGTTGCCGCCAACCAGCAGGAGCGGCAGCGTGAAGCGATAACTGCGCAGGGTATTGTTGATGAAGAGACTGCCAAATTTACCCACTATATTGAAACACTATCGATAAAGCCGACAATTCTTGAGCTGCGCAGCTCGATGGAGGCGATGTTTCTTGCTGAATTACGCAAGGTTTTTGCAAAATCGGCAGTTGCAGCAACAGAGGCTGAGCTGCTGGAGGTTGCTGCCCGCTCTATAAGTGCCAAGGTGCTGCACCGGCCAATGCAATATCTGAAAAGCCCCTCTTGTACCGGCAGAAAAGATATGACCCTGCGGGTCAATACGGTGCGGGAGATATTTGGGCTGCCGGAATCGGTGATAATCAAGCAGGAGCAGGCCGCCAGTGAAAAAGAGGGCTGATGACGCAGGTGTAGTGGTTGTAGAACATGAGGTAATAGCAGAGCTTCTGGAAAATGAGTGGTATCTGGTAAGAGATTCGGGAGAGCTGCCAGAAACGGCCTTTCACGCCTCTCTCCATTATCTTGAGACTGATCCCGATGGGCCGCATCTGCAGCTGGATACGGCACAACGGCAGTTTCTCTTCTCTGCAGCGCAGGAGCGTTTTGAGGAGATTATTCTGCGAGACCTTGATTTTACCGCAAGAAAAAGCCCTGCGGCGCGAGGTCTTGGACGGGCAATTATTAACTGCCAGCGGTTTGCCACCTTTTGCAGGCGGCAGCAGCAACAGGAGCTTTTTGCCGCAAGTGTTGGCGATAAACTCTGCCCTGCACTACAGCGTTTTCTTCTTGCAGCGAGAGATTTTCCGGGCACGGTTGTTCACTGCTCAATAGAAGAACTGGAGAGTTTTGCAGCGCAACTGGGTGCCTCCCTGCCTGCGGAAGTGCAGCAATTTCTTGTTTTCTCCTGTTAAAACAGGTAGATTAAGAAACTTGTTTTGCCTTTTATTATATCTTTTTCGTTATAACTATCTGTAGAACTTTGCTTTTCTTGAGATAAGAGGAATAAAATAATGACACAATGCAGAGTATATGCCTTCTTTTTGCTTTTTTCGCTTCTCTTTGCCGGGCAGAGTGGTGTCGCTTCCGAGGCTGGCGAACAGCCATTTGATAAAAAAAGAAATCTTGTTTTAGGGCAAAAACGTTTTCTTTTGCAAAGTGATGTTGATGAGATGGGAGCCTTTGCCAAAGATATTGATGATGAACTGCTGCGGGATCGTATTATCCTCCCTGATGCCGGAGCAGATATTCTTGGTGCGCGTATTGATGAGGTGGAAAAGATTGTCGATCAGCTGCTTGCCGATACTGCCGTGGTTGGTCTGGATGCCGATGCTGGCTCTGCCGAACAGGAAAAAGAGTATGAAAAGCAGGAGTACCGTGTTCAGCGGGGTGATACTTTTGCCAGTATTGCCGCAAAATTTCCGGGGAGAACGGCTCGTCTGCTTGCCTTGCAAAATAAGGAGATTGATGCAAAACACCTAAGACCTGGAGATACTCTTGTTATACCGCCTTTTTCTCCATCTCCCCAAAAACTGCTTGTTGGCGGTTTTGATATGCTGGCAGTGGATACGGTGGAGACCGATGCCAAGAAAGGCCGATATGCCAAGGATATGGCGGCACTGCAGGAGAAGTGGCGCAAGATATTGAAACTGCAAATTATCTCTGAATACCTTGATCTGGAAAAAGAGCGAAGTGAGGCTCGAAAAAAGGGTGTTGCTGGAGAAGATGATATTGCCGAAAAAAATAATATTGTCTTGTGGCAGCAAGCGATGAAAAAGGTGAAAAAGAGAAACCGCTCCTTTTTTCACCGCCTGCGCCAGGAGAAACTGCAAGACCACTATGACCGCTTTTTTAATGCCGTTACCCGAGCCTTTGGTCCCCATACAAACTACGTCTCTCCTGCATCAAAGGAGCAGTTTGATATCCATATGCGGGGCAGCCTCGAAGGTATTGGGGCGATGCTGCGTGAAGAGGATGGCTTGATAAAGGTGGTCAGTATTGTGCCGGGTAGTGCCAGCTTCAAAACCGGTCAGCTCAAGGCGGGGGATACCATTCTTGAAGTGGCACAGCAGGGAGAGGAACCGGTGGATATTACCGAGATGCGTCTGCGTGATGCGGTGCGGCTTATCCGGGGGCCCAAGGGCTCTACCGTTACTCTAACTGTACGCAAGCCAAATGGAAGCAAGAAAAATATCCCCATTGTGCGTGATGTGGTGGAGCTGGAGGAGACTTTTGTTCGCTCGGCTCTACTCAAGGGCAAGGAGAAACTGCGTGTTGGCTATATCTATATTCCCAGCTTTTATCGTGATTTCAGTAGCAGACAGACCGATGGGAAGGCACCACGCAATGTGGCAGATGATACCAGAGAGGCAATAGATAGGCTGAAAGAGCAGTTTGTTGATGGCATGATTCTTGATTTGCGTGATGATGGCGGCGGATCTCTTACTGATGCGGTTGACATTGCTGGTTTTTTCGTTGGTTCTGGCCCTGTGGTGGTGGTAAGAGACAGCTTTGGCGAGCAGGTATTGCTGGATAATCACGGCAGAGCCAGTGCTTATGATGGCCCCCTGGTGGTGCTGGTCAATAAATTTTCGGCATCGGCATCAGAGATTGTTGCTGCCGCCTTGCAGGATTATGGCCGGGCGGTAATTGTTGGTGGTGAGCGGACGCATGGTAAGGGCTCTGTGCAGCGGCTGGTTGATCTTAACCGGGGAAAATCCTTTCTTCTTTTCAAAAAAGAGGACGATTTGGGGGCATTGAAGTTTACCACCCAGAAGTTCTATCGCATTACCGGAGGGTCAACCCAGTATAAGGGGGTAGAGCCGGATATCGTTTTACCCAGTCTCTTTACCCATATAAAGTCTGGTGAACGTCATCTTGATTATAGCCTGCCGTGGGATACCATTGCTCCGGTCGATTTTACCCCCTGGCCAAAACCGCTGCATCTCTCTGCAATAAAAAAACTCTCTGCCCAGCGGGTGGCAAAGGATAAGGATTTTTCCCTGGTGGAAGAAGAGGCAAAAAAAGCGGTAGTGCGGAGTGAACAGAGCAAGGTTGCTGTCTCTTTACCAACAATCAGAGCCGAGCGTATGGAGGTGCAGCTCTCTGAAGAGCGGGTTGGCGATCTCTACAAGCTTCATGCCCTAAGCGATGAGGATGCGGAAAAAGATGGTGTGGAGCTGACCAAAAAAGAGAAGCAGGAGCGGTGGCGAAAGAAAGTTGATAAAGACCCCTATATCAGGGAAGGGATGAATATCATCGCCGATCTTGTTCGGTTTAACGAACGGCAATAGTGTTGGAAGCAACTAACTTTACACGGTTTTTTAATGAATTGGCGTTCAAAAAAATGTTGAAAAAGAGCGGGGAAGATGCTAGAAGAAACATTGTTTTAGAATCTATTATTTTGTGAAATTTGATTTTATTTGCAAGTTTTTGTGATGGATAAACGACTTGCAAAGAGGCAATGGTTATCTTTTACGGGTTTTTCTCGCTATGGTTCAGACGCTTGATCTTGCAGCAGGGTTTTGCGCCCATCAGGATGAAATAATTGACCGATGGGTCGATTATGCCCTCTCTTCCTACTCCTCTGCATTTTTCAAAAAAGAGCAGGATAGTTTTGCCAATCCCGTAGGGGCGAATTGTCGGCAGGCTTTTACCTCCCTTTTCCCGCTTTTGGTGGAGGGAAAAGAGCATGCAGAATACGATGCCTTTCTTGAACAGTTTATCTCCATCCGTGCAGTGCAGGAGTTTTCACCCTCCCAGGCACTTGCTCCCCTTAATGCTGTGAAGCATATTACTCGTGAGGTTTTTGGCGCAGATGAGGCGTGTTTGCATCTG
>PDWI01006278.1_pt1 | contig 15000 bp, 11 predicted proteins | sample 1430891 | NCBI WGS metagenome assembly PDWI01 (sample SAMN01162508, study PRJNA174530) | Oral metagenome, whole genome shotgun sequencing project. | biome: Marine environment; feature: Marine mammal; material: Swab sample of the gingival sulcus; isolation source: swab sample of gingival sulcus... | reverse complement strand
CGATTCTATAACCGTCGTCTTACCACACCCGCCATGCCCAAGCAAAGCAATGTTTCTAATTTTTTCAACCGGATACGATTTCATAGTTTCCTCCTTTATTTATCGTTAATAGTATTTCACCAAATAAAAATTTTTTGGAGATAATACAATTATAGTGAATTGTCAAATCATTGTAAAGCTAACTGGCAAAATTTCAGAAATTTCCATCTAAAAAGTAACATATTGTGCCGGATTGACGCATCCGACGGGATTGATTACAGGCCAATGCGTCTGTATATTTGATTCAACTCGGATTGCGTCAACAAACGATAAGTACCGGACTTTAATTTGCCCAATTTAACATTCATTATGCGGATTCGCTTCAACGAAACGACGCGATAACCAAAGGCCTCGGCCATCCGCCTAATCTGGCGATTCAAACCCTGTATTAGGACGATGTTAAAGGTCTTGGCGTCCAATTTTTTCACTTTGCAAGGCAAAGTTACCGTATCTAAAATTCTTACGCCGCCGGACATGCCGGCAATAAACTGATCGGTTATCGGCTTATTCACTTTGACGATGTACTCTTTTTCGTGGGCGTTGCCGGCGCGCAGTATTGGATTGACGATATCGCCGTCGTTAGTCAATAAAATAAGCCCCTCGGAATTCTTGTCGAGACGACCGATTGGAAAAATGCGTTCGGGGTAACCAATAAAGTCAATAATGTTACCCTTGACGCGGCGATCGGTGGTACATTCAATGCCGAGCGGCTTGTTTAAAACCATGCAGATGCGCTTGACGGCCCTGCGAATCGGCCGACCGTCGACGGTGACGTCGTCGTTGTGCATTACAAAAACGCCCATGTCGGCGACCACTCCATTGACCGTAACGCGCCCCTCTGCAATCAAGCTATCTGCCTCGCGACGCGAGGCGATGCCGGACTGCGCGATGGCCTTGTTCAATCGAACCGCGCCGTCGGGGCGCGCCTGTTTGGGCTGCGGCGCCGGACGACGCAGCTTTTTAGCGCTATTTTTATTTTTCGATTTACTGCGATTTATACCTTTTTTATTCACACTCAATCCTTTACGCTTTAACATTTTTGCGCTTCGACAGCGACAATATCAGCCCCAAGGCGATCGATAAAAACGCCGCTGCCACAACGCGGTACTGCGCCGGCAAAATAAATGTAATGGTATGTGCCGGAATCCAAAAGAACGGTATCGTCTTTAGTATTACAAAACCTATGTAATTATGCCAATCGATGGCGTTTACGACGTCGTCTAAAGTGACATTTTGAGCGGCCGCCGACAAGTCCAAATAGGTGTCGCTGAACTTGTGCAAAGCCATAAAAGTCGGCGCAAAAAAACAGTTCATTATGGCGCTCGTAAAAAATGCAAAGGCGTATTTATTGCCGGCGAATGGCAAGAGCCCCTTTTCCATTGCAAAACCGACGCCGCCGGCAAAGACGTTGAACATCAATGTAATCAAGACGCCGATTAGCCCCCATATCACAATGCGCCAAATCAAACCGGCCGGGGCCCTGTAGGCGCCAGCGGCGATGCGTATGGCGAGCAATTCGCCCATCGTCGCCAATATCGCAAACTTGACAAAGCCCATCAAATAGGGCAATTTCAGCGTCAGCTTTTCAAACGTTTGATTGGTCAGGGGCGATAGCATAAAGAATACCACGGCAATTAGTAGCGCCAGCCAAATTAAATCTCCTCTTTTCATATTAGTTCTCCAAATCGCTATTCAGCACCGCCCAAAAGCTTTAACGCGGCGTTTAACTGGCTGTCGTTTTCAGCGAGCGACTTTTCGACAATGTCGCTCTGCAATGCAATTTTAGTTTCTATCGTCAGGCGGCCGTCACTGGTTAAACCTTCAGCTGCCTGATAGGACTTCAGCGCATCAACTGACTTTTGATCGAATAAGCCATCCAAAACGACGTCGTAACCCAAGTAGTCAAGGCGCTGCTCCATGCCGTAAGTATCAATGTCTCTAGAGCCCAAGGAAGACGTGTTGAGCGACTGCATCGGATAAAAATTGTCGACGCGGGCTTCGACTTGCTCGCCATTTTTGACGACGATGTCGGGCGTGATGCCGACGCCGTGAATGTGTTTGCCGCCGGCCGTAACGTATTCGCCAATCGTCAATTTAACAGCCGAGCCATCTTTTAAATCAAATAGTCTTTGCACTGAACCCTTGCCGTAAGTCTGCACGCCGACGACTTTGGCGCGGCCGTTGTCTTGCATTGCGCCGGCAAATAGCTCCGAAGCGCTGGCGCTGCCCTCGTTGACCAAGACGACCATTGGATTGCTCAGGCCATTTTGGCGCGCCTCGTATTCGCGATCGCGATAATTGCGGTAATGCAATGCGCAAATCGGCTTTTTCTTTGCCAAAAAGATATCGGAAATCTCGACGACGCGACTGAGTAGTCCACCCGGATTATTGCGCAAATCGATAATCAATGGCGCCTTCGGCTGAATTGTCTTTAAGACCTCTAACAGCTCTTTGGTGGTATTTTCATCAAACGATACGATTTTTATGACATCGACGCCGTCGACGACTTCGTGTTCTACTGACTTCATTACGATAACGGCGCGCTTAACTTCAAAGTCAAGCGTCTTTTTAGCGCGTTCTACCGTCAGTTTTACAACCGTACCAACGGGTCCCTTTATCTTGGTAACGACTAATTCCATGGGCATTTTTGCAATGCTCTGACCGTCGACTGCGACGATTTTATCGCCGCTCTGAATCCCCGCCGCCTCGGCCGGCGAACCAGAAATTGGCGAAATCACCTCGATGTAGTCGTCTTTTTTAGAAATCGATATGCCGACGCCAATAAAACTGCCGGAAATACTGCTTTGAAATTGTTCTAACGCCTCTTTCCCCAGGTAATTGCTGTGCTTGTCAAGGCCTTCGACGGCACCCTTAAAAACAGATTGCATAATTTCTGACTGGCTCGTTTCGCCATTGTAGTTTTGCTCGATGACGGCGATTATTTCCTGCAATTTGTCAATTTCCACCTGTAGTGACGCCTTGTCGGCAAAGCCCAACGACAACGTCAGTACACAGACCAACAATAAGCTGATAACTCTCTTCATAATTTTCCTCCAAGTTTAACCGCTTTAAATATTACCCGGCTCAATATGCATTTAACAACTTTTCTCTGTAATCCGTCGTGATTTCCTCTCTTAAGTGATCGATAAAGCGACTCAGTAAAACCGCCGCCTCAGCGCGCGTCATCAGCGCTAAGGGGCGCGCCGTATTGTCCGGATAACCGTTCACAATGCCGACTTCACGCGCCATGTAAACGGCATCCTTGGCCCAAACGCTAATGTCGCCATCGTCCTCGTAACCGGTGCTGTAAGGCATAGTGGGCGCAATGTCCTGAATGCCCAGCGCACGTATTAAAATAGTTATTGCCTCCTGTCTGGTGAGCGGGCGATTGGGCAGAAACTGATGATTGCCCTCGCCGATCATCAAACCTTCGCGATTGACGCGATCGACGTAAATATAGTATAGACTATCCCGTTCGACGTCGGCAAAGGGAAGCGGCTCAGCCTTTGGTCGCAATGCCTTTATCGCCTCGGAACGGCGCACCTCGGGCGACTCCGGCGCTAAATAATCAATGCTGTTGACCAACGCCATGGCAAACTGCTGGCGCGTGACATAAGTGTCCGGAAAGAAGAATCCATCCGGTTCAAAGGCGCCCAAGCTGGCCATTTTGAACACTTCGGCCTCCGCCCAATGACTGGCTATATCTTTGTATTTGGGCACCGGCAAGCGCATCGCATCTTCAAAAGTATAGCTGTTTAAGCTATCTTCACCAATATTGCGCGCGCCGCTTTGGGTCGGCATATCATAACTGTACTGCAAGACGACATTGCTGTTTTCGGTCTTTAACAAGCCGCCGCGAAAGCTAATGTTTTGGACGTCATTCCTGACATAGCTAAAGTCAGCGCTCATATCAGTCGAAAACTTAATCGTAGCATTGCCGCGCCAGGCAGCTGTCAAAATCCGACCGGACTCGGCTTGAGATGCAGCCTCCTCAGTGGTAGACTGGTTCATTTCAGCGCTTTGCGTCGTCGATTTCGGCGTTTGCTGCGTCGTCTGACTCGTTTCGCCAGCCGTCGTCGTCGATTCACTCGCCGCCGATGCAGTCGTCTGCTCCGCCGTCGTCGCTACCGCGTTTTGATTTGGCTCGTATTGAAAACTCAAATCGACAATTTGCGTCGTCAACTGCGACCAGTGATTGTCGTAACCTAAATCCGCTTTGGACTCGGCACTAATCGTCAACTTGCCCTGCGCCGTCGTCGCATCGCCATTTTTATAGAATACTTTTTTATAGTAAATATTGCCAGATGAAAAGGTTATCGCCGGATGCACGTCGCGAATGTCGCTATTGTTGTACTGAAAGCTGGCCAACTGATAGACATCTTTGCCGACTGTATAAGTTTCCTTTAAGCCGCCGATTGGAATCGTCGACTTTACAATCGTTTGATGCATCACATTATCATTCGATTTTGCGACGTTATAACTGACATTGCGGGTGAGTTTAATATTGCCGTCGGCACTCGCCAATTGATATTTTAAAGCCGTTTTGTAGCTGTCCTTATCGGGTGTGGCGGGAATTTTTACAGTGCCGAACAACTTGACTGGCTCACCCGATACAAAGCATATCTCCTGGTAATTGTAGACGCCCGCCTTAAGTGTCAAATCGCCCTTGATTCCGCCGTAAACGGCATAGTCATCGGCGACTACGACACCGCTAGTCAACAATGCGACCAGCAGTATGCCAATAATTTTTTTCATACGATCTCACTTTCATGTATAAACGAATATCTACAAAGAAATTTCGCCCGTTTAAAAGAACAGTTTAGCACACTAAACCCAGAATATTCACACCACTACCCGAAATTCGCATCAATCTTTGGAATATCTGCTTAAATAGGAACAGTCTCTCGCCATTTGCCACGCTATGCGCGTCAAAACAGCTTGCGACGCAGTTGAAAACAAAATATTTTCAACTTATATTCTCAAAGTTTATAGCGCTTTTCAGGCACTGGCGTGAACAATCTGGGCTAAAGGCGACTGCATTAGGGCTAAACGCCCATCACTCTTCCAAGAAAGCCACAAACACCACGCCGTCGCGACGAATAAAGTAAGCGTTTTTACCAACTTTTAAGTGCGAGCTGTCAAGCGCCCTATTCCCCTCAACGACGAGGGCATCGGACAAGTCTAAAAAGAGCGTTCTTTGATTGCGTCGCCATTCACGATAATACTTAGAATAGCTATAGGCATCGCTCAGCGCAATGCGCTGCGACGCACTGTCGTATGCGGCAATTTTGCCCCTGCTAAATACGACAGCGGCGCATTCCTCTGCCAACTGATCGCGCACGGCCTCTAGCGTGAAATTCTTCACGTCCATCTTATCATTTTTGCGCAGTTCTTTAAAGCGAATTGCCATCGAAATCACTTGACCGTCGCCATCTGTGACAAAGCTACCGTAGTAGCGGTAATAACCAATTTTGCGCGACGTCTTATTTTCGGACCGATTATAGCGCCCCTTAAAGAGTTCTGCGCGATCGATCACTTCGCCCGTCGTCAAATTATATATCTTTGTATCGTCGCTCATTTTCAAGGTCTTTTCAGCTCTATTTAAGGCGCCCATTCGCTCGCTGCCAGCCACGCAGTAATCGACGATTTTGATATCGTAGGGATTGACGCTCTGCAGCGCGCCAATAAAGACGCGCCCGGCGTCGTCGTCAGAGCGATCTACGATATTGATAATGCGCGCGCGATCGCGATCGCCTTGTCGATTGACCAGCGCATATACCATGTCGTTGTCGCGCAGTGCCGACTTGTCGACGACGCGATCGTCCTTTAAGTAAATCGTGCCCGCGTCGAGCGAGAGCGCCACGTTGTTTTTCAAAAGTAGGCGATTGACCACTGTGCTGTAGTCGGCAATCGCCTCGTCGTAATGTTTTTCGTAGCCCTCTTTAAAGACCATTTTCGACACTTCCATTCTGCCAAAGCGCTCTTTTATAATCATGTAGACTTCGCGATTGACATAATCCTTATTCAATTTTTCATTCGTGCTGCGCCCGTCGACGACCAGCGAAACATCCCGGCCAACGCTATAGATTTGACTGTAATCAGCGCATGCCTGCCAACTGGCGTCGATCAATTTTTGGCAATTTGAAACTTCTATTTGATCGGTGTATTGATTGTAATTGATCAATTTAGCGCGCACGACGGCTGTGACGTAACCGGCAAAGCGGTCGACGACGACTTTAGACGGTATTTCATCTGCCAAGCGATCGTAATAGAGCGTCAAGTGGTCGCCCACTTTGAGCGCGTCTGCAGCAATCGCCCTATTGCCGCGCAAAATCTGTGTGCTCGGCGACAATTCCAACACTTTGGTTTGCCCCTTTAACTGCAGTTTATTGCCGCTGCGCATAACAATGACTGCCTCTGTAACGCGTCCCTTATCTTTAATATAACCGGCCGGCGCCCGATAAGATTGCGCCGCAATTTCAATTACGCGATCGCCAATCGCCCGCACGACGAGCGGCGCACCACTCTTTAAGTCTTTTAACTCAGCCAAATAGTTGTTTACGTAAACACTGACATCGTCGCCAATAGTCCAACTGTAGACGACGTCGTCAAAGCCGAGCATTGTCAGCGCCTTTGACTCAGCCGTCAAAGCGACCTCGCGCAAGCTGCCGGCAACGCGAATGATTGACGCCTTGCCAAGCGAAACAAATAAGACGTTATTGCCTTCAGTGTAAAGTGTAATTGCACTGCCGACAGTTAAATCGCTGGCCGCCAACGCCACTTTGCCGTCGACAATAGGATAGCCCTCAATGGCACCACTGTCGACGTCGACCGAACTGAGTAGTTCGACCATGGCGTCATCGTCTAACTCGACGCGCACGCGGCGCCTACTTAGACGCCGCGTATCTACGACTGCCTGCTCCGCCAAGTTACTGATTACGACGCCTTGACTAATGCGCACGTTCTCGCGCTCGGACAGCGCTTTTATAAAATCTCGGTCGACGCTGCCGTCGGCGACCACCTCGACCAGGCGAATTCTGTCGTCCGACGCCAATATGTCAACCCGATCGCCGATGCGCAACGCATCTTGATCGACCAATCGACTATTGCGCAAGACGACCAAACCGCGCGCCGCACCATCTGCGCGCTCCAGCAATATTGACATTAAATTATTATCCGGTTTTACAATTTTTATTTCCAAGCTGCTGCCATTATCGCCCTCCGTCACATTTTTGGCGATGACGACACCACGCCATTTTTCCAGTTTTAACTGTTCCGCCGACTGCGCGATAACGCGCCCCGTCAAATCGGCAAATTGTGCGCGGTTCATCGAATCGCTCGGCAAAAAAGCGCCCGCCCCATCATTTTTGAATATTTCGCGCTTTAAGAGCGTCGCCACTGCGGCTCTATTTTCGACGCGAATCGTCGACCAATCGGTGGCCAATGGTAAACCCTGTTCGGATACCACCTGATATCTTGCAGCATTAAATAGCCAGCGCGCAATATCTTGACGCTGCGCCACGGCCGCATAGGCAACCGACTCGTCGTTGGCTAAGATTCCATTGGCTGCAGCGCGCTGATAGTAAGCGTCCTTTAGCGCCGTGCTAATCTGTTTGGCAGAGGCACCGCTCAAACCGGCCAATACATTTTGTTCAAGCTGTTGCCAGTCGTCAAAGAGGCGCACCAGCATAATTAAAACATCGCTGTTTTTGAGGTCGTCAGACGGCGCAAACAAAGCGTTGCCAACGCCCCGAGAAACGCCCAGAGCCGCCATTCGCAGTGCATTTTTACGGGCCATGCCGACGACGTCTGTAAAGTTGTAGTGTTTAACGACATCGTCGTAATTAACCGTCCCGCCGTACACTTTTACATCCTCTTCAAGGGGCGCCAACGGCAGATAAGTCTGCACGTTCTGACGTTCGTTATAAGGAATTTTATAGGGATCTAAATATCCTATTTGAATTGATAAAAGCAATGCGATTAGCAGTGCACTTAAGCGTTTCATGAAAACCTCTCTCTATACTAAAAACTCAGTAACTTTTCAGTCGAGCGCTGTCATTTCAACTGAAAAGTTACAAAAATTAATTAAACGGTTCAACTAATAGATAATACCCCATCGCCGCTATATTAACGGTTACAGCACCCTGTTCCGAAAGGCTGGCAAGCGGTAGCCAAACCTGTAAATCGGGCAAAAAGTAATAGACGCGATAGTTGCCCGAGCCGTTAAGATACGATGAATTGGCGTCGAAGTGCAGCAGTAATTCGCCGCTGGGAGCAGCTAACTGGCGCGCGCCGCCGTTGTTGGCAACTTGCGCAGAAACGTCGACCAACGGTGCGGCCGGGCGCAGTCCGAGCGGCAATTTGGCGAGCGCCGCCGCAGTGACTTCATCTTGCTGCCAATTGAAATTTAGTTTAACGTATTCGCGACTGGCCGTATCATTGATGCTAAACTGGCGACTATCCAGCGAACGCGGCATGTAGTCGATTGTAAAAAAGTCGTTTTTTATTTTCAGATAGCCCCTGCCGCGCGCAATTAAAACGTCGGGCGCAACGACCGATAGCGCCGTCTTGTGTTGCGCAGCGCTATAGTCCAATGTGCGACCGTTTAAGTTGGCGTATTCATTGATCGTCACCGTCAATTTTGAATCGTCAAAATCACTTCTAATCGTAGGCCTTTCAGGATTTAACGCGTAGGCCAAGGCTTTACTCTTTGCAAAATCACCGCGCTTTAAGTAGACGATGTTGGAAAACTGTGCGGCGCCGGCCGAATTGACTGCCCTGATGGCAAAGTAGGCGCGTTCGCCCTTAGCCATATTGACATAGCGATTCAATCTCGTCAATCGGTAGCGACTATCGGCTGTCGACTCCAGCAGCCTAAAATCGCGATACCTGTTGCGCCGTAAACTGGCCGGCGATTTATCGCCAATATAACCGTATATTTCGTAATACTGTGCGCCAGCTGTATCATAATCATACAATGTGACGTGGCGATAGTCAACTAACGACACCTTTAAATGCGTCGTTTGCTCGGGAATTGCCAGTTTGCCTTGCACTTGCTCGGCGTAGCTACCGAAAGTGCCACTAAACAATAGTGCAATTCCAATTATTATCGTAAGTCCCCTTATCATTCGCCTCATATTGCCTCCCGCTATCAGAAATACTCACACGATAGAGTTATCGACAGATTGCGCAGCTCTCTGAAGTCTTCTATTCAATAAAGAGAAGGCCTTGGATATAGTAAACATCGTATTTTCCCTCGCGTTCAATATAGCGGCCGTTTATTTCCCTGGCAATAAAGCGCCATTTTGAGCCGTCGTCAGCCTTGCCGTCAATCAAAATTGGCGCCGCTTCTTCCTTGGCTCGGCCGCCGCGCAATTGCTCAAATCGCTCAAGTAACGTAATCGAAACGCGTCTACCATCTGACAATACAATATTTAGGGTCCCCGCTTCCAGATCGATCGTGTAATCCCCTATTACGGGCTCGTCAGCCCTATATTCTATATCGTAAAAGGCATTATATTCGGCAATGTTTTGCGACTGATGAATTTTTTCAGCATAGTAGTTAATATAATCATAATCTTCTTTACGGGCGTAATTAGCGTTGTAATCAAAACCAAAGACTGTCGTCATATCGTCATGGGGATTGAAGTCTTCCGGTAAAAAAGTCAATTCATCGAGTTGATCCTGGCGCCTAAAGTATTTAATCAGTGCATTAATCTGCTCTTTATCGTCAGATGAAATATTTGAATTGGGGGTCAATACATCGCCCGATAACATATTATTGCGTTCCAATATCGTCGTCAGTCGGTCAAACTGACTGTTAAAACTGAGTACAAAGGCGTTAAACGGCCCATACATCGTGATTAACATAATGACAATCGCGGCAATTACAATGTTTTGATAGATGCGCACAGAACGCATCAAGAAATAGATGATGACGCCAACACACCACAGCGCTAACGCCAATACAAAATAGCGCTTAACTGTGATGCCATACTGTGAAATGCGCAAATAGAGCGAAAACATCATCATGCCGACCGGTAAGATCAAGATGCGCGCAATCCACTTGTCAAACCACCTGCCGAGGGCAAATTCAGCGCGAAACGAATTTGTAAAAAATACTGTCAAAATGGCAATTAGGGCATACCAAAGCGTTAGGTGTACAATCATATTCTTGGGCAATGCGCGCGCGATGACCACTTTGCCAAAATAAAGATATAAAATTGCCGAGTAGATTAGAATCAACGGCATAATGACGTAGATGTGCAATTTTTTTAACAGTACGTCGACTCTCAGCCGCCTGACCGATTGTCCGTTCGGAATATCTCCCAATAAAAAGGTCGGTGCAAAGGCCGTCATAATGACGATAAAGCAATCCATGTATAAGTCGCCGTCTATCGACAGCCCTAACAAGTTATCGACGGCAAACAATATGGCAAACGAACCAAAGAGCAAGACCAGCGAATATAGCAAACTGATAGAAAGCCGCGAAATCAATTGTAAAATACTGATGTCGTAATCGTCTTCAGCGTAAAAAAACGGTATCAGCGTAAAGGCCAGATAGAGGCTGACATTGACGACAAAAATCCTGAATATATCGATTTGATTATAGGATTCCGGTAAACTGAGATAGACCAAGGCGGTTAAGACGAGCGCTATCAAATCGCCGATTAAACGTTTAGATCGCCCCAGTGAAAAGCGCCGATCGAGTGCCGCGACCACTAAAAAAATGGAGAAAGCCGTAAAAAATGCGACCATTAGATTGCTGTAGTTTAAACCCATTATCGTCGATACATCGCGATGTACGCGGTCGACTGACAGCGCGCCAAATAAATAAATAAAGAGCAGTGCCTCGGGATAGTTCTGCCACGACTGCTTTAACGCCGCCTTGAGTCCGTCGTATAATTTATTTAGTAATTTCATATTGTCCTCCATTAAACCACATCGAAATGATTTTAATAGCAAAATTATAACACAGATCGCGCCATCCAACGCGCTTATAAGAAAATTCTAATTATGCAATAATGTCTTTTACAAAAAAATAAAGCTGTAAATAGCAGCTTTGAGAGTGTCGACAAAGTCGATAATCTCCAGGCTGTAGAAAATGTTCTAGTTCGAGGCGCAAGCAAAATGGCGGGTCGCAGCGTATAAAGGATAGTATCGGAAAGAAGTCCGATTACGACCGCAGGGAGTAGCTTTTGCGTAGCAAAAGTACTGAGTACGACATTTTGCGCAGCAACAAAGAAATTGGGCATTTGTCTACAGTCTGAAAGCTGTAAATAGCAGCTGTATCTACAACTAACCGTTAAAATCGGACAGTTCTTCTAACAATTCGGGAAATATTTTTTTCTTCCTGATTTGATCGAGCGTCAACCAAGCGTAGTTTAAATGTTCGTCGGACAATTGAACGTCGCCGCTAAGCCATTTGCAGCGCGAGGTCATGCCGATAATCTGCACGCTATCGCCGCGCAAGTGATGCCAAATGCGCAGTGGTTCGCAAATTTCAACGGTCAAACCGGTCTCTTCGTCAATCTCCCTGTGCAAGGCGGCCTCTGGCGATTCGCCAAAGTCCAGTCCGCCGCCGGGCAATTCCCAATAGCCCATTTCGCCGCGCGCCGGCTTAGCCCGTTCCAATAATAAATACTTGCCCGATTTTTCTATTAAGCCGCGTACGGCTATGCGAAAGCGCTGTCCTTTAGTCATGTTATTCCTCTCTTTATTAAGCCAATTGTATAGGAATATATACCACGATAGCCCGCGTTCAAAACAAAAAGGCGCTTTATCTTGCGCCTTTTTTATAGCTGATTAGCGAAATGACAGCGGCACTGGCAATTGTCAGCGCCTCCGCGCAATAATAATCAATTGGGCATAGATGACAAGCGAGGCTTACGCGCCAGGCGCGACATCTTGAACGACTTGTAGTAAGCAGTGCCAGCCCAGCGTACCGCACTTGACACGCGCCGGCATGTCCTTTAAGGACTGAAACACGACGCAGTCTTTCAATAGCTGCAGATCCGAATCAGACAGGGCGTTGCCTTGAATCATGCCCAAGAAAACATTTGCCATTTGTTGCGCCTCGTCGATTGACTTGCCCTTGACCAAATCGATCATCAGCGACATGCTTGCGGTGCTAATCGCGCACCCCGTACCAATAAAGCTGGCATCGACAATGACGTCGTCCTGTAATTTAACCATTAGCGTTAAGTCGTCACCACAGTTTGGATTGTGACCGCGTTCTACTCGACTGGGCGCCTTCATTTCAGTGCGGTTTTTGGTATTGCGACTATTCTCCAATATAATTTCGCTATAGAGATGATTAAGCATAACGAGCAAAGACCTCCTGTACTTTATCGAGCCCATTCGCCAAAGCGGCGATATCGCTTTCATTATTGTAAACTGCAATACTGGCGCGACAGGTTGCCGCCGTGTTCATGTAGCTCATCAGCGGTTGACAACAGTGGTGACCGGCGCGTATCGCCACGCCGCAACTGTCTAAAATCGTCGCCACGTCGTGCGGATGAACGCCTTTGACATTAAAGGTGACCAACGAACCGCGCGGCGAACCGCGCGGCGGACCGTAGACGACGACGTCATCGCGCTGCGCCAACACGTCGTAAACTTTTTCAGTAATCGTCTTATTGTGTCGGTAGAGCAGCGCAAGATCCAACTGCTTTAACCACTCTATTGCCGCCGCCAAGCCGACTGCACCGGCGACGTTTTGCGTGCCGGCCTCAAAGCGCGTCGGAATTTCGGCAAAAGTCGCCGTTTGCTCAGTGACGTATTCTATCATATCGCCACCCAAGTTATAGGGCTCCAGCTCTTCTAAGGCGGCGCGCTTTGCCGCCAATACGCCAATGCCTTGCGGTCCGTACAGTTTGTGACCGGAAAAGGCCAAAAAATCGCAACCGATATCGTCAAAATTGACATTGCAATGACCGACCGCCTGAGCGGCGTCGACCAAACTGAGCGCGCCAACTCGCTGCGCACGCCGTACAATTTCTTTTACCGGATGAATCGAACCAATGCCGTTGACCACATAGGGCAGGCTGACAAATTTAGTTTTATGATTGATTTTATCGAATTCAGCCGGCGCTATCTGACCGCTTTGATCGCAGTACATATACACTAATTCGGCATTGTGCGCCCGCGTCAAGCGCTGCCAGGGCAATATATTGCTATGATGCGATGTAACTGTTATGACGATGTTGTCGCCCGCTTTTAAAAAATCGGCCGGCAGTGCGGCGGCCACTAAATTAATCGACTCTGTCGTACCGCGCGTAAAGACGATGGCATCGGACTGCGCCACACCGATAAACTGAGCAATGGTAGCTTTTGCAGCGTCGTAAAGCTGCGTCGACAAAACGCTCAATTTGTGGGCGCCGCGGTGCGGATTGCCGTTTTGCAATGCGTAATATTTTGCCATGCGCTCTATTACACTGCGCGGCTTTAATGTCGTAGCGGCATTGTCAAAATAATACAGCGAGCCGTCGATGCTGGCAAATTGTTCCCTAATTCGATCGGTATTCATCAGCTTATCCTTTCATTGATCGACTTGACGATTAGCCTTCCCAAATCGCCTATCGACATTTTTTGAACGACCTCGGCATAACCGGACTGAATCATTAAGCGCTTGGCTTCCGCTTCGTCAAAGCCGCGACTCATCATATAAAACATGATTCCTTCGTCAACTTGCCCGACGCTAGCGGCGTGTTCGCCAATGACGTCATCCTCCTGACAAAACAGTCCCGGTATCGAATCGGACTTTAGTTTTTTATTGAGCAAGAGGACAAATTCTTCTTCTCGTCCGACGGCTTGCTTGGCGCCCCGTTCAAAGAATAGATTGCCGCGAAAGACTTTTTTACTGTCCTTTTTAAGTGCACCTTTACTAAAAATAGCCGACGTCGACTTTTTCCCCTTGTGCTTGGCCGTGTAGGACAAATCGGTGGCCGAGGCCTGCTGTCCAAAGTAAAGCGAATGCGTTTGGGCGTTGGCACGGTTGCCGGATAAACGCTGTACGCAGGCGACCGCCTTGAACTCCGAACCAATTTGAACATCGTTAAATGTAACGTTTGCAGTTTCTGCCAAGTCGCTAAAAAATTGCTGAAAACTATAACTGCGATCGTTTAATCGCTGAAAAACTGTAAGTTTCACATGCGCCCCGGCAGCGGCTATCACTTTAATGCTGCCGTAGTGCTGCTGTTCGCTTTGATCGAGCGAACGATAGTCACAAACCATCTCGATACGACTGTTTTCTTCGGCGACGACTAAATGGTGGTCGACCAAAAGCGCATCGTTTTCGCTCAGTTGATAATCCAAATAGAGCTGCTTTGACTCACCCTGACCAGCGTGAACTAAAACGCCGTGATTAAATCGACTATTGATATAGCTGCAAAACTTGTCGCCGAGATTTTCGCCATGAACCGCATCCAAGTTTAAATAATCTTCGATTCGGCTACCCGATGAGCCGTCATCGGCAGTCCGCTTTGCTATGACCTGGCGCAAATCAGACAATTCAGCGCTGCCTATTTGGTGAACTGTGACGGCGCCAAAGCGAACGCTGTCGACAAGCGGAAAAATATCGACTGGTAAACTGACGCGCGACCACTTGGGTACGTCGAGTCGATTAAAAAGCTGCTTTTGAACCTCTATATATTTCATCTCTTCACCTATCCTATCGTCCCCTCTAATTCCAATTCAATCAAGTTGTTCAGCTCGACGGCGTATTCGAGGGGCAACTCTTTACTAATCGGTTCGACAAAGCCGCGCACGATCATCGCCTTGGCATCTTCTTCCGATAACCCCCTGCTCATCAGGTAAAAAATCGTTTCGTCGCTTATCCGCCCAATGCGCGCTTCGTGCCCAATATCGACGTCGTCGTTGTGCACTTCGATAATTGGCAACGTATCGGAAACCGACTCGGCGTCGAGCATTAACGATTCGCAATTGACCGACGACTTGACG
>PDWI01007810.1_pt1 | contig 15001 bp, 18 predicted proteins | sample 1430891 | NCBI WGS metagenome assembly PDWI01 (sample SAMN01162508, study PRJNA174530) | Oral metagenome, whole genome shotgun sequencing project. | biome: Marine environment; feature: Marine mammal; material: Swab sample of the gingival sulcus; isolation source: swab sample of gingival sulcus... | reverse complement strand
AATAAAATCTATGTTATAGTATTCATAACAAAAAGAAATAACCAAACATTATATAAAACAAATGTTACAAAAAATTGAAGATAGATTTTCAGAAAGCATTAAAATTCAAATTGCTTGTGCAGAGTTATTGCCGAAGAGTATCAATCAAGCAGCAAATAAAATTGTTGAATGCCTATTAAGAGGAAATAAAATCATTGTTTGTGGTTATGGAAAATCCTATATTAATGCACAAATAGTGGCGACTCATTTATCACAACGTTATGATTTGGCTCGCCCAAGTTTTGCGACTGTGTTACTTAGCTTTGAGGGGGCAATGGCAACAATGGCTGCTCAAGATGGAAATATCAATACACTTTATAAAACTCAACTTCAGGCAGTTGCAAATGAAGGAGATGTATTGATTGTTTTTTCACCTTTTGGTAATGAAGAAATTATATTAAATACAATTTATAGTGCAGTAAATGAAAATTTAGGTATTATTGCATTTACAAGTATCCAAAATGATCACACATCAGGGTTACTCACAAATTCAGATATTGAAATAATTATTCCCTCAAATAATGAAATGCGTATTATTGAAGGGCATCTATTTAGTCTTAATTTAATGTGTGAACTAATTGATGCACTACTTTTTCTTAAAAATAATTTATAAGGAATATTATATGGTTAATTTAACTATTAAAAAATTAAGTTTAGTTACACTACTTTCAGCTAGTATATTATCTTTACAAGGATGTGTAACTGCCGCAGCTGTAGGTACTGTTGCTGCTGTAGGTGTTGCAACAAAAGTAGCAAGCGATCCAAGAACCGCTGGTACACAAATTGATGATGAAACTATTGAAGAAAGAATAAGCTTTCGTATCAAAAAAGATCCTCAGCTAAATGAAGAGACAAGAGTTGAAGTTGTTTCTTATAATGGGGATGTACTTCTTGTTGGTCAAGCCTTTAATGAAGATGCAATAAAAAATGTGGAAAATATTGCTCGAGGAGTTGATGGTGTAAATAAAATATATAATAAAATTCGTATTGGACAAATTATTAAATTAGGTCAAATTACTAAAGACTCTTGGATTACCACTCAAGTAAAAACAAAATTAATTAGAGAAACAACTGTAAAAAGCGGTGATATTAAAGTATTTACTGAAAATGGAGAAGTTTTCTTAATAGGAGATGTTACTGCTAAAAATGCCAATCTTGCTATCTATTTTGCTCGTTACACTAACGGTGTAAGAAATGTTGTTCCTCTATTTAATTTAAAATAAATGATTGAAGTAGATAGAATCATTAGTGCCGCACCTAAGCAGGATGAAGAAACCATCGATCGTGCAATTCGACCGAAGTTATTAGGTGACTATATAGGGCAAGCCTCTGTTCGAGATCAAATGAGCATCTTTATCGAAGCGGCAAAACTGCGTAAGGATGCTCTGGATCATCTTCTTATATTTGGTCCTCCAGGTTTAGGTAAAACAACACTTGCTAATATTGTAGCTAATGAAATGGGGGTAAATATTCGTACAACATCTGGCCCTGTACTCGAAAAAGCTGGCGATCTCGCTGCAATGCTCACTAATTTAGAGCCTTATGATGTTTTATTTATTGATGAAATTCATCGTCTATCGCCTGCTATTGAAGAAATTCTTTATCCTGCAATGGAAGATTATCAATTAGATATTATGATTGGTGAAGGACCTGCTGCTCGTTCAATAAAACTAGATTTACCTCCTTTTACTTTAGTTGGGGCAACGACTCGAGCAGGATCTTTAACCTCTCCATTAAGAGATCGATTTGGTATTGTACAACGATTAGAATTTTATTCTGTTGAAGATTTAACTTCTATTGTTAGCCGTAGTGCTGCTTGCTTAAATTTGCAACTAGATTCAGATGCTGCTGTTGAGATTGCGCGTCGTTCAAGAGGTACACCACGCATTGCAAATCGCTTATTACGCCGAGTGCGTGATTTTGCAGATGTCAAAAATAGCGGTATGATTTCTATAGAAATTGCCCAAAAAGCACTTAAAATGTTAGATGTTGATCCAAAAGGATTTGATTTTATGGATAGAAAACTTCTTCTTGCGATTATTGAACGCTTTGATGGAGGTCCTGTTGGATTAGATAATTTAGCGGCTGCAATAGGTGAAGAAAGAGATACGATTGAAGATGTTTTAGAGCCTTATTTAATTCAGCAAGGTTTCTTACAAAGTTACTTTACTTTACTTTACTTTACTTTACTTTACTTTACTTTACTTTACTTTACTTTACTTTAAAAAGTATAATAATGCATCCATTTAACAACTTAAAGGAATTTTTATGAAAAAACTATTATGTACTTTAACTGCAGCTTTAGTCATTACTGGTTGTTCAACACAAAGCTATTTACTAGATACAAAAACAGTGAATAGTGAACAAGCCATCCCTAATCACGAGATTACACAGTCATTCTTCTTACATGGTATTGGTCAGCAAAAAACAATTGATGCTAATAAATACTGTAATGGTATAAATAACATAAGCAAAGTGGATACTATCCAAACTGCTGGAGACCTATTTATGGGATTTATTACTTTTACTATTTATACACCTAGAACTGTAAATATTTATTGTAAATAATAAGGAAAGAATAATATGAAAAAATTAATTAAAATATCATTATTAGCTGCATTATTGACACTAACAGCTTGTTCATCTCAAAAAATTATTATTAAAAATGATGCTAATGTTGGAATTAAAGAACATACAAAAATGCAACACTTTTTCCTTTCTGGTATAGCTCAAACTCAAGAAGTGGATGCTGTAAGTGTTTGTGGTAGTATTGATAAAGTTGTTGCGGTTGAATCAAAACTAACTGGAATGGATATTGCAATAGCTAATATTCAAAATTTACTTGGGTTACCAAGCATCTATACACCTCGCACTGCAAAAGTTTATTGTAACCAATAAGCCCTTATTGCCATTAAATTAATAAATGTGGTAGATAAAATAACCAATATTATCTACCACATTTTTACATCCTAGAATTTATAAGAAACACCTAAGGAGATTACAGGAAGTACACTTAATTTATCTAAAAGCTCTTGTGCATCACTCTCAGCCTCCGCTTTATTTTGTTTAAACTCTTCAAGTTCAAGAATTTCTTTACTAGCATAAATGTTTGATGAAACTTTAGCTGATGGGCTAATTAAAAGACCTAAATCACCAGTAAATGCAAAACCTTTTGTTAGGTTAGATTTATAACCAATTCCTAAATAAGGAGAAACAGGTCTAAAATCAATTGTCACATCTGCAGAGTCAATACTGTACTCTTTACCCTTCAAATCAATTTTACCATTTTCATCTAATTTAGCACTACCCGTTAATTTAGAATTATTGATTATAAAACCTCCCTGAAGATTAAAACCATTATAAAATGGATAATAATGCCCAGCAATTTTAATATTATTTAACTTAAGATTTAAATCTATATCCTGATTATCTTGATTTAAAGTTTTATTAATGCCAAATACATAAAATCCACCACTAACCCCAAATTTCTGATTAATTGGATATTCATATTCAAGCCCTGCACCTAGTGGTGCTACAACTTTAGCACTTAACATACCATATTCTCTTTCATCAGCTTGAGCTGGATTAAGGAACATTAAAGAAGCTAAAGCAACTGCTGTAATTTTTAATTTCATTTGATTCTCCTTTTTGAGTGAGTGGATAAATTAAAATATTTTCTCTAAAACTAACTAAAAACCTTCTTTCAAACTTACCGTTAAATTAAAGACTAAGTGATCTTGTGAGCCTTCTTTACTGTCTAAACAGAAATAACCTTCACGCTCGAACTGGTAGCCTTGCCCTACTTTTGCATTAATAAGAGATTTTTCAACAACCCCTTGTTTAATTACTAAAGATTCAGGGTTTAACACAGTATTTACATCCTCTTCTGCACCAGGATTGGCAACAGTGAATAAACGATTATAAATTCTAAATTCAGCTTTATGATTATTTGTTGCACTCACCCAATGAATAACCCCTTTTACTTTACGTCCATCTACTGGATTTTTACCTAAGGTCTCTTTATCGTATGTGCAAAAAATGGTGGTAATCTTACCGCTTTCATCTTTTTCTACACGCTCTGCTTTAATCACATAAGCATTACGCAAACGTACTTCTTTACCTAACACTAAACGTTTATATTTTTTATTCGCTTCTTCACGAAAATCAGCTTCATCAATATAAAGTTCACGACCAAAAGGTAATTCTCTACGTCCCATTTCTTCATTCTGTGGATGATTTGGTGCCGATAAGATTTCTTCTTCACCTTCAAAGTTTTCAATAATTACTTTAACAGGATTAATAACAGCCATTGCGCGTGGTGCATTTGCGTTCAAATCATCACGAATACAGGCTTCCAACGCACTGTACTCTACGACATTATCTTGCTTAGTTACACCAATTCGATGACAAAATTCACGCAATGATGCAGGGGTATAACCTCGACGGCGTAAGCCAGAAATGGTTGGCATACGAGGATCATTCCAACCATCAACAATTTTATCTTCAACCAGTTTTAAAAGTTTACGTTTTGAAGTTAAAGTACCTTCTAAATTTAAACGAGAAAACTCGTACTGATGTGGAAGCGGTCTTTCAATTGAAATATTTTCCAAAATCCAGTCATAAATACGGCGGTTATCTTGGAACTCAAGCGTACAACAAGAATGCGTAATACGTTCAATCGCATCAGAAATACAGTGGGTGAAATCATACATTGGATAAATGCACCATTTATCACCTGTTTGGTGGTGGCTTGCAAATTTCACGCGATACAGCACAGGATCACGCATAACAATAAAAGGCGATGCCATATCTACTTTTGCACGCAAACAAGCTTTCCCTTCAGCAAACTCACCATTTTTCATTTTTTCAAATAATGCTAAATTTTCTTCCACTGAGCGATCTCGATATGGACTATTCTTACCTGGCTCTGTTAAAGTACCACGATATTCTCGCATTTCATCAGGCGATAGTTCACACACATAAGCTAAGCCTTTTTCAATTAACTCAATCGCATAAGCATAAAGTTGATCGAAATAGTCAGAAGCATAATGCACATCACCGTGCCATTTAAAACCTAACCACTGAACATCTTCTTTAATTGAATCAACGTATTCTACATCTTCTTTAGTTGGGTTGGTATCATCAAAACGAAGATTACAGAAACCTTGATAATCTTTTGCTAAACCAAAATTTAAGCAAATTGATTTTGCGTGTCCAATATGCAAATAGCCATTTGGCTCAGGTGGGAAGCGGGTATGAACGTGATTATGTTTACCTGTTTTTAAATCTTCATCGATAATATGGGTAATAAAATTTGCTCTTTTTTCTGCTTCTAAACTTAATATTTCGTTGCTCATTCGGTAACCTTTACTTTAAAAAAATAATAAAAATAATCTTGATATTCTACACAATTTATAAATTAACTCAATCTATCTAAAAAAACAAAAATAAATATTAATTTAAGCTTTATAACCGCCAAAAAAATTAACAACCTTTTCCTTATCATTTTCATTAGCTAACTGAATAATTAAACGTTTAGTATTGGTTAAATCAATCACAAATTTATGATCTTCTGTAAGATTGACTTGCTGAATTTTTTGATAAGAAATATAAATATTTTCAAAAAAGAAACCTTTTTCTTTAAAAATAATTTGGGGATAACGAATAAATGCAATATAGATACTTAGTAATATAGAAATAGATAATAAATATAGTGTAATAGCTGGAACTTGTAATCTCACTTGATAAAGAATAACTATAATTAACAAAATAAAGATAATTGCATCAATTTTAGCTCGTTTTTTTAAAGCAATTTTAAGTATTGTTTTACCCTTAAGATAATTCATTCCAAATTGATCATAAAAAACATAAATGAAAAAGAACAAAATACCAACAAGAAGTAATAGATTAATCATAATAAGTTAAATTTAAAAGAGTTATAAACAAATTAGCCTTCTTCAAAAGAAGAAGGCTAAAAACAACTAATTAAGCCAAAACGCCTGTTGCTGCACCTAGTATACCGATAATAAATATACCGATAATAATCCATAGTGCATTTACACGATTACGCAATAACCACATACATGCAAAGGTACATAATAATGGTAATAATCCTGGCATTAAGCTATCTAATACATTTTGAACAGTTGTAACTTGAACAGTTCCATCCTGTCTAGTAATTTCAGAAACAACAAGCGGCACTGTTATGGAAGTCCATTTCTGGACTAATGCCCCCATAATAAATAGCCCCAGAATTGATGCCCCCTCAGTTAGTTTTTGCAACAATCCACCACTCATATCTTGTACAACATCAACCCCTTTCTTATAGCCATAAGTTACACCATAATAAAGTGTTGCTAAACGAACAAAGTTAAATAAGATAAAGAATAGTAATGGGCCTAATAAGCTACCACTTAATGCTAAACCTGCACCTAATGCTGCAAATACAGGACGAGCTGTCCCCCAAAATATTGGATCACCAACACCAGCAAGAGGTCCCATTAAACCAACTTTAATACCATTAATTGCAGCATCATTAATATCTTTACCATTTGCTCTCTCTTCTTCCATTGCAATAGTCACACCAATAACAGGTGCTGCAACGAAAGGCTGAGTATTAAAAAACTCTAAATGACGTTTAATGGCATCTTTACGTTCTTGAGAATTAGGATCTGGATATAAACGTTTAATTACTGGTGATATTGAATACATAAAACCAAGTGATTGCATACGCTCAAAGTTCCAAGATCCTTGAAAAAGATTTGAACGCATTACCACTGAATTTAAATCACCTTGGGTTACTTTTTTTACTTCTTTTGTCATTTTATTTATCCCCATTAATCTAATCTATTATCAAGACCGTTATTAGACACAGTCTGCTGTACTACTTGTTGGCTTTTATTGTATTTAGGATGAAGTTGGATATAAATAATCGCCATTATTCCGCCTAAAATCCCCAATGCAACTAAATTAAAATCTGTAAATGCTGCGGTAACAAAACCTGCATAGAAGAAAGGCATTAAATGCCCTGCTCTCATCATATTAATAACCATTGCATAACCCACAACAGCAATAATACCACCTGCTATTTTAAGTCCACTTGTTACCACTACTGGAATTGCATCTAGCATAAATTGAACAGTATCTGTTCCTGCTGTTAAAGCAACAATCAAAGCTGGAATTGCGATACGCATTGCTTGAAGTAGTAATGCACTACAATGAATCCAATCTAAACGTCTTAAATCACCATTTTCAATAGACTTATCAGCAGCGTGTTGGAAACCAACAGTAATTGCACGAACAACATAAGTTAATACTTGTCCAGCTGCTGCTAATGGAATTGCAATAGCAATACCTGTGCTAATATCTTGTCCTCCAACAATAACTAAAATCGTTGAAACAACAGATGCTAATGCTGCATCTGGTGCTAAAGCCGCACCAATATTCATCCATCCTAATGCCAATAATTCTAATGAACCACCAACAATAATACCTGTTTTCATATCACCTAATACAAGCCCAATAAGAGTACAAGCAATTAATGGTCTATGAGTTTGCCATTCATCAAGTACCGATCCCATACCAGAGATACAGGCAATGATAAATATCAAGACAACTTGTAGCATTGAAATTTCCATAATAAAATCCTTAAATTAAGTTATTTTTCTTTAATAAATCCATCATATACTGACGGCTATCATTTGAAACTTTACGAACATCAAGTTCGATACCCATTTCATCTATTTGTTTAAATGCAGCAATATCATCATCACCAACAGCAACCGCACTGGTAATCATTTTCTTACCTTCAGTGTATGCCATACCACCGATATTGATTGATGTTATCTCTACACCTGCTTTTAATAAAGTAAGAACATCTACTGGATTGGTAAATAATAGCATCATTCGTTCATTCGCATATTCGGGATTATTCCAAACACGAATCATTTTATCTACACTAACAACGTGAGCAGTTACTCCAGGAGGTGCAACACTTTTTAACATAGTCGAGCGAACTTCATCTTGAGCAACCTCATCATTCACTACAACGATACGACTCACCTTACTTTCTTTTGTCCAGCGTGTCGCTACTTGACCGTGAATCAAACGATCATCAATACGAGCAAGACCGATAACTAAGTTACCTTCTTGTGCTATCCCCTGCTGTACTGATGATTGCTCAGTAGCTATACCTTGAACAGGTTGAGATTTTTCTTCTTCAACATATTTTAATGCACGAACACCGCCACGACCTGTTTCCAATGCAATTTCTGTTAATTCCTGTAAGCTCGGATTATCATCTCGCCCCATTAATACTTCTATAAGCATCGGTATATTTACACCCGTGACAACATCCATTTTTTCATTATCTTGTGCTACACGATTTGCAGCATTAAATGGGCTTCCACCCCAAGTATCCACTAAAAACAAAATTTGATCACAATGTGATAATGTTGTACTTAGTTTTTCCTGATATTTAGCTATAATTGACTCTGCATTTTCACCTGCCACAAAATCAATTGTAGCTATATCATCTTGCTTTCCAATTAACATCTCAGTCGTTTTCAACAGCTGCTCTGCTGCCGCACCATGAGTTGCAATAATGATTCCAATAGCCATTTTGACTCCTTATCTATAATAATCAAATAACATAATTTGACCTCGGAAGTATAAAGGAATATATAAAAAAAGAATATGATCTATATCACATTTCCTTAATATATTTTTTATTAATAAACAATATATTATCTTATAATCTAATACCCACTCAACACTTTTGCAGGCTCCAATTTAGACGCTCTAATTGCAGGATAAAGACTCGCTACAAGACTTAAAATAATAGTTGCAAGCAATACTAAAAGAATATCTAACCAATAAAGTTCACTTGGTAGGAAACTAATAAAATAAATACCATCAGAGAGTAATTTAATACCAATTAAAGATTCAATAAATTGAATCATAGGTGTTAAATTAAGTGAAATAATAATACCTAAAATAATACCAATTACTGCTCCTTTCATTCCAGAAATAAGCCCATACCATAAAAATATTTGCTGAATAAAACGATTATTTGCACCCAATGTACGCTGAATAGCAATGTCTCCTTGTTTATCTTTCACAGCCATTATTAATGTAGAAATAATATTAAAACAGGCAACACCAATAACAAGCACCATCGCAATATACATAATAGTTCTTACAAGATGAATATCATTATACATATAGCCGAAATTATCTATCCAAGTCTGTAAAAAAAGTGGCTCATCAAAGCCCCAAATTTCAGGGAGTTTAAGTGATTTAATGTCAAAAGGCGAAGTAACAGAAAATTCAATACCTGAATATTGATTAGATTGATAACCTAGCAATTCTTGTGCTTTAGCAAGAGGAAATAACGCGTAACTATGATCAAGCTGTCCATCTAAACGTAAAATACCGGTAATAGATACATTAAAACGAACTGGTTGGCTTAATTTATTATCATCACTAATTCTAGGAAGCAGAAGCGTTACTTCATCACCTAATTTTACACTAAGCTCTCGAGCAATCCCTGCGCCTAAAATTAATCCCCCTTGTTGTTGGAAATTATCCCATTGTTGAGGATTAATAAACTGATGTAAGGCACTCATTTTTTGTTGTTTAGCGGGATCAATTCCTTTAATTTTTGCAATTTTTAACTTAGCACCATTTTCAATTAATGCCGTTAAATCAACAAAAGGAGATACCGCTTTAATATTTGGATTTTTCTTAACTAATTGTTCTAATTCCATTCCTTGATTAATCGGCTGTTGATGTCCATTTTGATAAGATACAATTTCTGCGTGTGGTACAACAGATAAAATTCGTTGATTTAATTCTTTTTCAAAACCATTCATTGCACTCAAACTGATAATAAGTACCGCAACACCTAAGGCAATTCCGATACTTGAAAACATTGAAATTAAAGAAACTAAATGATTTTTTTGTTTTGCTCGTTGATAACGCCAACTAATAAAAAAAGGAGTATTCATTATAATTCCTCTTTTAATACACCATCTTGCATATAAAATTGACGTGAGAATTTTTTAGCAAGAGAAAGATCGTGAGTTACTAATAAAAAAGCGATATTCTGCTCTAGATTAAGCTGTTGAATTAATTCAAAAATGCTCTCTGTTGTTTTATGATCTAAATTTCCTGTTGGCTCATCTGCCAAAACAAGTGAAGGGTTATTCACTAATGCTCTTGCTATTGCCACACGCTGACGCTCCCCTCCTGAAAGGGCTGAAGGTCGATGTGTTAAACGGTGTGATAATCCTACCGCTTGCAACATTTTTTCTGCACGATCTTTTGCTTCTGATTTGTTTTGTTTTCCAATTAGCATTGGCATCATCACGTTTTCAATCGCAGTAAAATCAGCCATTAAATGATGAAATTGATAAACAAATCCTAAATATTGATTACGCAAGCTGGCTAATTGATTGCTGGTTAATTTTTGTAATGATTGCTGTTTAATAAAAACTTCACCACTGCTTGGTTGATCAAGTCCACCTAATGTATGCAGTAAGGTACTTTTTCCTGAGCCAGAACTTCCGACTATTGTGGCAAGATCGCCTTCATTAATAGAAAATGAGACATTATTTAAAACTTGGGTTTTATGATCACCCTCTTGATAAAATTTGCTGATATTTTCACAGCGAAGCAATTCTTTTGTCATATTTAAATTTAAGTTATAAAAATTAAGGTTATTTTGCGTAATTTAAGCAAAGATTACAAATAAAAGCGGGGAGATTTTGAGAAAAATTTACAAATTAAGAGATTAAGGGCGAATTAATATAGGCGCTTGACTCTGTGAAGAGAATAATTTAGAAAAAGTACGGATACTTCGACAAGACCAGTAACCATACTTTTATTATTTTATTTATGCTTTTTCAACTTCTAAGCGTTCAAAAGCAAGTACTTTACTTTCTAACTTACGCAATAAAAGAGTCATTATTCCTGTTATTATTAGATAAATAACACCTGCTATTCCATAGATTCCAATTGCATCATATTCCATTCCATAAAGCTGACGAGCATAGCCCATAATATCCATAATGGCGATAGTTGAAGCTAAAGATGTACCTTTAAAAACTAGAACAATCTCATTGCTGTATGAAGGCAAAGAACGTTTTAGTGCATAAGGAATTAAAATCTTCAATGTTTGAAAACGACTTAATCCCAAAGCAGCACAAGTTTCCCACTGTCCTTTTGGAATTGCTTTTACTGCTCCGTGGAAAAGTAAGGTTGAGTATGCAGCACTATTTAAAGCAAGAGCTAAAATTGCACAGAACCACGCTTGAGAAAAGAAATACCATAATGGGCTATCAATAATCCACTGAAATTGCCCAGGTCCACTATAAATTAAGAAAAACTGAATTAATAATGGCGTCCCCGTAAACACAGTAATAAAAGCATTTACCATCATCTTAATGATACGATTTTCCATTGAAAGTAAAAAAGTGAGTATCACTGCAATCACAAAAGCAATAAAAAGTGAAACAACTGTTAGCTGTAAACTGGTGCTTATTCCTTGTGAAATAGTCATAAAATAATCCCACAACATTAGTTATTTCCTCTTTCAAAACGTGTAAAACGATATTCTAATTTCTTAATAAAAAATTGACTAATTAATGTAATCGCTAAATAAATTAATGCGGCTGAACAATACCAAGTAAATGGTTTATGGGTTGAAGCATTAATTAAATCTGCTTGACGCATTAAATCACTTACACCAATCAAAGAAATAAGAGCCGTATCTTTTAATAAAACTAGCCATTGATTACTTAATCCGGGTAAGGCGTGTCGCCAAACCTGTGGCAATATAATTTTTATAAACGTTTGAACTCGTGTAAATCCTAATGCAACACCTGATTCCCACTGTCCTAGTGAAATTGCTTTAATTGCACCACGCAAAGATTGTGACGCATAAGCAGCAAAAATAAGCCCTAATGCAAGAGAGCCACTCGCAAATGATCCAAGTTCAATAAATTCATTTAAACCAAAATAAATAAGAAATACGACCAAAATCTCAGGTAAGCCTCGTAATAATATTACTAAAATAGACGTGATATTACGAATAACACCGATCTTATTCATTTCAAGAGAAACAAATAAAATTGAAATAATTAAGCCAATAATAAGGCTTGTCACAGCAAGCATTAATGTAATTAATGTTGCTGAGACAAAAGAGTTAAAAATATCAAAAGACATTATTTTTTAGTCATCCAAGTTTGGTAAATTTTATCTAAAGAGCCTTCTTCTTTAATTGCTTTTAAAGCTGTATTAAATTTTTTCAATAATTCAGTATCTGATTTATTTACTGCAATACCATAGCCAACTCCAAAGAAATCTTTATCTTTTACTTTCTCTCCTGCAAATGCAATTGTTTGATCTGTTTCTAACCATTCAGCAAGTACAGGTGTATCGCCAAAGATCATATCAATACGACCCGCTTTAAGATCTAAAATAGCATTTTGCATTGAAGCATAAGATTTTAATTTATATTGTGGCATTTTTTTCACTAAATATTCTTGGTAAGTTGAACCATTTTGAACACCTAATGTTTTCACTGTTTCAAAACTTAATTTATCTTTTAATCCTAAGAAACTTGCCGAATTTTCAAGATATGGTTGAGTAAATGAAACTTGTTTTTCACGTTTTTCTGTAATATCCATTGCCGAGATAATCGCATCAAATTTTTTCGACTTTAAACTAGGAATTAGACTATCAAATGCAACATTTTTAAATTCACATTTTTTCTCTAATTTAGTACAGATTTGTTTTGCTAAATCAACATCAAAACCAATTATTTCACCTTTATCATTTGTACTTTCAAAAGGTGCATAAGTCGGCTCCATTGCAAAAGTAAGTGTATTACTTTCTTTTTCTTGGCAAGCTGTTAAACCTAAAGTTGTTGCTAAGATTGTTGTTAATAATAATTTTTTCATTGTTGTGTCCTTATTTTTGTTTAGTTATAAAAAGTTTAGTCAATAAAATAGTTAGTGAGAAAGATAGGCTTTAAACTCCGGCGTTTTTGGATTATCAAAACATTCAGCATTCCCGAACTCAATCACTCTACCTTGCTCCATATAAACAACTTTTGTTGCTACTTTTTTTGCAAAGCTTACCTCGTGAGTTACAATAACTTGAGTAATTCCTGTTTCTTGCAACTCATTAATAATATCTATTATTTGAGCAGTAATTTCTGGATCTAATGCCGCAGTTGGCTCATCAAATAATAATACTTCTGGTTGCATCATTAATGCTCTTGCAATAGCAACACGTTGCTGCTGCCCTCCTGAAAGATGTAATGGAAAACGTTCTGCAAAAGAGCCAATACGCAAACGATCTAATAACCCTTTTGCTCTTTCTATTGCATCTTCTTTTGAGATTCCTAAAACCTTTATAGGTGCTTCAATTAAATTTTGCATTACCGTTAAATGTGGCCATAGATGATATTGCTGAAATACCATCCCCACTTCTTTGCGTAATAATGCAATTTGTTTATTTTCAATCTTATTACTTAGATCAAATCGATGATCTGCTATTTTCAATTCACCTGAAGCAGGTACCTCAAGTAAATTTAACGTACGGATTAACGTACTTTTTCCTGCACCACTAGGTCCAAGTAATACAACTGTATCTCCTTTTTCAATATTTAAATTAATATCAAATAAGGCTTGGCTTGAACCATAAAAAAAATTCACATTACTAATTTGGATTGCCACAAAAAAATCTCTCTTATAAATAATTTGAATATATATTAACTTTAAATGAATAATTATTCAAGTGTATTTTGAAAAATTTTCCTTAAAAGACTAAAATAATGCTGATAACGAGGCTGGATAATAAAGTGTTGCTTAGTTCTTGTAGGTATATGTGGATATTTTTAATATTTTTTGAGGCTTTATTCTCTAATGGACAATTTCAATGATTAAAAAAATGGGAGATTTTCTTCCCCCCATTTACCCTCTAAAAACCATCAATAAATTTCTTTTTTCTATCTAATGATAATTCATTATGGTTGCCAAGTTTTCTTTCTTAATCAGAAAAATATCTATTAATTGTATTTAGCTTAAATCTGTTGTAAACGTTTAAATTGCCAAAATTTCATAATAAATAGCATTGCAATACAATATTTTACAATAATATCTGCATAAATAATTTGCCACATTTCAGTTAATGGTAATACACCATAAAAGGCTAAAAAAGTAAATAAAATACTGTCTAGAGGTACACTTAAGGCATTTGAACTTAATATACGAGTTGCAAATTTTTTATGTTTTAATCGATGGAAAACAGCAGTATCAGCTAACTCACTTGCTGTAATAGATAAGAAAGATGCAAAAATAAAACGACTTGGTACATCTAACCAATAAGACACAGCTATATTAATAATTACTGCTACAAAAATTGCCCAATAAACCAGTTTTAGTCCACCATAAAAGTGAATTTTATCTCGTAAGGTAAAAATCGCTGCAAAGAAAATTGTACCAATAGATAGCATTCCATAAAAAGGCAATGAAATAAACATATCTAAAGTCAGATTTGCTAAAAGAATACTGATAACATATAAAAAAACTAAGAAAAAAGGATGCGAAAAGCTAAGCCCACGCAAAGCAGGAAGATTTATCATTATATTTTCTCCAAAACAATAAAACAGATTGATTGAATTATGCACAACTGCACTTAGGTTAGCAGATATATCCACGCCTAATCTCCATATTCTAGCAAAAATTTTAGAAAATTAATACTCATAATAGGAGAATATAATCTTATCTATTTAAAATAAAAGCCTGTTAAATCAATAAGATGACTTAACAGGCTTTGTGATTTTAGAGATTTATTCTTTATTGTAAAACTGAAATATCCGCCACATTTAAGAATAGGCGTTGTAGCGAGCCTAAAATTGCTAAACGGTTATTACGCAGTTTTTCATCTTCGGCAT
>PDWI01006276.1_pt1 | contig 15003 bp, 8 predicted proteins | sample 1430891 | NCBI WGS metagenome assembly PDWI01 (sample SAMN01162508, study PRJNA174530) | Oral metagenome, whole genome shotgun sequencing project. | biome: Marine environment; feature: Marine mammal; material: Swab sample of the gingival sulcus; isolation source: swab sample of gingival sulcus... | reverse complement strand
GGCCAAGGAGGAACCGGTCATCCCATTCCGATTTCCCCATCCCATGTCCGCACCATTGGCAGCCCGGCGGCTGCGACATCAAACCCCTGACAAGGCCTTGATTTCCACCCTGTTAGACCAGGAATTCCAGCTTCACGCAACGGAAACCGTGAAAACCTATCTGGCGGATCTGCCCCAGAAGCAATCCGCGGCGGTGCTGGTGGTAAACAATAAGACCCTGGCCGTCAAAGCCTATGTGGGATCCGGTGATTTTTTTGATCCCCTTCGCAAAGGCCATGTGGATATGATCCGTGCCATGCGGTCACCGGGGTCTACCTTGAAACCGTTTATATATGGTCTGGCCCTGGATGAGGGCATGGTGCATTCCCATTCCCTGCTCATGGATGTGCCACGGATCGGCCAAGAATATGACCCTGGAAATTTTACCAGGGGATTTTCAGGGCCTGTCAGTCTCACCCAGGCGCTGAGGGCGTCTTTGAATCTACCAGCGGTTCAGGTGCTGGAGGCCTATGGTCCGGCCCGGCTCCATGACCGTCTGAAACATGCAGGGGCCCGGTTTAAATTTCAAGGGAAACCCAATCTGTCCATGGCCCTGGGCGGGGTGGGCACCACGCTGGAGTCCCTGGTCACCCTGTATACCGCCCTGGGGCGGAACGGCATTGCCGGTCGGCCGCGGTTTCGTCCGTCAGATCCGGTACACGAGCGCTATCTCATGCGTCCAGGCGCCGCCTGGATCATACGACAGATATTATCCCGGCCGCTTCCAGGGCAAGACCACGTCTCGCGGCTTTCAGGGCATCTGCCGATAGCCTGGAAAACCGGTACCAGTTATGGGTTTCGGGATGCCTGGGCCATTGGAATAAAAGGCGAGTTTACGGCCGGGGTATGGGTGGGGCGGCCCGATGGTTCGCCTTCCCCGGGGCAATACGGCGGGATCACCGCCTTACCCCTGCTGGCCCAGGTGATGGCGGGCCTGGATGCATCAGTGTCCAGCCCCGCCCCGCCGCCATCAGTGCTGCAAAGATCTATCTGCTGGCCGTCGGGCCGGGCAGAATCCGATGTGCGGGGTCAAGTGAAAGGGGCATGTGCCCGGCGGTTTACCGCCTGGATTCTGGACAACACCATCCCCCCCACCCTGACCGGGGAACGTGAGCCAAGTGCCGCAATAATCAAATTATTGTGGGTAGACGAACACGGCAAACGGGCAGCACCGGTATGCGGCGGAAATCGTAAAATCAGGGTGGCGGTGTGGCCGTGGCAGTTGGAACCGTTCATCCCTTGGCAATGGCGGCGCAACCAAATCCTTCCGGAGAACTCAGATCATTGCCCAGACCTGGCGCCCATGGTTATTCCGACGATCCGCATTGTTTCCATTGCAGACAACAGCGTCATCACCCGCCAACCCGCCAATGAAAAAAACAGTTCTCTGCCTCTCAGGGCCTTGGGAGGAAAGGGAAAGCCAATATGGTTTCTGAATCGCCGACCTCTGGGAAGCGTGACGTCCATGGCGATGCCTGATCCCGGAGACTATCAATTGGCCGTGCTTGATGAGGACGGCCGCAGCGACCAGGTCCAGTTTCGTGTGATTTACCTCGACACTGGCGATACCCCCATTAATCCTTCTATAACTTTTTGACTTTCTAAAGACTTTCCTATACTATGGGCGAAACAATCAAAATTTCTCGAAAAAACGGAATATACAGTCAATGAATCTGGTCAATGTATTTGATGCCGAACCTGGAATGATCCTGGCCCGGGATGTCAAAAACAAAGAGGGCCGGCGGCTTATGGATGTCGGCACTTTGCTCGAAGAAAAGCAGCTTAAAATTCTCAAGATGTGGGGTATTCTTGAAGTCCATGTCATGTCAGAGGACGCCAATAACGGCCATAGGGCGACCGGGTCTTTCACCGAGATTTGCCCCCAACAAACAATGACAGAAACCAATGGGGTTGCATCGGTCTTTCATACAAACGCCCATACACCAATTGATTCTTCAAACCCGCTGGATGAATTCCTGGAAAACTGGTTCTCAAACAACAACGATAACGATCCTGTCCTCCTTGAAATTCGTAAACTGACCCATGAATGGTTTGACGCACAGCCAGCGATTTTTAACGCCCTGGTTTCCCGTTGTGAGAACCCGCCTCCCCCAGAAGTACATGACGAAAAACTAAAGATGCCAACCGTGGATCCTCGCAGCCTGCTGAATGATGAGATCAAGCTGCCTGCTCTGCCTCAGATCTATTTTGAAATCCAGACGGCTGTGGATGATCCCCGGTTCTCTGGCAGAGAAATCGCGGAAATCGTCAGCAAAGATACAGCCCTTGCCGCAACCCTTTTAAAAATTGTGAACTCTGCCTATTACGGCTTACGCCAGGAAGTCAGTTCCCTGTCCCAAGCTGCTGTGACACTGGGCAGCCAGCAGATCTGTAACCTGGCCTTAGGGGTGACGGTGATCAATTATTTCAAAGACCTGCCCGGATGTGCCCCAAATATGGACGCCTTTTGGCGCCATAGTCTTGGATGTGCCATTATGGCTGCAAATCTGGCCACCCACATCCCCACAGCCGATCGTGACCGGGTGTTCATCGGTGGGCTGCTCCACGATATTGGACGACTGGTGTTTTTAAGCTATTTTCCAAAAGCCGGCACCGCCGCTTTAAACCAGTCCCACGTTCAAGGCTGCGGCCTGATTGAGGCGGAACCGAAATTCTTCACCGTCGACCATGCCCAATTTGGGCGCCTTTTGTCCGAGGCCTGGCATTTCCCAAGACAGGTTTCCCGGATGATTGGAAACCACCATAACAAATTCACCACCCTGCCAGAAACAGAAACCGCAGTGGTATATTTTGCAAACTGGCTGACATCTGCACTGGGCATCGGATTTTCCGGTGATGCGGTACTGCCGTCACTGAATATTTACGCCTGGAAGGCCCTTGGGATTTCGCCGGCGGCGCTGACACCTGTACTCAAGCAGACAGATCGACAACTCACAGAAGCCATAAGGTTTTTTTATGGATGATTCTCTAAAAATACAAACGCGTCTGGACTATCTGGAAGAAGCCAACCGAACCCGAATTCAGGCCCTGGATATGATCCGGGATATCGGCGAAATTCATGAGAGTTTAAACTGCCTTGAACACACTGGAATCATAATAGAAACCTGTCGCATTCAGATAAAAAAACTGCTCCCCGTAAAGACGGTGGCCTTTTATCTGGTGGATGAAAGCAATTCCGATTTCCAAATGAGCCGCTGTATTCCCAAGGGAGACCGCACAATGGTCGAAAAGGAAATGGATACATTCATCAAGGACGGCACATTTTCCCGGGCCGTATTGGAAAAAGGACCAGTGATTGCCGGATCAGAGGACTTTTCCCACCAGTTTTTGTTCCATGTTCTGGCCACAACATCCCGTGTTCGTGGTATGTGTGTGGCCGTGCTGGCAGAAGCACCCCGGAATATCCCCGATGCTTCCCTGGAGCTAGTTTCCATTCTTATGACCCATTGTGCCAATGCCTTGGAAAGCCACGCCCTGTATTCCCACCTTAAATCTGCCAACGAAATGCTCAAGGAACAACTGAAGCAACTTTCCAACTCCCAGTCCTATCTCCAAAACGAAGTAAAGGCCCATGAAAAGACCCTTGAAGCGTTGGGTAAAAGCGAGGCCCAATATCGATTGTTGGCCGAGACTGCCCGGGAAATCATTATGACCATTTCCGGGGACGGCACCATCATGTATACCAATCCCTATTGTATCGCCCTTGGCGAATACAACAATAATGAACTCAAAAATCTGGATGTCCACCACATTATCAAGGGCATCGACAATATGGATCTCAAATTTCCCCAAGGCGCGTCACAGGTCCAGCGGGCATCGTTGGTCGTCAAGGATGGTAGAGAAATTCCGCTGGAGATTACCATTGTCCCCATTCTCGAAGGTGGCCCGGAGAAAGTCTTGATTACCGGACGGGATATTTCTGAACACCTCAAGGCCGAAACCGAAAAAAAACGGCTGGAAAAGCGATTGTGGCATGCCAGAAAAATGGAGTCCATCGGCTTGTTGGCCGGAGGGACAGCCCATGATTTTAGTCATCTTCTGGGAATCATCTTCAACTATATCGACATGTCACTGGATTGTCTGCCTGAAAACCATCCAGCCGCTTCCTATTTAGGGCATGTAGAAACCGCATCCAACCAGGCCAGAGAACTGGCCCGGCAGCTGTATACCATCGGCAGGGATGACCGTCATGAAACCTGCCGCATTGATGTGAATGTAGAGATGAAACAGATCGTAAAACTGCTGCAATCCTCCCTGGGCCGAGAAATGGTCCTTGAGCTGGTATTGCCCGGCTCACCCTTAATGGTCCAGGCCGAGACCACTCGAATTCGGCAAATTTTCATGAATCTGATTTCAAATGCAGCCCATGTCGCAGGCGGCGAGGGCATTCAAGTGGGTGCTGAGAAGGTGGATGTGGCATCCGGTGAGCTGCAAGTCAACTTGGGACTTGAACCGGGCCCTTACATCCGCATGTGGGTAAAGGATTCCGGCCCGGGCGTTGCACCTGAAAATCTGCCTCATATTTTTGAACCCTACTACTCAACTAAAAAAGATGACGGCAATGCCGGTCTGGGACTTGCTGTGGTGCACGGTATCGTTAAAAACTACGGCGGTGCTGTCGATGTGAAGACAGAAGCGGCCAAAGGGTCCTGCTTCTATGTATATTTACCTGAAGCGCTGTAAAGTTAGGGTTCGCAGCCTGAATCACGCACTTTAAGTCCCATGGTCAGCATTAATTCTGCCACAGGTGCATCGAATTTTAAATCGCTGTCAAGGCACGCCAATCAGGGTCACCGCATGTAAAAATCAGGTACTATAAAATCAAATACTTAGGTTTCACCAAAAGGAGGCCTGTTTACCATTTTTTAACCACTTGAATTTTAAAAAAGTTCAAATTTCATTCCAAATCTGAATGCGTTCGCCATAGCACGCAAATGGACGCCTCTTTTCAATATTTTTGTCCGTTGGCACAATGGTGATTTTATTTTCCTGTGGGCCTGTGACCGATTTGACAAAAGAAACAAAACCATGTATTAAAAAAATAATATCTGTCTTAGCAATGAGGCCACTTCACAAGGATGTGATTGGACCTTGAAAGCACCTCGACAAAGTTACCTGAGTCATTAAGAGGGTTAAAGGGAGTGCTGTGAAAAACAAGTGTATCGTTGCTAAAAAAAACAAAATTGATGGCAGAACAATCAAGTGTCGGGGAGGTAATTTCGATGATCTCCCATTTTTTATATGAAGGCCTCAATAACTTACTGAATTGCCTTCTTATTTTGTTGTGGGCCAACGCCTGGGATTCAATAGACCAGGAGCGGCCCGTGGCCGCTATATGAAAGACCTCTGAAAACATTGTAAACGCCATTGGAGAGGCATCCTCTGCGGCTGAATAAATTGCGACGAACAGCAGGTATATTAATGATAATGCAAGCGCATTGCCTGATAACTCTCAACAACTACAGGTCATTATCAAACCCTTCAAGGTGAGACTAAGGTCCATGGGTAAAACAATGATGCATAAAATGAAATATTTGGCGATTCTATGGATTGTGTTTCTTTTTTCCCCACTGCTTCTCTCTGCTGACGCCCCGGATAAGGCGGTTGTTACCATTACAGTGTCTAAAACAGACACCCTGGTGAATATCTGCAAAGAATGGCTTCAAAATCCCCACGAGTGGCAAACTATTTCAACATTTAATCAGCTAAAAAATCCGCATCGGATCTATCCTGGGCAGCGTATCAAAATTCCGGCCATTCTGCTCAAGGGAATCCCCATGGAGGGGGATGTCACTTTTATCAAAGGCAATGTCTGGGTATCCCCTAAAGGGGCCAGGAGCAAGACCCTTTTGAAAAAGGGAGATACGGTGGGCCAGAACACCCAAATTGAAACCGGTAAAAAAAGTGCTGTGGAGATCACATTTGAGGATGGCAGTACTGTTTTTCTCAAGCCGGACACACGCGTCAGCATCAAAGCCGCAAGGCAACGGCAGCCCTATTTTATCATTCGAAAACTCTTTATGCCTGCCGGACGGACAATAATGCGGATACAAAAGAGTACAGGTGGCGATTCCCGGTTTGAAATTCATACCCCATCTGCGGTCTCCGCAGCCAGAGGCACCCAATTCAGGGTATCCGTGGACAATGATGAAACTACCCGAACAGAAGTGATGGACGGTATGGTCGGCGTTGCAGGAATCAAAAAAGAGGTGGTGCTGAATCCGGGCCAGGGGACCTGGGTGGAAAAGGGGAAACAGCCAAATCCTGCTCAAATGCTTTTACCGCCGCCAACCCTTGAAGGATTGCGTACGTTGTACCAGCGTCTGCCAGTTGACGTTTCCCTGGTGATGCCCCAAAAAGCGGTGGCGGCAAAGCTCATTATCGCAAAAGATTCTGGAATGAAGGACGTTATTCAAGAGCATATGATCCAAAATGGCACCCCTGTTCCAAACATCATGCTGCCGGATGGCGACTATTATTGCCAGACGTTGAGCATCAATCCGGCAGGTCTGGAAGGGCTTCCCCTGACGCCTGAACGATTCAAGGTCCGACGCCATCCGTTCCCGCCCTTTGTTCAACGGCCAGTTAATGGTCAAGAATTTAAAACAAAACAGGTAAAAGTGGAATGGCTCATGGTGAACCATGCCGTGTCCTACGAGATACATGTGTCAAAAGAATCGGATTTTCAAAATTTATACCAAAATAATCAAGGTATTTCCGGCACCAGTACCATCGTTTTGCTTGACACATATGGGGTTTATTATTTCAGGGTTCGCGCCATTGCCGGAGATGGTTTTAAAGGGCTGTGGTCTGACACGATGTCTTTTCGCTTTGTTGAACCGTCAAAGGCCCTCAAATAAACGGGCGTTGAGATCAAGGGTTTGTTTCACTATTATTTCTATTAAAATAAATATGTTATACGAAAATTAGCACATGGCCAAAAAAAATATTCAGAATGCCATTCTACTGGAAAAAGTGCCTGCGTTGAGCTGGTATGGCCTTACCATGGGCGTTATTTTCCTGATTGTGGTGAGCCTTATGGATGTCGTAGGTATATTTAACGGTATAGACAATTACACCTATGACTTTTTCTTCAGGTTGAGGGGGACTGTTGATCCACCAAAAGAAATTTTGATCGCTGCCATCGACGAAAAAAGCCTTGCGACCCTGGGGAAATGGCCCATTGAAAGGCAAAACTACGCACATTTCCTTAACCAAGTAAAAGCGGCGCAGGGCATTCTTTCAGATATTATTTTTGCTGAATCTGCCATGGGAGACACGTTGTTCAAAGCGGCCCTGTCCGAATTTCCCCATATGGTTCTGCCGACCTACATAGACCGTTGCGGCCATCTTGTACTGCCCGCATCCACATTGGGAACGCCTGCCGTGGGGCATATCCATATTGAGCCAGGAGTGGACGGGGTGGTCAGAGAAATATGTCACACCCTCATCTTTGACGGAAAGGCCTTACCTTCCGCGGCCTTGTCACTTTATAAACTCATGACAGGGCAAAAATCGACCACAACAGACCAGCTGCAACGTGTTAACGGAGAGGGTCTGCATGCGAATGGGGTTGATACCATTCTCCAGACACGAAAAACCAGGATCAACTATTATGGTCCGCCGGGTACGTTTCCCAGCATTTCTTTTGTCGATATTCAGAACAGGCAATATCCCCAGGATTTTTTTAAACATAAAATTTTGGTGTTGGGTTTTACGGCTGCCGGTATTGATCAGGATCATATGACCAGTTTCAATGAAGATAGAAACCGCATGGCGGGGGTGGAACTGCAAGCCACCATATTGGGCAATATTCTGGATCGATCTGGTATTCAAACCATGGATCCATTCTGGCACAGACTCCTTGGCGGATTATTTTTTCTTATCAGCTTCCTGTGGATGTCAAAGCGATCGGGCGGCCAGACACTGATGGACGGCACCGTTATGTTCATCGCAATTACAGGCGGGGCCTTTATCCTATTATCCCATTTTCATTTCTGGGCCGCACCTGGAATCTTTTGGGCAGGTATCGCAGGGGCCCAGGTATTTGGCTATATCCTCAATATGAAGGCTATGGGGCAACGCCTTTATCAAGCCCGACAGGACTGGCAGACCGCCTTTGACGCCATCGACGATGCTATTATCATCAAAGACAAATTTGGCCAACCGGTGTTGTTCAATAAAGCGGCGTCTTCCGACACCATGGCGGTATTAGAACGGCATGATCAGGCAGGATATCCAGGACAGTGTCAGGTGTTTGATCAAGTGCTTGATCAATATTTTGAGATTCAGAATTTTTCTCGCCGGGGGAAAAACGGAGCGTCCATTGGCAGCGTCCATATCATCCGTGACATTACTGAAAGTATCCGACTGCGGGAGCAACAATCCTCCCTTCAGGAACAACTGATTCAGTCCCAAAAAATGGACGCCATCGGTACCTTGGCTGGCGGCATTGCCCATGACTTTAACAATATTCTTTCAGCGATCATGGGGTATACCCAGCTGACCCAAGTCGCAATCTCCAATAATGATAAAGCAACACAATATTTAGAAAAGGTAATCAATGCATGCCACCGCGCCGCAGAGCTGGTTTCCCAGATCCTTAGCTTTAGCCGCAAATCCGGAAAAGATCGAAGGCCTTTGGCAGTCCGCCCTGTTGTCGAGGATGTCTTTCAGCTACTCAAAGCGACGCTGCCACCAACCATCACCCTGGCCATGGATCCAGGAGAAAATGAGACGGTCATTGGAGATACGAACCAAATCTATCAAGTCATTTTGAACCTGTGTACCAATGCCTTTCAAGCCATGGGACAGGAGGGACCCGGAGAGATCACAGTGACCGTAAAAAGTATTACGGTGGATACAGCAAACCTGGCCCAAGACCTTGATCTTTCATTGGGAGAATATGTTCAGATCAGTATTTCAGATACAGGGCCGGGCATCCCGAAAGGCATCCAAGACCGCGTATTTGAGCCTTATTTTACCACCAAAGAAAAAGGTACAGGCACAGGTTTAGGTCTTGCCACAACCCATAGTATCGTTAAGGATCACGGGGGCAGCATCCGGTTTGATTCCAACCAAAACAAGGGGACTTGCTTCCATGTCTACCTGCCCCGGGCAGAGCAGGCACAGACGCATCGTCATGGAGACAGGCCGTTCAAGAAGAATCCCCAAAATCCAGGACGGCTTTTGCTTGTGGATGATGAGAATGAAATAGTGGAAACAAGCCGTCAGCTTTTATCTCGCCTGGGGTATCAGGTTGAAGCAAGCAATTGTCCAGAACAGGCCCTGAAGATTTTCCAAAATCGTCCGGGGTCTTTTGATGTGGTCATTACCGACCTGCACATGAAACAAATGAGCGGGATACGTCTGGCCGAAAAACTGCGAAATGTGCGAAAGGATATTCCCATTGTCCTGTGTACCGGATTTAACGACCCCATGACAGAAAAAGCAGCCAATCAAGCCGGCATCAGCGCTGTTGTCAACAAGCCTTTTTTTGTTAGGAAGCTGTCCAAAGCAATTGCGCAGGCGATCAATGCCAGTCCATCCATCTAAAATATGATTGTTTGGAAGCTAATTATAAATAGATAGATACAGATTAGAGCGTTTGACTATGGATCTTACTTATTTTGACCCCACTATAGCGCCTTGAAAAGGGTTACTTTTTTTCATATGAAAGTCTCCAGTAACCAACTGATTGCTTTCTATATTTCTTGTAGGGCGAAACATGGATGATGATCAACCAGGACGGCCCGTGGCCTTTGTACAGACATTTTGTGTTGCTATAATCTCCAGGAGATGATCTTACGTCTCTTCCAAATCGCAAGTATTTTTGGGAAAAATTGGATGAGGGGATTGCACATGCACAACGGTATGGCAATAATCTTGGACTGCTTTATATTGACCTGGATGGGTTTAAAACGATTAATGATACCCTTGGGCATGAATATGGCGATGAACTGCTTGTGAAAATCAGTCAAAGAATGCTTAATTTTACAAGGGAAACAGATACGGTTTCTCGTTTTGGCGGCGACGAATTTGCAATTATTCTGTTTCAAGTGGACTCAGTGGCGGGCCTTTTGAAAGCGGGAGAAAAATTGATTCAGAAAATTAACGAACCTGTTCAATTGCGCAGCAAAACGGCCACGGTGGGGGAAAGCGTTGGTGCGACGATTTACCCAGGCTCAGCTAAGATTTCTTCATTCTGATTATGGCCCTTACACATAAAATCAAAAAAAATAATATATGGGCAAAGAGTTATTATCGATATCGGACCAGGCGCAAGATCCTTACGGGTTAGCACTTAAGACAGACTGGCCCTTAAAGCTTTTGGTCATTAACTGCGGTTCTTCTTCTTTGAAGTTTACATTGTTTGACACCATGGATACCAGTGCTTTTGCCCGGGGACAGGTGGAGTGGAGCGGATTGTCCCGTAACCGACTGACCCTTACCACTTCCAAAGGCGACCGGAACTTTCTTCTTGATGACCCTAATCACCAGGGGGCGTTGCAGGCCATGCTTGAGGCCCTTAAAAGTGTCGGGGTTGTGGACAGACTGGATGACATAAAGGCCGTGGCCCACCGCAGCACCCTGGGCGGGGAAAAATACAAAGGCGCTGTGGAGATAACAGAAAAGGTGATTGGCGTAATGGAAGGGTATATTCCGCTTTTCCCTGTACACAATCCTTCAATTATCAAGGGGATACGGCTGGTACAGTCACTGCTTCCCAATGCCGTGCATCTCACGGTGTTTGACAGCTCATTTCACAGTACCATCCCTGATTTTGCCCATATCTATGCGCTACCCTATGAATACTACCGGGACAAAGGGCTGCGGCGATTCGGTTACCACGGCAGTTCTCATCAGTATGCATCCTTGAAATCCGCCCAATTTCTGGGACATGACGTGACAACTCTTAAGACCATTGTCTGCCATCTGGGCAACGGCGCATCCATCTGTGCCGTTAACGGAGGGCACTCCGTGGATACCACCCTAGGCTTTTCCCCAGTGGACGGGCTGATCATGGGGACCCGGGTCGGGGAACTGGATCCGGGACTTCTGCTCCACCTCATAAAAGCGGAAGGATTATCATATGCGTCACTCGATGAACTGATCAATAAAAAAAGCGGATTGCTGGGGTTGTCAGGGATTTCCAGCGATATGCGCGAGGTGGAATCGGCTGCCGACAAGGGAAATCCTCGTGCTCGCCTCACCATCAATGCCTATACCTATCGGATAAAAAAATATATCGGTGCCTATATCGCGGCCCTGGAAGGTCTGGATGTGCTTGTGTTCACCGGCGGCATTGGCCAAGGCAGTGTTCAGGTACGCCATCTGGCATGCCAAGGCCTTTCACACATGGGCATCCGCCTTGATGAAGAGAAAAACAAGGCGGCTGACGGATTTAATGCCATCACAGATATTGCAGTAACGGATTCTCCGGTCCGAGTATTGGTCATTCCAGCCGATGAAGAGCGAATGATCGCAAGAGAGGCGCTGACCCGGTTGAACCACCTGGAAAATTGAAAGATCTGAGTGAATTACACAGACTTTCTTATAACCGCCACGGGCGGACCTGGTTTTTCGCCTCGGTTCGCCCACAACAAAGATAGAAAGAACCTATGCGGTTTGCACAGGACTTTCATATAAACGGCCACGGGCCGTTATAAGATCGCAGTGCATTTCCCATCAACGCGCGGAAAAATGCATGTGACCTAAAAACCGCACGCCTCCTGAACAGCCTCGCCTTTGAACATACGTTTCAGGGGTCTTGGAGACCACTGCTCCAGAATAACGCCCACACCAATTCTGTTCACCGAATGGTCATAGTCAAGCAGGCTCTCCCCGTATCCGTTAAAGTACTGGACATATCCCTTGACACTGCTCAAGCCCAAGGGAAAGGCCCATTCCAATTGCAGCGCACCCCGATTGTCCTTGGATCGAAAACTATTTCGCAACATGGCACCCAGCCTGTGACCACCGATACCATAGTGAACCCATAGTTCTCCAGGTCCCATGAATCTGTGGATATCTGGATTGTCGTCTTCCTTTTCTGATTCAGGAAGGCGGTACCACGTCCTCAATTCCACCACAAAAGGCCCACGCTCCCAGCCCAAATAGCCGACCAGCCGATTCCAGCTTCTGGATAGGGGATCAGCCCGGCCATTGGATTGGTGATTCACACCCAGTGCGATGGTTCTCAGATGCCCGCCCAACAGGTCCACATCTGTTCGATAGTTGAGCAGAAGCTCTGGTTCATAATTCGTATCTCGAAACGGTGAGGAATCGTCTACCGAATAAACCTGCCAAAAGGATCTTTGGGTATATCCGAACCAAAGATCCATGTCCTGCCCTAAAACATCCTGCCACAGCTTGACTTTCATGCTCAACTGAAATGCGGCTTCTGCTTCTTTAACCGCATCGACCTCCCCGGTATGCCCAGGCGTTCTGTTGGGAGAAAAATTATAGGTCAGGGGCATGATATACATCTGCCTGTGGGGTATGAAAACAAAATGTCCCCTGGGCCTGGATTCATCCAAATCCCAACGCCGAGTCAAATAGGACAATTCACCATCTGCGGCCTTTCCTTTAGGCTCAGGCAAACGGGTTGCTTCAGCTGAAGGCCCCACCACACCCTTAGGTGCCCCATCTACTCCCCTTCCCGCTAAACGGTCATAACAGGCAAGGCGCTCTTTATCGTTCTGGATGCAGGCACATTGATCCAGGGATGTAAGCCCTTCGGCCCATCCCCATTGAGGCACGAGCCATACGAGCATCCAGGTGGTCATGATACAGTGGCCTATCCATGTTGATACCGGCTTCATAATTTGCATACGCCTCTCTACAGCGTAATAAAAATTTATCTTACTAACGGCCACGGGCCGTCCCTAGTCTATCGAATCCCAGGCGTTGGCCCACAACAAAACAAGAACGTAATTCAGTAAGTTACTGAGACTTTCATATAATGGTTAAAAATTCGGTTGGGGGGGGCAAACCAAGAATAAGTGCGCCTTATTTAACCCGATAAAACGCTTTTTTTCTTGTGGAGGTGTTTTTCTCTTGGCTTTGCCGTTACTTAGGTGAACTCGGCGCTATAATTACCATCAGAGTTCCCGAAAATCCGGGGACTCTGATGGTATGCCCGCAGGCCGTGGATTAAGCCGTTTTTCGACGGACAATGCCTGCAAATCCCAATAGCGCCGACCCAAAGAGCCAGACGCTTCCCGGAACGGGAACAGGGGTGTATTCATATTCAATGGATACGGTTCCTGAAGATACATCGGCATAAACGTTAGCGTTTGCCTCACTAACATTCTGTGTCGTCCAGGTGCCGCCTTCTGGGGTGAGAACAGAAACGTTTAGCTGCTGAACATAACCGGTTCCAATCAGATCACTCAACTGAAGTGCCGTGGCGTAAGCGGCTGTATCGGGAACCTCATAGGTGCCTTGGAACGATTCATTATACATTTGATCAAAACCACCACCATAAGAATAAGAACCATCCCACGTGATATCGTCTGGGAAGTGTTGCGAAATAAGAGGACGAATACTATTTCCGTCCCTCCAATCAAGTTCTATTAGAGCATAGTCATGGTTCACTGTACCGTCGCTATTGTAGATGGTCGTTTCCGGTCGAAAATACACAGAGTAGGGTAGATTATAATTTATAGATTGAATTACCTCGCCCTCATAATATAGCTCATAATCGAGAGTTACAGAAATTTGAGCCCCTGTCAGTGTGCCCAATGATGAATCAAACTCCTGCAATCCGCTGACGACTGAACTACTGGCAGTTAAATACACAACCGGGATATTACCGTCTGACTCATTATAACTGTAATCCTGTGAGTGACTGAATTCCTCAAATGTACCCGAGGTTGTTATGGTAGCGGCACTTGCCGCGCTGGAAAGTGTTAATGCTAATATGGCCACAAATAATACTTGAAAATATTGTTTCATTACAAACCCTTTTTTTTAAACTTTATTTTATTAATATTATGTTTTTTGCCTATCCCACCGCTGAACCGCCTAACTTTCTGATATTTTATCTCCCTGGTAAAATAACGGAACACGGAAGGCACCGCTTAGACTAAAATAATCCCTCCTTTCATCTTAAAATGTTCAAACTATTTTAAATAGCCTTTTAAGCCACAACAAAAATTTTTTTGTGGAGCGAGTTTCTTCTTTTTCCACAAAATTATAACAAAGAAGAAACAAATATCAAGAATAAAATTAAAAATAAGGAGATAGATATGCCCGTTATACGTTTGCACGCCGCAAACTCAAATCTAACTGATTTGTCCTGATCCCAGATGGAGATCCAATCCGCCATGGAAAAGGGGCATGGGGGTTAGGGAGAGGTTGAGGGCGTTGAGATATCGTGGTTTCGGGCAGATGATGCCGATGCGCCAGCCTTTGAAGTCTTTTTTCAGTTTTTTGCCAATTTCTTTGAAAAAATGATTCATGTCCAAGTTTTTTCCCAGGCGCAAGCCGTAAGGCGGATTCAGGACGATAACGCCGGATGGGCTTGGCGGGGGCGTGATGTCAAAAAAATCTTTACATTGGGCTAAGATGCGCGCGAAAACCGGATGGGTGGTACAAACTGCTTGGAGATGGTCCATGGCAATGGGATCCATATCCGAAGCAAATAGGGTGGGGTGGGACGCCTCTATGGATGCGGCTTGGGCAATCCTTTGTTTTGCGTAGCTAAAGGTATTGGAATTGAAGCCGGGCCAGGCTTCAAAGGCAAAGGATCTGAAAAACCCTGGGGGAAGGCCAGACTGCATCATGGCGGCTTCCAGGGAAAAGGTGCCCGAGCCGGACATGGGGTCCACCAGGATATCTGTGGCAGAGAATTTAAGCCGGGTAAGGATGGCAAAGGCCAGATTCTCCCTGAGCGGCGCTTGGACGACCTTTTGTTTGATCCCCCTTTTGAACAACGGG
>PDWI01006275.1_pt1 | contig 15011 bp, 12 predicted proteins | sample 1430891 | NCBI WGS metagenome assembly PDWI01 (sample SAMN01162508, study PRJNA174530) | Oral metagenome, whole genome shotgun sequencing project. | biome: Marine environment; feature: Marine mammal; material: Swab sample of the gingival sulcus; isolation source: swab sample of gingival sulcus... | reverse complement strand
GAGGCAACGGCTTACCAACACGTCGCGCCGATTTTAACGGCCATTGCCGCGCAATACGACAATACGCCCTGTGTCGCCTATTTGGGACAAGGTGGCGCGGGGCACTACGTCAAAATGGTACACAACGGCATTGAATACGCGCTAATGCAAGTGCTGGCCGAAAGCTACGACGTGATGAAAAACGGCTTAGGGCTATCAAACGCCGATATTAGTAACGTGTTTGAGAAGTGGAATCAAGGGCGGCTACAGTCGTTTTTGGTCGAGATTTCCCTTCCCATTTTGCGGCAAAAAGACGCTCGCGGCGGTGGTGATTTAGTTGATGTCATTCTCGATAAAGGCAAGCAAAAAGGTACGGGAAAATGGACATCGCAAAACGCCCTAGATATCGGCGAACCAATTCCCATGATTGATGCCGCGGTAATTGCGCGCGCCGTTTCTGGGCTTAAAGCGCAACGCCTAAGCGCTGCCAAGTTGCTTACGCAAAATAATCTACACTTTATTGCTAGTGACAAACAAACCGTCTTAGCGCAATTGGAAGCCGCCACCTACTTCGCCTTTTTACTGGCTTATTCGCAGGGCATGGCGCTGTTGCAAACCGCAAAACAAGAATACGGTTACACGTACGACTTAGCTGAGGTCGCCAGTCTGTGGCGCGGTGGCTGTATCATTCGCGCTAAGTTGCTAGAGACGCTTAAACAAGCCTTCACAAAAGCTAGCGATTTGACCAACCCGATGCGAGATGCCACTATTGCTGAACAACTCAATAACGCCGAAGACAGCGCCCGCAATATCGTCATCACGGCCTTGCAAAGCGGCACTGCTGTGCCGTGCTTATCGGCAGGTGTGGCGTATTTTGACAGTTATCGCCGTTCGCGCTTACCGACCAATTTTATTCAAGCTCAACGCGACTTTTTCGGCGCACACACGTATGAACGCATTGATAGAGACGGTATATTCCATACACAGTGGGGTGAGGCGTAAATTAACGCTGGTAGTGGTCTAATAATTTTTTGATTTAGAACAGTGTTTTCTATATTAAACCTAAAAAACGCAGTTAACTGTAGGGTGGGTAGAGCGAAGCGAAACCCACCGTTCGCGGTAGTTAACTTTTTGTTAAATTTTAAATTTCTGTAAACGGTGGGTTACGCTCGTGCCTCGCTAACCCACCCTACGGCGTAACTGCCGTTTTTAGGTTAAAAAAGATTGAACTTTTAATATTAAATAAACTAAAATTTTTCAAAGAATTACACCCTCTCCCCCAAGGGGAGAGGGAATAATTCTTTGAAAGAATAGCTTTGATTACTTGCTGACGCGGGCGCTGTATTCTCCCGTGCGCGTATCAACCTTAATGACTTCGCCGATTTGTACAAATAGCGGCACGCGCACAACTGCGCCGGTCGACAAGGTTGCAGGCTTACCCCCTGAGCCAGAGGTATCACCTTTTAACCCAGGGTCGGTATCCACCACTTCTAATTCCACAAAGTTGGGTGGCGTGACGGCAATGGGTTCATCGTTCCACAATACCACCGTGCACAAATCTTGTTCTTTCATCCACTGCTTGGCATCGGTTACCGCGGCCTCAGAAGCATTGACCTGTTCAAAGGTTTCTGGGTGCATAAACACGTAGCTGTCGCCATCAAAATAGGAGTATTCCATGCTCATTTCCATAACGTCAGCAGCTTCGACGCTTTCGCCAGATTTGTAGGTGCGCTCAATGACGCGACCATTTTTTAAGTTGCGGATTTTGACGCGGTTAAAGGCTTGACCTTTACCCGGTTTGACGATTTCATTTTCGACAATGGAGTACGGTTCGCCGTCAATAAGCAATTTTAAGCCGCCTTTAAATTCGTTGGTTGAATACGTTGCCATAGTTTTTCCTCTTTATAATCAAGTTAATTAAATAATGCCTTAGCGCTATCTACACGTTAAATAAGAAGTGAATGACATCACCTTCTTGCACTTGGTAAGTTTTGCCTTCTTGTCGCCATTTACCCGCTTCTTTAGCGCCCTGCTCTCCACCACAAGCAATAAAGTCCTCATAAGCAATGACTTCCGCGCGAATAAAACCGCGCTCGAAATCACCGTGAATCACACCTGCTGCCTGTGGCGCGGTAGCGTGTTTTTTCACCGTCCAGGCGCGAACCTCTTTCACGCCCGCGGTAAAATACGTGCCCAAGCCCAATAAATCATAGCCCGCGCGGATAACGCGATTCAAGCCAGGCTCATCTAAGCCGTATTCACTCAAGAATTCATCGCGCTCTTCGTCGTCTAGTAGGGACAATTCTGCCTCAATCGCCGCACAAACGGGCACGACAACGGCTTGTTCTTTTTCCGCCTGCACGCGAACAGCATCAAGGTGAGGATTATTTTCAAAGCCATCCTCAGCCACATTGGCGATAAACATCACGGGCTTTTTCGTTAGCAATTGATATTCTTTGAGGTGCGCCTGCTCCTCTTCATTGAGAGACAGCGAACGGGCAGATTGCCCACTTTCTAAATGCTGAATGAGCTTTTCAATAGTGGCCAAGGTCGCTTGCGCGTCTTTATTGCCTGTACGCGCCATTTTTTGAAAGCGCGTGACGGCTTTTTCCATCATTGCCAAATCCGCGAGGATAAGCTCGGTATCAATGACTTCAATATCTGACAACGGATCAATTTTGCCGTCAACATGGACAATGTCATCATCCTCAAAACAACGCACCACGTGAGCGATGGCATCGGTTTCGCGAATATTGGCAAGAAATTGATTACCTAGCCCTTCGCCCTTGGAGGCGCCCTCAACAAGGCCTGCGATATCGACAAATTCCATCGTCGTTGGCAACACGCGTTCAGGCTTAACAATGTCTGCTAAGGCCGCCAAGCGCGGGTCGGGCATGGGCACAATGCCGACGTTGGGTTCAATGGTGCAAAAGGGGTAATTTTGCGCGTCAATCGCCGCCTTAGTTAAGGCGTTAAATAAGGTCGATTTGCCGACATTAGGCAAACCGACAATGCCACAGTTAAATCCCATGATTTCCTCTGAGTTGATTGGTTTTGTTTGAGAAGGCCAGTCTTTTACTGGCTATGTAATTTCTGCATGGCAGCTTCCACACCGTCTTTAAGTAAGACGCCCACAGCGCGTTCAGCATCCATTAGGGAATTATCAATCGCCTGCTGGTCGTCTTTAGACGGTGGCTTAAGTACGTAATTAGCAACCTGTCTGGCATCCCCTGGATGGTCAATGCCAATACGCAAACGCAAAAAATCTCTGCTTCCCGTTTTGCCGATAATGTCGCGCAAGCCGTTGTGTCCGCCGTGTCCGCCACCTTGTTTTAATTTGGCAACGCCCGCGGCAAAATCCAGCTCATCGTGTACCACTAACATCGCAGTGGGTGGTATTTTATAAAATTGCAAGGCTTTTTGCACCGCATCGCCGCTCAAATTCATAAAAGTAAGCGGTTTAAGCAACAGGATTTTTCTACCACCACAGGGGTATTCGGCGATATCGGCAGTAAATTTTTTATCGTAGCGCCAGCGCAGTCCGTTGCTAGTTGCCAAGGCATCTAAAAGCCAAAAACCCGCGTTGTGGCGGGTTTTGGCATACTTGTCGCTGGGGTTTCCCAAACCGACAATCAGTTGAATAGTCATCACTGCTCTCAGTTAATGATGCTTGAATAAACTATTCGCCCGCTTCTTCTTCAGCAACAACATCATCATCAGTGCTAGCGACTTCAGCGACTTTTTCAGCTTTTGGTGGGTGAATAGAAACGATAACGGCATTAGACTCTTCGGTAACACCACCTTCTAGTGCCACTAAGCGCACGCCTTCAGGCATAGTGATGTCTGTTAAGTGCAAAGATTCGTTAACATCTAGGTTAATAACATCGACTTCAAGCGCCTCAGGAATCAAGCTTGGGCGACAGATAACTTCCACATCAATAATGCTTTGTGACAAGATACCACCTGCTTTCACACCCTTAGAGGCTTCGACATTGGTATAGTGTACTGGGATATTGACTGTCATCTCTTGACCGCGAACAACGCGCTGAAAGTCAGCGTGGATGATGGTAGGCTTGTAAGGGTGACGTTGTAAGTCACGCAAAATAGTTTCCTCAACCTTGCCATCGACTTCGATATCGATAATCTGTGAATAGAACGACTCATCGTTCAAGCACTTCAAAATCGCGCTGTGAGAAATGGTGACTGCTTGGGGGTTCTCGTCACCACCGTAAATAACGGCGGGAACTTTACCCTCGCGACGTAGGCGGCGGCTCGCACCTTTCCCCACGTCATCGCGAGAGGTTGCTGTTAGTGAAAATGAATTAGCCATTTTTAGCTCCTAAACTTCAATAAGTTAGATTAAAATTATACAAAAATAAAAACACCCACAATTGCGACCATTGTGGGCAACTTGCTCTAGCCATAGGCAAAGAGGCGGGTATTATGCCGAAAAGTTAAGGCTTTGGCAAGAAAAATACCGCTTGGCACGAATGCCCATCCAACCCATACCGCCAGCGTGCATACGATGATGCTTCACGCGTTGTGCCTACTGCACTAACCCGTAGGTGCGATTAGCACGGCGTAATCGCACGAACACCCACCACACCCCATACCGCCAGCATGCGTACGATTACGCTGCGCTAATCGTACCTACGGCGCTTAATCGGCAGATAAATGGCCAAAATCATTATAACGGAAAGCCCTAACACCAACTTATCCCCCCATATGGCATAGCCTGTGCGGACATTGCTGGCAGTGACCACCGCCGTCAAAGTCCCCGCGGTAAAAGGCGGTAGTGAATGCGTTATCCGCCCGCGACTATCGACAAAAACCGTGCGCCCATCGTTGGTGGCACGCACCAGTGGCTTGCGATTTTCAATGGCGCGCATACGGGCAATATTGACGTGTTGTGCTTGCGCTTTGGAGCGTCCAAACCACGCATCATTGGAAATATTTAACAGCACTTGAGCATGTTGGGCGCTTCGGCGAATTTCATTGCCAAACACCGCCTCAAAGCAAATACTGGGAGAAAAAACCAGTCCTCCCGCCCGAAAAGGTGCTTGTACCGCGGTACCGCGGGAAAAATCTGCCCGCGGAATACTGACAAAACGCTCAAAAAAAGCAAACAACGAACGAAAGGGCAAATACTCACCAAAGGGCAACAAATGCACCTTGTCGTAAAATTGCTGCTCCTGCCTTTGCGTTTGCAAAAATATGGCGTTATAAGCCGCCTTGGTTCGCCAATCAACCCGCGCTATTCCCGTTATAAAATCAAAATGCTGTTCTTGTTGCAAGTGCAACATCTCTTCGAGAAAGCCACCCACTTCGACGTAGAAAAAGGGAATCGCAGATTCCGACCAAATAATCACATCAGGTTGCTCGACACGTAGCAACTCTTTAGTCAGCTTCTGATATTGTAATGTATTTTTCATCATCCGCTGATTATCATAGCGAGTGATAACGGGCATATTGCCCTGCACCAACGACACTTTTGCCGACGCGGATTTCGCGCTATCTGGCGTTATTGAGGGCAGATATTCCATCACAGCCACACAACACAACGTCACAGCTAACAGTACCGCCCGCAGATATTTTGATACGTCAAGCAACAAGATGACCACCAGCCAAACGGCTAAAAATGACACCCCAAATACGCCGACATAGGCCGCGCATTGCCCCAAGACATTGTCAACAAAACCATAACCTATAGACAGCCAAGGGAAACCAATTAAGAAAAACGAGCGCAACCACTCCACCAGTGCAATCACTGCGGGCGCAAGCAACAAACGCTGATTAGGCGTTTTCCCCAGCTTCATGATAAAAAAAGCAATCGCCAGCCAGTACAGCGACAAATACAACACCACCAAAATATTCGCACCCAATGCGAAAAATAACGGTGCCCCACCAAAGGTGGACATGCTAATGTAAACCCAATTCAAGCCCCAAGCAAAAACCCCCAAGCCAAATATATAGCCAAAGCGTCGCGCACGCCGCGGCGTTAATGACATCAGTAGCAGTAAAAAGCCTGCTAGCGAGACTTCGCTGAGCACAGCGGCCAGCCAGCTCAGCGATGACTGTGGTGCAAAATCAAATACACAGGCCTGCATTAAGCCTAGGGCAAGAGCCAGCGCATAAAGCCAGCGGGTTTGGACAATTTTCTCTATTTGCTTGGACACTATATCAACACTCCATCAAAAACTCATATTAATTCAAGTAAATCATAAAACTAAATACCAAATAAGCAGCAGTTAACTGCTGTTCACCGCCGTGAATGATATAATTTTTCCAATGATTGCACAATTAAATGCAGTAATTCTAACTATGCGATTAATTCTCATTAATATTTATTGCATTTGAGGGAATAAAGATTTTGCTTCTTTCTAGAATGAAGTGGGTAATTTGTAAAAAAGTACTCAAAGTACGAATAAATTTCTTGTGTCAAGAGCGTTCGGCAGAACGGCGAAGGGTACTCTTGACTCAAGAAATTTATTCAGTAATTTAGAATTTCTGACCCAGAAGGCGGTGGTTTTAACCTTGAAATGGAAACTTAATTGAAGAGGTTTTATGCCAGAACAGCCCCCTTCACTGGCTAGGACGCGGTCTAGCTGATGAAGGGTAAGATGTATTCCTCATCAACTGCCGTTACTTTGCCGAACAATTTTTAAAGAGAATTTCATTGGTTGGGGACGTCAGTAACATACTAGACTTTTTGTAGTTCTTACTATCCAAATAACCAGATGACAATACATAACCTCCTTGACGACCAAAAATGGTGTCAACATGATTTGAGCGGGCTAAGTTAATGGGCATTTCTCTATGATGACCACGAATGTAGGCTTTGGCTAATGTAGGTAAACCTTGAGTGTTAAAATGATACGTTACATTGATAGACTTACCGCTTTGACAAGCGTAGTGAACTTTGCCAATTTTAGCCGGCTTTTGTGCAGATTTTTTCTTACCTTTTTTTAGTGTGTTACTTTGAGCAGCAAAGCAATTTTTGAAAAGGATTTGGTTTTTTGGCGAAGTTAACAGTACACTAGATTTTTTGTAGTTTTTATTGTCGAGATAACCAGTGGCGAGCACGTAGGTACCCTCCTTGCCAAAAATAGTATCAACGTTATTTGAACGTCCGAGGTTGATCGGTAAAACACGTTGTTTACCGTTGACGAAAGTTTTTGCTTGTGTGGGTAACCCCTGAGCATTAAAGCGGTAAGTCACTTTGAGTGATTTGTTACTTTGACAAGCATATTCAACAGTGCCTTCGGATGCATTGAGAGTTTGGCAGGCAAAAAGGACTGGAAGTAAGGAGCAGAGAATCATTTTCTTCATGATGACACCTATAAAAAATTAGATTTAACAACGCAATAGTCGATACCAATATGTCGTAGGATTGGGACATCCTTATTTAAGATTTATTATATACCCAAATCATCATGATATAAATTAACTTTCATTGCTGAGTGATTGCAACGGTTTCATTTTACAACCATTGCCTTGCATTTACAAAAAACATCCACCGGCACAGTTAGGTCTCTTAACCACTACAAAGAGCATCATCACAGACAAATACAAGTATTTTGAAACGTCGTATTATTACACACAGTACTTGATTTTTATGATGTTTACTATCGGACTTTGAAGGATTTTTTGCCGAGAAAGACTTTGTTTAATGATATTTAAAGCATTGACAAAGTACATGCCTTTTGAAAGCTGGAGGCACTTGCTGGAATTTATGATTAAGGGGCTAGAACTAGAGGTTAAAAATGAGAATTATTCCTAAATTTAGAATTACTGAATTAAATGTATTAAGGTTGAATCCTTATCATATCGGCGTAAAATAATGGGAATTAAACGAACCCACACTTTTGAGAGGTAAATGAAATGAAAGAAGTAGCAAACAATACCGTTGCATGGCAAGGTTTCACAAGTGGCGATTGGCAAACCAACGTCAACGTCCGTGATTTTATTCAAAAAAACTACACGCCGTATGAGGGCGACTCGTCATTTTTAGCAGATCCCACAGAGGCGACAAAAAAACTGTGGGAAAATATTGCCGCAAAAATCAAAATTGAGAATGACACGCACGCACCTTACGAAATTGATGCAGATACCATTGCCTCAATTACAGCTCACGATGCAGGTTACATAGACAAATCTTTAGAGAAGATTGTCGGTCTACAAACCGATGCACCATTGCGACGCGCCATTATGCCATTTGGAGGCTTGCGCATGGTACAAGGTGGATGCGATGTTTACGGCAAAAAGCTCAACCCACTTGTCACCGAAATTTATAGCAAATACCGCAAATCACACAACGAAGGTGTATTTGATGTATACACACCTGATATTTTGCGCTGTCGTAAGGCAGGTATTTTGACTGGTCTGCCTGATGCCTATGGTCGTGGGCGCATTATTGGTGATTACCGTCGCGTAGCGCTATACGGTATTGACGCGCTAATGGAAGACAAGGTTGCACAATTCAACTCGCTTCAAGGTAAAATTGAAGCTGGCGAAGATATGGACGAAACTATTCGTCTGCGTGAGCAAGTCAAAGATCAATACACTGCGCTTGGTGACATGAAAGTCATGGCGGAAAAATACGGCTTTGATATCTCTCGCCCCGCGGAAAATGCACAAGAAGCGATTCAGTGGACTTACTTCGGCTACCTTGCAGCAATTAAATCGCAAAACGGCGCGGCAATGTCTTTAGGTCGCGTGTCTTCTTTCCTTGACATCTATATTGAGCGCGATTTACAAGCGGGTAAAATCACAGAAGAACAGGCACAAGAAATGATTGACCACTTCGTTATGAAGCTACGCATGGTTCGTTTCTTACGCACACCCGAATACGACGAGTTGTTCTCAGGCGACCCAATCTGGGCGACAGAATCCATCGGTGGCATGGGCTTAGATGGTCGTACATTGGTTACGAAAAACAGCTTCCGTTTCTTGCAAACACTATACAACATGGGCACGTCGCCAGAGCCAAACATGACAATTCTGTGGTCTGAAAAATTACCTCAGAATTGGAAAAACTTCTGTGCTCAAGTATCTATTGATACCTCATCGGTTCAATACGAAAATGACGACTTGATGCGCCCTGATTTCCATTCTGACGATTATGGTATTGCCTGTTGCGTCAGTCCAATGGTTATCGGCAAGCAAATGCAATTCTTCGGCGCGCGTGCGAACTTAGCGAAAGCCTTGTTGTACACAATTAACGGCGGCGTTGACGAAAAATCAAAAGTACAAGTTGCACCAGTGACAGACAAAATCACTGACGAAGTATTGGACTACGATATGGTCATGGAAAGACTAGACAAAATGATGGACTGGTTGTCTGTTCAATACATGACTGCACTAAACTTGATTCACTACATGCACGATAAGTACAGCTACGAGGCGGCATTGATGGCATTGCATGATTTACATGTCGAGCGCACAATGGCGTGTGGTATCGCGGGCTTATCGGTTGCGGCAGACTCTTTGGCAGCAATCAAATACGCAAAAGTTCGCCCTGTGCGTGACGAAGATGGCATTGCGGTAGACTTTGAGATTGAAGGCGAATACCCACAATTCGGCAACAACGATGACCGCGTTGACGCCATTGCCTGTGATTTGGTTGAACGCTTCATGAAGAAAATGCGCCGTCATAAGACTTACCGCGGTGCGACACCTACACAATCGGTATTGACAATTACCTCTAACGTGGTTTACGGCAAGAAAACAGGAACAACACCTGATGGTCGCCAAGCTGGTCAACCATTTGGTCCAGGTGCCAACCCAATGCACGGTCGTGATGTGAATGGCGCGGTAGCCTCGTTGGCATCGGTGGCAAAACTACCCTTTGAGTTTGCACAAGATGGTATTTCGTATACGTTCTCAATCGTGCCAAACGCGTTGGGTAAAGATGAGAAAACTCGTCAAGAAAACTTGGCTGGCTTGATGGATGGTTACTTCCACCACGAGGCTGCGAATGAAGATTTCACGGGTGTTGAAGGCGGACAACACTTGAATGTTAACGTGCTAAACCGCGAAATGCTGTTGGAAGCAATGGATAACCCAGATAAATATCCACAGTTGACGATTCGTGTATCGGGTTATGCGGTACGCTTTAACTCGTTGACAAGAGAACAGCAACAAGATGTGGTTACGCGTACATTCACGCAAGTATTGTAAAAACTTTCTCCTCAGTTGCCAAAGGGATTCGTCCCTTTGGCTTTTTTCTGCACCAAATAAAAACAAATAATGACGCAACAAATTGCCATCACAGTGGAAAAACAAGCCACATTGCACTCAATAGAAACCTGCGGAGCCGTTGATGGACCAGGGTTGCGATATATTGCTTTTTTCCAAGGCTGTATGATGCGTTGTTTATACTGTCACAACCGTGACACTTGGCCAATGCGGACGAAAAACAGTCGCATCGTGACAGTAGCAGACTTGATGAAAGATGTCCGTAGCTATCAGTTTTATCTAAAGGCCTGCCATGGTGGCGTGACAGCATCAGGTGGTGAGCCGTTATTGCAACATGCTTTTATTGCCGATTGGTTTGAGGCCTGTCAGCAAATTAACATTAATACCTGTTTGGATACTAATGGTTTTGTACGGCGCTATGATGATGATTTAACCCGATTGATTGAGCATACGGATTTAGTGATGCTAGATTTAAAACAGCTTGATGCAGAAAAGCATAAGGCCCTAGTCGGCATACCGAATGATAAAACGCTCAACTTTGCGCGCTATTTAGCAGAATGCAACCAGCCCACGCGCATTCGCTATGTCGTTGTACCAGGATACAGCGATGACGATGCGTCAGTGAATTTATTGGGAGAGTTTATTGCAAAAATGGATAACGTCCTTGAGGTTGAAATTCTACCCTATCACGAACTGGGTGCACACAAATGGGAAATCATGGGTGATACCTACAAACTCAAAGACGTTCACGCGCCACCACAAGAAACCCTTGATAATATTAAACGTATTCTGTCTAAATACGGTAAAAAGTCATTTTATTGAATCTAAAAATGCTAGTTAGACAAGTACAAGGTGTGTGTGGTCAAGTAATTATTTTACTAAGGGGAGAGGGAGTCGTTCAACTGCCGTTTTTAGGTTAAACCACCCTACTTTAAACAGGTAGGAATATATTTTTTTAAAGGTTATTTTTACACATGCATATCACTACTAACGACAGCCCCAAAGTGGGTTTTATCAGCTTAGGCTGTCCCAAAGCCTTAGTCGATTCCGAACGCATTTTGACACAGCTACGCACCGATGGTTACGACATTGTCGATAACTACGAGTCCGCGGGGCTGGTGATTGTCAACACCTGCGGTTTTATCGATTCCGCTATTGCCGAATCACTGAACACGATTGGTGAAGCTTTGGAGCACAATGGCAAAGTCATCGTCACTGGCTGTCTGGGCAAAAACGAGGACAAAGTGCTGGACATTCATCCCTCCGTACTCGCCATTTCGGGGCCGCAAGCCTACGAAGAAGTGATGGCACAAGTACACGAGCACCTGCCCAAACCCGAAGTCAACCGCTTTATCGACCTTGTACCGCCGCAGGGTGTTAAACTCACGCCGCGCCACTACGCTTATCTAAAAATTTCCGAAGGCTGTGGCCACAGCTGTTCTTTTTGCATTATTCCCGATTTGCGCGGCAAATTGGTTTCGCGCCCTGCCGAAGACGTGGTCGCCGAGGCAGAGCGCCTCGCCAATGCGGGGGTGCAAGAACTGTTAGTGGTTTCCCAAGATACCAGTGCCTACGGCTCGGACATTCGCTTTAAAACGGGGTTTTATAACGGCAGACCTGTAAAGTCGCGCCTAAAAGAACTGTGTCAAGCCCTGTCACGCTTTGATATTTGGACGCGCCTACACTATATCTACCCTTACCCCAATGTCGATGAGCTGATACCACTGATGGCGGAGGGCTTGGTGTTGCCCTACCTCGACATCCCTTTCCAGCACGCCAATCACGAGGTACTGCGGGCGATGAAGCGTCCCGCGCACGCGGAGAAAGTCATCCAACGCATTGAAAAATGGCGTAGCATTGTCCCCGATATTGCTTTGCGCTCGACGTTTATTGTCGGCTTTCCGGGGGAAACAGAGGCGCAATTTCAAGAACTGTTAGATTTCTTAACCGAAGTCAGACTAGACCGCGTGGGGGCATTTACCTACAGTGATGTCGAGGGTGCCAAGGCCAATCAATTGCCTAATCACGTCCCCGAGGAAGTCAAAGCCGAGCGCCTACAACGTCTGATGACGCTACAGGCAGAAATTAGCGCGGAAAAACTGGCGGATAAGATTGGCTCGATTCAGCCTGTGATTATTGATGATATTGTCGAAGATGACAGTGTTGAGAATGTCGCCCTTGGGCGCACTGTTTACGATGCCCCAGAAATTGACGGCATTGTACAAATTGAGGACATCTACGGCGCGGAACCTGGGCAGGTTGTGCATGTGGAAATCATTGATGCCACTGACCACGACTTGATTGCCGTGCCTGCTTAACCCTAAAAACTGCAGTCACCTACACCTGACCACCGGCGAGTGGTCAGGTGTAGTGTTGGATTTTTCAACTGCCGTTTTTTAGGATTAACAGCCGTGTGAACCAGGGGCGCAGACTGGCTGTATTTGATGTCCGCCAAAGCTTCCTGAAAATTCAAACTGTGGCGTTTTACCACTCATCACACCCGACACAGTTTCGGCATTACTACCTGAGAAATAGCCTTGCACGGAAGAATTTTTCACAGGAATCGCCTTGCCCGTTTCCGTGTTTTTCATTTGTGTGACTTTACCTATGAGGCGGTTGCCTTTGATTCTTCCCTTTATTTCTATATCTTTATTCGTGTCACCAGTTGCTTTTTCAATCGGCAACAAGTGAGTTTCAGGCTCGCCTAAGTGCTTTGCATAAGATACCGTTGACATTTTAAAACGTTTATCATCCGTTACTGTGATGTCAAAACTGTATATGGCGAATTTATCGTCGTTGCTTTGCTGGTATATCATATCGCCCATATAGCTGAAGCCTGCTACATTTGGCATTGTTTCTGTTGGCTTTGCTAACGCAAAGAGATGCTTTATTTCTTTTTCTCTATCATAGTAATAACCGAAGCGGTAACTGTCACTGCCGCTGGAAATTTGATAATTTTTTGGGCTGATATGACGAGTATAACCGTCTTCTGAGTTATCATCGATAACTAACGGAATCTTCACGCCATTGATTGTGAGTGTATCAAATTTTTCTCCCTCTAGGTGCTGATAAACAACATGCTGATTGTGAACGCTTTGTACGTGCCCTTGTATAGGTGCATCAGAAGCATTATCGCTGGTGCTACCACAAGCAGTTAGCGTCAAAATAACCCCTGTTAAAAAGGTTGGATAACCGATTGTTTTTATATTATTAGTCTTCATAGCATGACTCCTTTGTGTGTTGATAAAAAATTGTAATAAGCGCGCCCTAAGCACTGCAATAATCGCGGGCAAAACGGTACAGTCTGCTGGGCAAGATGCCTTTCTTGTCATCAAAATGTAGCGTACCGTGTTCGCTGAGTTTGCCCTCAACGGTTTTGCCGTCAAAATCCAAGGTTATAATGCCGTCTTTGACGCGGTACTGTCCGTCCTTATAAGTATAACGCCACGGTAGCGAATTTTCGGGAATGTTCTCCGTGATTTCATGCGTTTTTTTGATTTGCACGCGACCGTCGGGGTGAAAAAGCAAGCGAGAAAACGGCTCAACATGAAGCAACCGTATCCCAACCGACTCCCAACCGATGTTTTGTAGCATCAAACGCAACTGCTCGTCATCGTTAGTACGATAGCCGAGAATGTCGTGATAAAAGCGATAGCTTTGGCGAATTTCGGCCAAATCGGGGTCGGTTTGACTGCGTTCCAGGCGTTTGGGGTCGAGTTTAATAGCTTTTTTGAGAGCTTTAAATGCCGTGTCGCTATCGACAATTTCCGTGTAGGTTTCATCACCTTCTATCTCACAATTATCGAGTGCCAGCATGATCGTGCAGGCAAGATTGTACTGTGCTAAGGCATAGTTGCTGTCAGTTTCAGTGGCACGATAGAACAGGCGAACGGCTTCTGCGTAATCCTTTTTCTTGTACAAATGATAGCCTCGGGTATTGAGTTTTTTGGCTTTTTTTTGGGCTTGCTGCGGCACTGAGTAATTATTTCCGTCTTTTTCATCGCCCAACCATTTGCCACCACAACCTTTGTAATCACGACGATCTTTACTTTCGGCAATGACGACGCTGTGCGACCAAATGCCGCTTTTTCCGTCGGCAGTACAGTCTCTCTCCAAGGCGGTTACAATAAACGCTTCACCGTCTTCGTCTTTGCCGCGATAGATGGTCGTATTGCCTATGTCCTCTCTATCAAGGATACCTTTGTATTCATAAGTATAATCGTAGAGCACCGCTTGGTACTGATTATCGCCTATTGGAGTCAGCGTTAAATCCCAAAAATCTGGTGTTTCGTAGTAGTTGCCAGCGGTAAAAGATTGTCCAGCACCACTGGCAAAACCTGCGATAAACAGCATGCTTAAAAGTAATTTTTTCATAATGTTACCCCATAGTTTGACGCATTTGTAGCGAGTGGACATTCTAACTATACTATTTTGAAAATAATCGCTTAAAATACGCAATAAGCGAAAATTTTTGTTCCGATTGCTGTTGATTTTGCTGGTAGAACCTTTCACAGTAATCTCGTGCGTAGTCACGGGCGTTAAATCCAGTTCCTGTATCACTTATGATAAAGGGATCTTCTCCGAACATACAGTAGCTATCGTACATTTCTTGGGGTGTTGAGTCTTCCTTATACTGAACACTACTCTCAACGATTTTTTTACAAACCTCGACAGCTTCCTCCAACGTGTCATACTCACCTACCTTGAGCCGATAGTCTTCATCCGTATAATGAAAATTATCTTCTGTCATAACGGTATATTTTTTCTTGTCCATTGGTCGCTTCCCTTGTGATAGGCTAATTTTCGTTACAATCGCCTAGCTCAAACCCCGATTG
>PDWI01006274.1_pt1 | contig 15012 bp, 11 predicted proteins | sample 1430891 | NCBI WGS metagenome assembly PDWI01 (sample SAMN01162508, study PRJNA174530) | Oral metagenome, whole genome shotgun sequencing project. | biome: Marine environment; feature: Marine mammal; material: Swab sample of the gingival sulcus; isolation source: swab sample of gingival sulcus... | reverse complement strand
ATCACCAGGACGCAAATCATTTAAGGACAAATCCAGCACTGCCTGCGGTGCTAACCTAATTGGTTTACCAGCATTTAATGCCACTTCTTTACCCGTAGTGTCAAAAGTATAAATTTTTGCCTCACGAGTAGAGTTCTCAGTATTTACCAAACGGAGCGTTGCCCTAACATTTTTATCAACCAGCTCTGATTTCGGTTTAGTGTTTTTTTCTACGGGCAAATTGGCTGTAATATTCGTACCAGCCGGTAAATATAAACCAGAAATATAAATATCTTTACCAGCCGTAGCGGGCTTAATAAAGGTAGTACCCATCGGCTTAAATCCAGCTAAGACCGAAGTTTGTAAACTGGCAATAAAAGTTCCTGCCTCTGCCTGCAACTGTAACGCAATACGTGGATCCTGTGGAATAATACCGTCTAAACTAATTTGTTTACTACTATTACTAGGAATATTTATTTCTTTACTGGTACCCAGTTCCTTTTTACCCACCGAAGAATAAGCTGATAATTTTACCGTAATAGTGTTTGCCGTAGGATTGGAAACTACTAGCTGATTAGCCGTACCCACGGCACTGGCCGCTCCCACCAACCAGAGCGAATTCGTAGCCCACTGGCACGGATTATTTGCCAAACCACGTAAATCACCGGCATCAGCCCGATGCGCACTCGTGCCCACCAAATGTGAATCTTTATATGCTCCCCGCTTTATAAACACGGTTCCCCGTAATTCACTTTCCCCTAAGGCATTAGTGGTGTTATAAGAAGCTGGAAAAGATTTTGCCGTAATAGGCTGGGCGGTAGTTTTACCATACTGTTTCCACCGCGCGTTCATAGTTTGTGGCTTAACACCAATAAAAAGTCCCCCAGACCAACCAGTATTATTATCTGGAGTATCCCCTACACTAAGACCTTTTTCTACCAGTTGTTGCACTCCGCCATTACAACCAAAAGCCATTTGTCCACCCTGCATTGGAATAGCTTGTACTTTAGTGACCGTAGGTGTGGTAGTCGGTAAAATATAACCAAGATAGCCTGTACCACCCGCAAGTGCTACTACCGCTAAGCCAGTAAAAATTTTTTTCAAATTCATTTGGCACCAACTTTCACCGAACGTAACGGTAAGGAGACCAACACACTGATAATACCTACCAAAATTTGTAGGAAATAAAATGCTACATATAAATAATTCTCATGGTAAATAACCAATTCACCCCGCGAATTAGCCGGAATTATCCAAGTTTGTGACCAGTCGGATTTTTGCGCCTTTAACTTCTTACCGGAAACCTTCGCTTTCCAACCAGAATCTACACGTTCTGCCAACACCAAACGTTGTTCTTTATCAGAATTTAGCTGTGCTCGTACCCGATATTTACCCGATTCCACAACCTTGATTACGTTATCGTCAGTTATTGTACGTACGCGTGAAGTTGTAACATCCGTGCCTGCTACACGCCAAAAACTACCGGTTTCATTAGTGGTCACATACTCTAAATTAGGCGCTGAATGCAATGCCGAAATCAATTTATCACGCTGTAGAACAGAATCTTTTTCCGTTGCTGGAGGTAGTAACACCACCGAAATTGCATGCTCGGCAAGACGTGACGCTGCAGTATCTGAACTAACCAATAAATCTGCAACCGCCTGTTGCAAATGCTTAGTTGCCGGATCTTTTGCACCACCACGAATATTACGTAACATCGTCACTTCGTGTAACTGCAAACCCGCATCACGCCAAACTTCAGCACCATACCCATCCGATTTAGCATATAAAGCTAAAACCCGAGAGCGTATGGGGGCTTCAATATTATTTTTTGCAATAGCTGGCAAAATTTGAGTAGGTTCACCACGTAATACTTGATTATCTTCCGTAAGTTGCACGGCAATCCACCCACCAGCCAAACCGGTAACAGCAAGTGGCAACAACACCATTACCGTAATACCCAAGAACTGGGAAACGCCAAAACTTTTATTTCGTAAAGAATCCGTAAAACCATCTACACCTTGCGCAATAGCAATAAATAGACCCAACCAAAATATTGACAAACCAATTCCATGCCAAGCAACACTACCAATTAAGGCCGTGCTATCGACATAATAGCCATTAAAGATATAGGGAGACAGCAGTGCTAATAACATGCCAAAAATGGCAACCAGCCAACCCAAACGAATAGTATAAGCACCCCGTGAACGGAATAGAGAAACCAAAGCTAGCAATAAAATTATTGCTAAACAAAGGAACATTCCTAAATGCCAAGAATTAAGGTCAAAAGAAAGCGTGGAAAAACCAAATAAAATTTGTTGCGGATCATTAACTCCGCTAACTAATTTACCCGGTGTAGAAAACAAGAATGCCACCCATTCTTCACCCTCTAATAATGCCAAAGTAGGAGCAAGTAGAACCACAGCCGGCAACGGAAGCCAAAGCCAAGAGAAACGACCAATTTGTGCTACGAGTGCCACCGAAACCAAAACTAATGCAAGCAAAAGAAAAATCGGTGCAGCCGCACTAAGAATAGCCAATACGAGTGCAGTCAAACCAATTTGCCCAGATTTACGTTTCCAAGCCCCAACGTATGCCCAAAGCAATAATGGTAAGAAAATATGGACGATAATTGCCCCTAAACGTCCACCGGCAATAGCTTCTAGGAAGGACGGGGAAATAATCCAGAGCATAGCCACTGCAAAGCGAGCTACCCAAGATTTAGTAAATCTACCGGCTGCTAAATAAGCAAATAGGGCAGCAATGGGAACACTCAAATAAAGCGTTAAAGTTACCGCACCACCAAGTGTTAAACCAAAAGGTGCACCCACAAACAAAACTGGCAAATATAGGATCCATAATGCATCAACAAGTGTTAAACTACCGTCACCACGCAAAGACCAAGAATGCCAAAGATGCTGATTAAGCTCCTCGAAAGTAGAATTATCAGTCAGTAGTTGCCCACCCATTAAAGTGCCCGAAGCAAAATAGGGTAAATTAACTACTGCCATAAAAATCAACGACACAAATAAAGTAAGCCAGACACCCCGATAAGTTTGTCTACGAAGACGCGCTAATTTTTCTTGCGTAAGTTGATCCGGTAAATTTTCCATACGCTGGGCTTCTAATCGCGCTTTACGCATATCACGTTTTGCATAACGCACTTCACTAGCCGTAGCCTCCAAACGTCTTAACCCGTTTTTAGCCGTAGCGGAATGTGAAATTTTACGCCGTTGCGAAAAAATTTTTCCTAAACCAACAAAAGTATCCCAACCAGCTTTTAACTCACCGCGAGCGCGTACGTAATCACGTAGTAATAAATAACCTAAAGCGCGAGGCAGAGCAATTAAAACGTACCCCAGCCAAAACCAGATTAGCGACCAGCTAGCGGTAGCTACCAACGAATTAAATAGTTGTGCACTACGCCGAGCCCCAAAACTATCCGCAATATTCTTAATATAAGAATTACGAACGTGACGAACCTTTGCATCAGGCACAATCACTACCCGATAACCAACTGCTCGTACCCGACGTGAAAATTCCAGACCATCACCAAATGGCCCTAGATGCGGACTTAATCCATCCAATTGTTGATAAACGTCTGCACGAACTAGCATGCCAGCAGTTCCCACAGCTAATAAATCTTCCCGATTATCGTATTGCCCCTGATCACGTTCCGCTATATCTATTTCTGGCACTCGGCGTGCGGTGCGCGTAGCACGAATTCCCACCTCAACCACATCGTAAGCACCATCGGAATTTGCGTCCCAAGTAACCTGTTTCGACCCAACTACCGCTACCGTATTTGAAGATTCTCCACAAGCCAATAATTGTGCTAAAGCATCAGAAAGCGGAGCAGAATCAGCATGTAAAATCCAGAGCCAGCCATATTTATAAGAATCTTGAATTCCATTAGCAAAACCAGAATCAAGTTTTTGTTCTAAAACATGTAAAGAAGTAGCTAAATTGGCGGTATCACCTACCGCTACCGGATATACCACTATTTGTAACTGTTGTTGCATTTGTGCGCAAAGCAGTTTTAACGGTTCAGTAATTTGTGGAACAGCTACAAAAATCCTATTTGGTAATTTAGTCTGTTTAGCTAGTGAATTAAGGGTTTCCGTAAGATAACCAGCATCTAAGCCATTAGATATTACAACGGCAGTGACACTTTTATCGCGGATAAGTAAACCGTCCAATGTGGCACCTCGTTATCTGCTTAACCTTGATTTGCACGACGTTGACGTGCCATACGTTTACGATCATTATCCGAAGTTCCACCCCAAATACCATGACGTATTTCTTGCTTCAAAGCATAGTCTAGGCACTGTGCTCGCACTGCACATCCATTACAAATAGAGGTAGCCGGTGCAGTAGAACCGCCCTTTTCTGGATAGAAAATATCCGGATCGGTTTGCGAACATAGGGCATCTTCCATCCACGCAATATCTTCAATTGACGTGGTGCCATACCCTAGATTAAAAATGCCCTGCATTAAATCTTGAGCAGTATGTGCGTCAGATTCTGCGTCCACCACTTTTAAGGGGGAACCAGATGCATCTTGCAACATATAACTCTCCTACAAATTTATACTACTTAAATTACACTTATGTAATACTGAAAAGTCAAGGCAAAATAAAAAAATATGTAAAATAAACATTCGCTTTGCAAGCACGCAATAATCTGCTACACAGATTCCCTACTGCGTTTTATAACTTTATATGTAAATATTAAAGAATGACGCCCACACAGCTATATCAAAAACTAATTCAACGCGGTAATAATCCGGCTATTATCTGGTACGACCAAACCGAAAGAATTGAATTATCTGGCAAAGTAACCGCAAACCATATTGCTAAAATCGCTAATTTTTTAACGTATGACTTAAATATTACGCCAACCGACACCGTCTATATTCACCTTCCCAACCATTGGAAAACCACACTCTGGACACTAGCCACCCTTATATGTGGATGTCAGCTACGAATTGTAGCTGACTTAAATTCGGTGGACCTTCTCCCCGATGACGTAATAGTTACCAATCAACCCGAGCAAATTTTTATTCACTTTCCTCATATTCGCACTGTGGCAGTAAATTTACACGCTTTAAGTTTTGCCTGGAATAGTGAACTCCCACCCGAAATATATGATGGAATTGCAGAAATAATTGGGCAAGCCGATACACTTCTAGTAACAACAGAAACAACCGACCCAAATTGGCAAAATACTTTTATTTGCAATAAATCATCTAATTCAGCAGTTTCCACGCTAGCGCTTATGACAACACAGCTAGAGCTACAAACCGCTATCCACCTAAGTTTAACCATACTTGCAAATGCGCAAACGCTCCTACTAATAAATAATGCTAACTTACCCCTACCTCGCATTTTAGAAACAGAAAAAGGGAAACTTTATCCCGTAAAGGCCGTGTCACAGGAATAAAACATACTTTTAATACGTAAAACCTAGTAAAAATATCCAATTTGTAAGAAACTCTACTTTAGACTTACCTACACTTTTAATGGTTCTGTCGTATTATCTAATAGTGAATAGTTCTTCTTTACATCAAAATAAAAATCGGCTTAGTCCCCTACATAAAAGAAAAATTGGGATGACCCGATATGCAGTGCGCGTAATGGGATTATTCATACTAGCATTAACTTTAATGACGACCACCATGTTCACCACCATGACTTGGCAACTACAAGCTGGCGTTAAACAACATGACCTATCCACATACCTATCGGCTAAACGTGCAAAACAAGTTGTGCCCATAGATAAAAAAGCCGGGCAACCATTAAATATTTTAATAATTGGTTCTGATAGTCGAGCAGGTACAGAAAATGCAGGTAAAGTAGCAGGAATGCGTTCCGATACTACTATGCTCGCCCATATTTCTGCAAATAGAAAACGTATTGAAATTGTATCTATTCCAAGAGATACCCTCTTACCCATTCCTGCCTGTAAGTTACCTAATGGTAAAAGCACCTGGGCACAGGATGAAATGATGTTTAATGCGGCCTTTGCACTTGGAGGTGCCACTGGAGACATAAATGCCGCAGCATCTTGTACTCTAAATACGGTAGAAAAACTTACCGGAGTGCTAATCGATGGATATATAGTCCTAAACTTCAACTCATTCGAACACGTAGTAAATACAATCGGTGGGGTAGAAATATGTTTCAAAGAAGATGTTTACGATAGAGAATCAGGTTTGAATGTAAAGAAAGGTTGCCAGCTCTTAGATGGCAAACAGGCTTTAGCATTTGCACGTACCCGTCATGCCCTAGGAAATGGATCAGATATTTCACGTATCAGTCGGCAACAAGAATTAGTGGGCACTATTGCTGAAAAAATTATTTCTATGAACGTAGTGAGCAATGCTCCTAAACTATATTCTTTACTAAAAAATACTGTACGCTACGTAGACACGTCGCAAGGTTTAGGTAACATAAATTGGCTCGGGGGATTTGCCTATTCCCTCAAAGGGCTCAAACTTGACGATATTACATTTATTACTATGCCTCACTATCCGGAAGGCAATCGCGTTAGACCGGCACGTAGTGCAGAAATAATTTGGGATGCCCTGCGGGAAGATAAACCAATCCCACCCAGTGCGATTCCAGAAAAAGGCGAACAAAAAGAAGTAGTACTACGCACCACGAAACCCAAAACCACTAACGAAGAACCTGCCCCTGCGGAATAACTAGGAGAACAATGGTTTCTAAACAAAATCCCCCTTCTTTTAGACCTAAACATTCTGATAAACGTCCCACCATTCGCGGCGCAAAAACAGTAGGCACAGAAAAATCTTATCGCTCCGGAAATTCTGTTAAAAAACGTCCTACTAGCAGTACTACAACCAGTCCAAAAAGTTATACACCTGCTAATTACCCAGTAAACAAGAACGAACACCCTACTTCCACAAAGTCACGAATAAACAAAACCTATCCCCCCGTTCAACCACGCGTTGTATATCGCGGAAAAAATGTAGATACAAAAATACGGGCAAACACAACCCCCAGAAAAACAGAAAAACCAAAAAATAATATTACACCCATAAATACAGCCAGCATTAAACAAATAATTAGCAAACTTTTATGGGCAAATAAGCGGAAAAAAATAAAAATTGGGATTGCAATTTTAGTGCTTCTACTAATCATTCCTATAATTGGTATTTTAGGTTGGACGCGTAGCGTCTACTCATACGGAGCTTCACAACTAAATCACGTAGAAGCCCTATCAAATCGTAAAAATACTGCTGGAGCTACCTATTTAATAGTTGGCTCCGATAAACGATCCACTGATTTTGACGGCTCACAGGTAAAAGGACAACGTTCCGATACTATAATGCTTTTAAATATTGCTAAAAACGGGCAAGTAGCACTAATCTCCATTCCCCGAGATTCCTACGTACAAATTCCAGACAATGGAGCAAATAAAATAAATGCGGCCTATTCTTACGGTGGTCCCAAACTTTTAGTACAAACCGTAGAACAGCTTACTGGACTCACCATAGATCACTATATAGAAGTAGGAATGGACGGCATTATTGATCTTACCGATGCCGTAGGTGGCATTAACCTCTGTTACGACCGTGATGTGCAAGATTCCAGCTCTAAGCTAAATTGGACCGCAGGCTGTCATGATGCAGACGGAAAAACCGCCCTTGCCTTTTCCCGCATGCGTTACGCCGATCCCCTCGGTGATATTGGGCGTAATATCCGCCAACGGCAAGTTGTAAATGCCCTGGTAAAAAAAGCAGCCAGCAAAAGCAATCTCAGAAATCCCCGTATTCATAAACCACTTGTAGGTGCAGTAGCCAGCAATCTTACGGTAGATAAAAAAGACACCCTCTGGGATATGGGTATGGCTGGACTAAATTTACGTAAAGCAATGCAAAAAGACGGTTTAATTGGCAGTCCCCCCATCAGCAACTTAGATTATTGGCCTGGTGGAGTAGGCTCAGCAGTACAACTAGATCCAGAAGTAATTGACAATTTTTGGCAAGATTTACGCGACGGAAATCTAAGTAGTAAAAAATACGATTCCCTTAAACCCGCGAATAAATAAGAAACTACTACACTACCTTTCAGCAGTTTAATACAAACTAGTGAAAATAGTTATTTACTCGGATACTTTAACAGTAACTTGTTCCGCACGAATACTACCAATACCGTGGAGTTCAGGCACTTCATAATATTCAGTTTGATATTTATTAGCATCAAGTGCCTTTAATTTCTCCGCGGTACTCTGGTCTGCTAGAATTCCATTTACCGGCGCTACACTACACAAACGTGCCGCCAAATTTGCATTCGGCCCAAATACATCACCAAAACGTGAGAGCACTCTTCCCCAAACTAACGAAGCTCGTACATCTGGCATATCTGGAATTTCTTGCAAAGCCTCCACTATATGATTAACTACGGCAATTCCCGTTTCTAAATCATCCGCAATATAGAAAACTGCGTCACCTACCATTTTTACGACTCGGGCTCCATGCATAGAAACAACATCACGGCAAGTAAATTCAAAAGTTTGAATAAAATCAACCAATGCATGCGGTGAAAGTTCACCAGAACGACGCGTAAAAGAAACCAAATCTACGAAACCTAAAGCCCGCATCAGGGGCATCTGCCCATCTCCATTTTCCATTTGATTATCTAATTCAGTTTCAGTACGGCGCAATAACGCCGTCATATGTCTACGCCAAGCATATTTCATTTGATACATCAAAAAATCATCATATTCAGCTATTTTATCTAAAAACATATAGCGTGCCGAAACATCATCAATATTATAACGTCCTTCAAATTCTTCCACTAAGGCTTCATACTGCCAGAGAATTAGACGCTCTAGTAGATGCGACTGTGCACGTATTAAAGAATTTAATGTATCTTCATCAGTAAGTTTATCTCCGTACATTTGTAAATGTTTCTTCATTACATCTACATCATATTCAGTAAAAAGTTTAGATTCCGGATTAACAATGTCTGGAAAACCCATTGCCCGCCAAAAACGGCGAATCAATTCTGCACTGCACTCGGTTGCCTCTGCCGCTTCTGCCAAATTATATTTCTGAATACCACCAAGCAACCGCTCCACATGTTTTTCTACTGTGGTCGGTTCATTTGCTATAGTATCGCTTGTGTTAGGGGTCACAAATAATACTGTAGCAACATTTTTATAACTTTTCAAAGTATTATCACTAAAGAAATAAAATATTTCTCAACAACAAAGCGAGCATAATGAGAACTCTACTATTAGCTTCTGCCTCCCCGTCACGCAAAAAAACTTTAATATCGGCAGGAATAACACCACTAATTGCAGTAAGTGATATTCCCGAAACTATCCTGCTAGCAGATTTTCAAACCAAGCAAAATAGAGCTCTAACCCCCGCTGAACAAGTAAACTTTCTAGCGACAGAAAAAGCCTGTCACGTGCATAAAAATCTAAATAACCTGAATTTAGTCAATATCCCCGACGTGATATTAGGTTGCGATTCTATGTTTGAAATTAACGGGAAAGTACGCGGAAAACCTCACACCCCCGATAATGCTCGGGAACGTTTATATGAAATGCAAGGCAACATGGGAATTCTACATACAGGACACTGCCTAATAGATACCAAAACCGGCAAAACAATTAGTCAAACCGCTGCCACCGAAGTCTATATTAGCAAAATGAACAGCACCGAAATTGAATCCTACATTGCCACCAACGAACCACTACATGTCGCCGGATCTTTTACCATAGATGGCTTAGGTGGATCATTCGTAGAAAAAATAGTTGGTGATCCACATTCCGTAGTCGGCCTATCACTACCTCTACTACGGCAAATGTTAAATCAGCTCGGCTATTCCATAACTGAATTTTGGAACTAGCCTACACTTGCCAATCCTCATAATCGTAAAAATTACGATTTTGATTGTAGCGTTCAGTCATAGGCAACCACTGACGTTCAGACTCACCCACATAAACTTGCCGTGGGCGACCAATACGCGTCATCGGATCCAAAATAAGTTCATGATACTGTGCAATCCAACCCGGCAAACGCCCCAAGGCAAAGAGGGGAGTAAACATTTGCGTGGGAAAACCCATTGCTTTATAAATTAGCCCAGTATAGAAATCAACATTCGGATATAAATTACGCTCTACAAAATAATCGTCTTTAAGAGCAATTTCCTCTAACTCATGCGCCATTGCAAACATTTTAGAATCACCGTCAATAGACTCTAAAATTTCATCTGCCAGCCCTTTTACAATCTTTGCGCGCGGATCATAATTCTTATAAACGCGATGTCCAAAACCCATTAAACGCACATTATTTTTCTTATCCTTTACCTGATCCACAAAATCTTGCACACTAATGCCAGACTCACGCAAATCATGCAACATATTCAACACCGCTTCATTAGCCCCACCGTGCAAAGGACCCGAAAGCGCTCCCACTCCCGCAGCCACCGAAGCATAAATATTACCCTGCGCCGAAGCTACCATACGTACCGTAGAAGTAGAACAATTTTGTTCATGGTCAGCATGCAAAATAAATAACTTATCTAAAGCATTTACCAATACCGGATCAATATCTTGAGTTTGATAGGGCAAACCAAAAGTCATACGAATAAAATCTTCCGTATACGACTTTGAAGCATCTGGATACAGGAGCGGTAAACCCGTAGCACGCTTGGCAGCATAGGCAATCATGGTTGGCACTTTAGCAAGCAACAAGATAGATGCTAAATCACGTTGATTACCATCAAGCGGATCCAAAGTATCTTCATAATACGTTCCCAACCCTGCAATTCCAGCCTGTAGCATAGACATTGGATGCCCATGAGCTGGAAAAGCCGTGAAAAAAGAACGAAATTCCTCGTGTAATAAAGTGTGTTTTTTAATACGATGAATAAACGTAGCTAAAGAGTTGGCATCTGGAAGCTGACCATAAATTAACAAATAAGCCACTTCTAAAAAAGAACAGTTCCGTGCCAATTCTTCAATCGGATAACCACGATAACGCAAAATACCCGCATCACCGTCAATATAAGTAATCTGCGAAGAACACGAAGCCGTATTAGTAAACCCCGGATCAAGCGCCACCGTACCAGTTTTTGCCAGCAAACCATCTAACGAAAAGCCATCATTACCTTCAGTAGCACTAAGACGCTGCAATTCTAAAACACTGTCATCCACATGTAATTTAGGATTTTCTGACATCAGGGTTTCCTTTCGTTTTCAGTAACAAAAACTTATTACTTACGCAGAGCCACTTTCAACAAGATACATTTAAGCAACTTAAAATAACAAGTTATCCCATATAACGGTTGCGATAATTATTGATTTTGTGGCGGAAGTTCCACAATATAGGGATGATCAGCATCAATAGGTCCAATACTCGCAGCCCCGCCAGGAGCACCAATCTTATCAAAGAAACCTACGTTTACGTCGTAATACACATCCCACTCTTCCGGTAAATCATCTTCATAATAGATAGCTTCCGTTGGGCAAACCACTTCACAAGCACCGCAATCTACACATTCATCAGGATTTATATAAAGCGTACGATTTCCTTCATAAATACAATCCACCGGACATTCATCAACGCACGCGCGATCTTTAACATCCACACAGGGTTGTGCAATAATGTAGGTCACCTAAAATTCCACCTTTATAAAATTTGGATAAATGCTGAACTTCCCGTTTACGTAGATTTAATCCACCAACTCGCCAACTACTTCTTCCATATCCAACTCTACTGCTGGTACAACTACCTTTTTAGTAAATTTTCTTTTTACAGAAAAAGCTATTGCGGGCAAAAGTGAAAATACTACCGAACAAATCAACCAGAAACGGGAAATTTTATCCGTATTTAATGCCAACACATCATCAGAAGGTGTGTAAAGAAGCAACCATACCGTTACTAAAGCAATCGCTAACACATAGCCAATTACCGCAAAGCGACGATCTACTTCCCATGCCACCCAAGCACCTACCAATACCAGTAATGAAGCTAATATAAAACCTAAGAATGGGATACCGAATACACCTGCGTGCACTAAAACGCCCACCAAAGCAGCAATAATACCAAAAACAAGACCAACTAATAAATTAAAAACTTTCATACTATACTCCTAAACCTTAGCTGCCCGCTTCTTACGTGCCTGCTCTCGCAAACGTTCCGTAGCATTAAGGGTCACTTTACGAATTCTTACTATTTCTGGAGTAACTTCAATACATTCATCTGGAGCTGCAAATTCAATACACTCTTCCAAGGTCATCGTACGACTTGCTTGTAGAGTTTCAAAAACATCCGCAGTTGCCGAACGCATATTCGTCATCTCTTTTGCTTTTACTATATTAACTTCCATATCTTCATTACGGGGATTCTCCCCCACAATTTGCCCTTCATAAGTTTCTTCACCCGGCTTTACAAAGAACGTTCCCCGATTTTCTAACCGTTGTAAAGAAAATGCCGTAACTTGCCCCATACGATCCGACACCAACGAGCCAGTCGTACGCGACTCTATCTCTCCCGCCCAAGGCTTATAACCATCAGAAATAGAAGAAGCAATCCCCGTACCACGCGTCTGTGTTAAAAATTGGGTACGAAAACCAATCATTCCTCGCGTGGGAACCACAAATTCCATCCGCACCCAGCCAGTTCCATGATTAGACATAGTCAGCATGGTTCCTTTACGATCCGCCATCAACTGGGTGACCGTGCCTAAATACTCTTCAGGTACATCAATTGTAGATACTTCCCAAGGTTCATACACCTGTCCATCCACAATCTTCTTAACCACCTGCGGTTTACCCACCGTCAATTCAAAGCCTTCGCGACGCATAGTTTCTACCAAAATAGCGAGCGCTAATTCCCCACGGTCTTGCACTTCCCAAGCATCGGGACGATCCGTAGGGAGCACTCGAATAGAAACATTACCCACTGTTTCTTGAACAAGACGATCCCGTACTTGGCGGGCGGTAAGTTTATGCCCTTTTTCTTTCCCTGCCAACGGCGAGGTATTAATACCAATAGTCATAGAAATAGCTGGCGCATCAATATGAATTGGCGGGCGAGGCAAAGGATTTTCTAAATCTACCAGCGTCTGCCCAATAGTAATATTGGGAATACCAGCTATTGCGACGATATCCCCCGCGCTCGCAGTTTCTGCCGATTGGCGTTCTAAACCCTGTGTACGTAATAGTTCGGTAACATGGACGCGCTGTAAATCAGAATCTGCGCCATCCATTAAGCCCACCCAGCTATTCTTTTTTAATTCCCCCGAATAAATTCTTACCAATGCTAAACGCCCTAAAAATGGAGATGCATCTAAATTAGTTACTTGACCTACAAATGGAGCATTCTCATCATAGGTAGGAGCAGGAATATATTCTAAAATTGCTTTAAATAGCGGTTCCAAATTGTCGTTTTCTGGCAAAGCACCGTTTTCCGGCTGCACCGTATCCGCATGTCCAGCTTTAGCCGCCGCATATATAAAAGGTATTTCTAAAATACTTTCCAAGTCTAATTGCGTAGTATCTTCAATATCCGTGGCAAGATTTAATAGTAAATCTTGCGTTTCATTAACAACTTCTGCAATCCGCGCATCAGGACGATCTACCTTATTTATTACGGGAATAACTGGCAAATTTGCCTCTAGGGCTTTACGTAAAACAAAACGAGTTTGTGGGAGTGGACCTTCAGAAGCATCAATAAGGAGTACCACCCCATCTACCATTGATAATCCACGCTCCACTTCGCCCGAAAAATCAGCGTGACCCGGAGTGTCAATAACGTTAATGGTAACTCCATCAGGAGCACCAAATTCGGTAGCGGAAGGGCCAGTATAGGTAATTGCCGTATTCTTGGCCAGAATCGTAATACCTTTTTCCCGTTCCAAATCACCGGAATCCATTACTCGTTCTCCGGTTTTTTCTACCGTTGCCCGTTCATTAAAAGCTCCACCTTGCCACAGCATGGCATCAACAAGAGTAGTCTTACCATGATCAACATGGGCAACGATTGCTACATTACGCAAATCATTACGCACACTTAAAGATGAATTCATTCCACAGCTTTCTTGAATAAATAGGCTAACATTCTAATCTTACGGCTTGTATCAGCAGAAAACGTTAGCTAAGTAGGTTATGAGAAGCAAAACACGTAAAAATCTTAACGTTAAGTCTTTTATATCTCATTATCTAAGTTTATGTTGCAATGTGTATAATAATGCATTTTAATGTTTAGTAATCTTGCTTAGGTTATAGACATTATCGTTGGATAGAGTTTAAAACTTTGCACAACACTCGACGTGTTGCCAAGAATTACGCAAGGTTCAAACATTAAAACAGGAGGACATATATGAAGTTCCACCGTATACCGCTAGTTGCTACGGTTGCAGCTGCAGCACTTTTATTGGGTGCTTGTGGTGGCAATGCCGACAGTGACAACGCGACGGGTAATCAGAAAGTTATTACCGTAGACGGCACTGAGCCACAGAATCCACTAATTCCAACTAATACTAACGAAGTTGGTGGCGGTAAAGTTGTTGATCTTATTTTTGAAGGTCTATTTTTCTATGATGCCAAGGGCAAACTACAAAACGGTGTAGCAGAGTCCATTGATACTAAAGATGGTCAGAACTACACGGTTAAGCTAAAGAAAGACCGCAAATTCACCAACGGTGACCCAGTAACCGCTAAATCTTTCGTGGATGCTTGGAACTTTGGTGCTGCCAAAGAAAATAATCAGCTTTCTGGTTGGTTCTTTGAACCAATTAAGGGGTATGGAGATGACGGTGCACAGCCACTTAACGGTCTAAAAGTAGTAGATGACTACACCTTTACCGTTGAATTGAAGCAGCCAGAAGCGGACTTCCCACTTCGACTAGGCTATTCTGCATTCTTCCCACTACCAGCAGTAGCATTTGAAGACATCAAAGCCTTCGGTGAAAATCCTGTAGGTAATGGTCCATACAAGGTAGAAAAGTGGGAGCATGGCGTTTCCATTAAACTAGCTGTAAATAAGGACTA
>PDWI01006814.1_pt1 | contig 15014 bp, 10 predicted proteins | sample 1430891 | NCBI WGS metagenome assembly PDWI01 (sample SAMN01162508, study PRJNA174530) | Oral metagenome, whole genome shotgun sequencing project. | biome: Marine environment; feature: Marine mammal; material: Swab sample of the gingival sulcus; isolation source: swab sample of gingival sulcus... | reverse complement strand
AAATGTGCAAACAGCATCTGAAATTGGTTAAAGAAATACAAATGAGAAATTACGATGGCTTGATTGGTCATACATCGCTGGTTTTTGCGAGATATAATTATTGGTGAAGTATACTCTCTTGACGTTGGGTGTTTCATATAAAGAAATTGGGAAAATTAGCATTCCGTAACAGCCTGTCGAACCCTTAAAGGTGAAGATTTTCTGCGCCTGCTCGTGCGTCATGTGCTGCCTCGTGGATTTCGAAGAGCAAGGGATTACGGCTTTCTCCATGGTAATGCCAAAAAGCTGCTCTCCCTGGTACAGATGGTCCTCCACGTCCTTATTACGGCAAAAGTGCATCGGCCAAGGCCTGTTTTTAAATGCTCCCGTTGCGGTCACATTTAGAATTGCTGAAAAATGTTCAGCACATTGAAATAATATCGATTTTTTACTATTATATTGCAATAACTAATTATCAAACAGGCTCTCAAATTTTCATATTGAACTTGACGGATAATTGAAGGGATCGTTAAAGACCCCTTTGTCAGTTTTTCAGCAGTGCATTGCTTAGAGTTTGGTTTGGTAATTAGGGGATCGAAGCAAAATCTAATGAAAATGAGAACCAAATTTTTACAAATTTTCTGTTAATAGCCGGACTATTAGCATGAAATTTGGGAGAATTGGAGTCATTTTTATGAGATTGCAGCCGATTCATCAATTACTAAACAAGCTCTGAGGGCGGTTATCAAAAGGTTAATAAATGAAGAAGATTTTTTAACGCGATGCTTAAAGGTGGAAGAAGAAAACATTGGTAAAAAAAGAAAAACAAGAAAATCGTGCTTGAAATTATTGGAAATAATTGATTTTGGCGTTCACCTCACAGGTGAAGTCATAAAATAGCCTTTTATCAATGATTTCAAAACATTTCAAAAAGTGTGTCGCGTATTCAGGTGTAATTTAGACTGGCAGTTTTTTTCGAACACTCAAGAATATAGATGGATAAAAATAATACAACACATTCGGATGTGGAGTCTATTGGCGCACAAGACGCTTCAGCGGTTCAGACCAAAGAAAACAAAAATAACTTCAAGCAGTTTGTTATGGAATCGGGTTTGTCTGTCCGGGCTACCAATGTGCTTTTAGCCAATGTTGAGTACTTGGATGCATTCAAATCGCTGACAGAAGAAAGTTTATCCGTTCTTCCCAATTGCGGTCGAAAGACAGTTCGAGAAATTATTGAGTTCCTGAATGCGTTAAGGTTGCAAAGCGGAGTACAGGCACCTGTTTCAATAGAAGAATTGCTTTTAGAACCACCGATTGATTCCACAATTGATATGTTACCCATCTTTTCAAATAAACGGCTTTACCAAATCACCGTAAAGGACCTGCACCCCGATTTTCAAGGAACTCTCAAATTAGAAGATATCAGATTGTCCCATAGGACATTTTATACTCTTTTGAATCAAGGGAAAATGGAAATCATCGGGGATGTTATGTTGGCGACATCCTCGGACCTCTTGTCACTTAAAAATTTTGGGCGCAAAAGCCTGAACGAAATTAAAGATGTCATTCGTTCTCTTTGCAAGACCGGTGAACACTCCCCAAGGTATAAAAAAATAGAATCTGTTTTGATTGATTTCAGCAGTTTTGAAAATCTGTTTTCAAGCTATAGCCAATTGTGTCTTAAAAATGAACGAAATCAATTGTTAATTCAAAAGATGTTTCTTTTTGACTCCGAAAAGAGCCCAACATTAGAAGCGGTCGGCCAGCATTTCGGCATCACACGGGAAAGGGTTCGACAGGTGGTTAACAAAGCCTTAAAACAATTCAGGCATGCAGCCAACATGACTAAGCTTGAAAACTTTTGGATCAAAATGGATGAGGCTGTTATCAGCGGCGGGGGGATCATTCATCTTCAAGATCTGCCTGAAGTGTTAAAAAATGAGTGCAACTGGGCTACAGCCCCCAATCCATATGCCTTAGGGCAGTTTTTAGGTATTTGGAAAAAAGGGACCGCATACAAAGATTTGAATGATCTGATTACAGCTGACTGTGAATGCCTGTCCTGCGAAAATCCGGTTAACTTTTTTAAATCTCTCGACTTTTCAGACCATGATTCCTTTCATGTAGCGGTTCTCGGGTCAAGGCTTGGTTCTTTTTGTCAGAAAAAATGTCCCTGGGATAATCCAAGAGAGACATTCCACAAGGCATTTATTGTGAAACAGATTGAGAACAGCAACGGGCTTGTGCTTCATGAGGATTTGGTTCTAACCCACGAAAAATGGATAGAAACCTTTTGTCCAAAACTTATGGATGTCGCCTGCCATGTTCTTGAATGTCACGGAAAACCCATGCATTTCAGGGAAATAGCAAATAGCATTCGAAAAAAAAGTCAATATTTCAAAGCGCTTTCTGACCAATATCTTCACAACACAATTCAAGGCTCAAAAATGATTAAAATTGCCGATCGTGGAATCTATGGGTTGGCATCCTGGGGAATTAGTTATCGATCTGTTTCAAACGCTATTGAAGAATTTCTTGACACCAAAGGTTTACCGCAACGTCGGCAACAAATTATCCGGCATCTGAATGGAGAGTTCACCGATGCCAATATTACCGCTGCGCTTCATTTTGAGACCCGGTTTAAAAGCGTCGGAGACGGTATTTATGACCGGTTGGAAACCTGGCAGAAAAGAACGCTTGAAGAATATATACAGCTTTTGCCTGAACCGGTGGACCGGTTTGCCCAATATTTTACCGGCAGAAACAACACCTCTTACAAACTTGTGATGGCCTTTGTCTTTATCCGGAGCATGGATAAAACCGGTGCCATTTACCTGCATAAACTGAAAACCATGTTTTACAATTTTTATCAGTCCCGGCATAAGAAAGGCCTGGTGGTGGAAAACAAGACTGCAACCATGAACCGCATTGATGAACTGGATAAAAACCAGATGATCAACCTGGCCTGTAGAGAACCTTTGGAAAGCTTTTTAGGGTCTGGTTATTTTACACGGTTTTCCCAAAAGGGGCGGAAGCTGAAACTGATTGATGCGGTAAACAAACGACTTGATCATTCCACACGGGATATCCTTCTTGTCACCATTTTAAAGGCGATTGATGATTATTTTTCACCCCTTGCCCCCCAAGACGGAACCTATGAAAAACCACCACCTGAAGCGCCCTCCAATGTGTTGGAGTCCAGCATTGAAACGGAAGATGCTCTTGAAAAAACATTGCCTGAGATTCCCGTTGTACAGGTTCATATAAAGAAGAAACGGCGGGGAAAAATCAAACTATGAACAAAAAAACAATAAAAAGAACCTGTTGGTGTGATACCTGCCATGTCCCTTTAATGGGAAATAGGTGTCTTTGCTGCGGGTCATCCGGGCGGGATATCTGTTCCGCCACCCTGGTACCGGTATTCACTCCCGAGATACAATATTTAAAAAAGAAAGTGGATCCATCCCTTCACCCTTTATTAAAGGAAGGGGAAATCTGGACATCCCCTGGAAACTGCACCTATTATTGCCAGGGCATCCCTGTCTTAAAACTTGTGGCCGGTAACGGAAAGGCAACCGTATTAGATACAACTGATCCGATCAAACCGTTGCGCAGATCGAAAAAGACATGGCTTGAAACCCTAAAAAGGGCCAATAAGGGATATATAGAATACCTGCAATATGAAGCAGAGGATTTTATCCGCAGCACCATCTCTTCTTTCAACGGTAAAACCGTGATGGTCTCATTTTCCGGGGGAAAAGATTCCACGGTGGTTTCCCATCTGGTGATGCGCGCACTTGGCAGAAGCGACATTCTTCACATATTTGCAGATACCAGCATTGAATTCCCCGACACCTATAAATACGTAAAAGTGTTTCAGCGCAGACATCCGTTAACCCCGTTTATTTGTAAAAAATCTGAACTGGATTTTTTCAAGACTGCCAAGCAGATCGGTCCCCCCAGCCGTATTTTACGCTGGTGCTGTACCACCCATAAAACCAATCCGTTGTCCGGTTTGATCGACAGCATGAGCCCGGCAAAAGGGGTGCTGACCTTTGACGGGGTCAGAAAGGCTGAATCTCCCCGACGATCAGGTTATCCCCGCATCTCGGATAAACATAAGATTGCACGGGAGATTTTGGCTCGCCCAATTATAGAGTGGTCAGATCTTGCCTTATGGCTTTATCTTCTGACCCATGAACTGATGTTTAACCAGGCCTACAAGTATGGGTTCAGGCGTGTCGGCTGTTTGTACTGCCCTTTTAACAGCGACTGGTCCCAAAATATGATCGAATACCGGTATCCGGCTAAGGGTAAAAAATGGCAGCACTTTCTTATGGCCCAGGCGGAACGAATGAACCATCCCAACCCTGAAAATTTTGCAGATCAGGGGTGGCGTTCCCGGGCCGGAGGTCGGGGACTGGACCATTATAAGACATTTCTTGAAACGACCCCGTGTTTTTTATCCGACAGTGCAGTCACGTACCAACTGATCAACGGAAATGTCCACCTGGTGCATCATTTTTTACGCCCCTTAGGGCCCCAGTCCATGGTTAGGAAGGATGAATTTTCTCTGGTCTTTTTGATCCACGATCCCAAAACCAATGTCATCCTGGCCAGTGTGGAGGTGGGGTTTGATGATCAGGCCGTGCGGGTGAATTATCTGCTTGAAAAATGGCGACGTCTTTTCCAGCAGCGTATTGAAAAACAGCTGAAAAAACTTCAGGTCTGCATTTTCTGCGGTGCCTGTGCGGCAAAGTGCAAGGCCAAAGCCCTTGAGGCGGATGGTCATTTTAGCATAGATCATGATAACTGCAAAAACTGCATGACTTGTGTTAAATTCAAATGCCCAGTTGTAAAATCATTGAGTTATAAAGGTATAAATTAAATGGCAGAGTTCAAATTTGGTTTCGAAGAAGCATGGTTTCGACTGATTATAAAAAAACTGCCGGATCATCCGGATCTTTTTTTGCCTCGCGAAGTAGAAAAGGCCCAGGCGATCCTTCGCGTGGGAAAACTGAAAGTGGGGGCTGCAAGGGCATGGGCTCAGAGCACAGGGATCATTTTAAAACAAAAGAATAATTTTTTACTTTCCCCGCTGGGCCAACTGATTGCCCGGCATGACCCGGATCTGGAAGAGGACGGGGTCTGGTGGCTGATCCATTATCGCCTGGCCCGCCTGGAAAGCCCTGCTTGGTTTTATTCTTTCTACTTTAACCAATTTGGTCTAGATGAATTCAGCCGGGATCAATTTGAAACCCAGGTGCGAGCCCATTGGGACGAAACCCATGAAAAGCCCATGACAAAAAAGACCTTTGACAAACTTATTTTTTCACCCTTTAAACAGGTCTTTGAAGGTACCCGTCTGGGGGATGAGTTCGGTTTTTGGCAGACAAATGAAGAAGGCAAGATGTGTCGAACTGCTTTTTGCAATACCCCCGTTCCTAAAGCGATCCTGGCGTATGCCTTGGTCGACTGGGGCAGGCAACACGATCGGCAGTCCGTTCACCTTGAAAAGCTGCTTGAACCCGGCGGTATCGGTAAAATTTTCAGACTGGAACGAGAGACATTGGACACCTTGCTGGTTGATATCGGAGAGGTTTACCAAAAACAGGCCGGATGGATCAGTCATACTGCCGGACTCAATTCGATTTCCATCACGGACATCCCGGAGCTTGGATTGATCAGCGCCTATTATCATGAACTGGACGGTGAAGAACCGGCAGATGCCCTTGCCAAAGGCCTGAAAGAGGCAAGCCAGTTGATGGCAAACTAGGGAAAAGGAAACTCAGCGAATATGACCCATAAGGATCAGCAGTTAAATTTTCAATATCTTGTCCGAACCATTGAGGCGGTTAACCAGAATCTGGCCTCCCACGCAGACAAGGCGGTGCATGTCAGCTTAAGCCTTAGAAACTGGCTGATCGACTGTTATATCAGTGAATATCAATTACATGGTGTCGACCGGGCAGTTTACGGAGAAAAACTATTCACCCGGCTTACCCAACAACTCAAAGGCGTCAGCAATTGCAATCGGCGGCAGATTTACCGGTATTTGAGATTTTTCAAACGCTACCCCCTACCCCCAGATTGTGGGGACACTGCCCCCACAATTGAAAACATAGGCGGAAACACTGTTGCAATACCTTTCATACCGCCACATTGATCTTCTTGTTGATATGGACGATGAAACCAAACGCTCATTTTACGAAATAGAATCCATACGAGGGAACTGGTCTGTGAGAGAACTGAAACGTCAGAAGAAAGGCGTGGAAACGTTTATTGAGGGAAAAAATCAAAGAAATAGGACCCTAAATCATGTCCATTCATGAACAATTGCTGGAAAAGTGGCAACACTGCCGAGATAAACGCTATCCGGTGCTGCTCATTATCACCGAACCCTTGGACATCTTTTTTTCCATAGAGCGTATTGAGGAACTGGCTGATATTCTTCACGCCAGGGTGTTCGATTTCAAACAACGCTATCAAAACCGGCTCAACGAATTTTTAACCTGGCAGACTGTCCGCGATGAAATTTATCAGGCAGCCAATAACGATATTGTTATTGTATCTGAGTTAGAGCCTTTTTATGCCAAGTGGCCGGAAGATGAGCGGTTTGCATTTTTCAAAAACATATTGAGAAGTGAACCTTCAAAAGGAATTATTCTCATTATCAACTGCCTGGAAGATCTAAACGATATAAAAAAAATTGAAACCAATAGCAGGGGCATGATCTGGGCGCCTTCAAAATAGCTGTTACGATAAGTTTAGGAGCTTGTTTGGTAATGAGGGGATCGAAACGAAATCTCATAAAAAATGAGAACCAAATTTTTACAAATTTTTTGTTAATAGCTGGACTATTCGCATAAGATTTGGGAGAATTGGGATCATTTTCATGAGATTGCAGCCGATTCATTGATTATCAAACAAGCTTTAAAAACGTCCGATATTTATTAAACACCATAAGCAGAGGTCTTGGCATGACAACGGAACATCTGAACAAATTTATTAAAATCTCTCCTGGATTCAAAGCTGCTGTCAATCTTAAAAACGATCAAAATAACCTGGATAAAGTTAAGGGGTTCATACCCACTGAAATAGCGCGGGAAATTATACTTGATTTGGGTAAAAAACTTCATCCGTCAAGTACTTCCAGATCAAGAATCATCATGGGGACCTATGGCACGGGGAAAAGTCATCTTGCTCTGGTCCTGCTGAATTTCTTCATACAACCACTTGAAACACCGGAATTGCAGATCATTGTGGATAAACTGGATCCGGATATGCAGCTGGTGCTCAAACAATACCGCAACCAGATCCCTAAAAAATTTTTGATTGTTAATTTGTATGGCGATGAAGGAGATATCGCTGATGCCTTGATGATGGGATTGCGGCAGTCACTGGAAAAAGAAGGATTGGATTATTTGCTGCCGACATCTGCATTTGACGCGGCATTGAAAAGGATTAAAGAGATTGAAGACTCATATGCAGACAGCTTTGCAATTTTAAAAGAAAAAGTGGAAGAAAACGGCATGTCTGTGGGTGAATTGAAAACCCGGCTTAAAGAGTTTCAAAAAAAGGCCTTTGATCTGTTCCGGGAAATTCATCCCTTTTTCTCAGCAGGTGGACGTTTTGAATACACGACCATGCTCACCCCTACGGACTTTTATACCAGTGTTGTAAAAGAGCTGGTTGAAAAACATGATTTTAGTGGTATCTCAGTTTTCTGGGATGAATTCGGCCATAAAATGGGTGAAGTCGTCAAAGATCCCACAGGCAAAGAAGGACTTGTGTTGCAGGAATTTGCGGAATGCTGCAATGACAGCCAGGATAATCAAATCCACTTTTATATATTCTGTCATCGCTCTTTAAAAGAATACCACGACATTTCCATGAGTACCTTTGGGGGGAATAATAATCAATTGGAAGAAGATCTTCGTAAAATTGAAGGTCGTTTCAAACCGTATATGATGAAGAGTACGGATGTGGAAACCTTTCAACTCATTGATGCGGTGATTGTTGCTGACGAGAAATCGGACGGCTGGAATAAGCTGACAGAGGATTTTAATGGTTATTTTGAAAAACTAGTTGAAGAAACCGCGCATTTACGATTTTTTACCGGATTTACTCAGGATGAATTAAAGGCCACTGTCGTGTTGGGAACATATCCACTTCACCCGATGGCGGTATATAGCTTACCGGCGATCTCGGAAAAGGTAGCCCAAAACAACCGCACCTTGTTTACCTGTCTGTGTGAAGACGAGCCTGGCAGTTTCAGGCGGTTTTTAGATAAAGCGGTTTGCTTTTCCCAAGACCGGATTCCGCCCATGTTCACCGTGGATAATCTATGGGATTATTTTTCCAGTGATGTCAGACAGCAGGAGCGATCCTATTCTATTTACAGAGATTTTGAAAATCTTAAGGCCAGGCTTTCCGATGATGATTTCCTGGGTCTTCGAATTTTAAAAGCGGTTTCGGTATTCCGCGTAACCAATCCTGCCAGGGTTAAAGTAACCGAAGAAACCCTTTCATATGCATTGAACATTCCGGAAGGCGATTTACCCCATTTCAAAGCGGAACTGGAACATCACTCCGACCTGAAAAATGAAAATCATATCTTAATGAAACTCCAGGCTGACGGGTCCTATCGTCCGGCTGTTAGCAGTGCCACCGAGTCATTAATGGAAAAAGTAAGAAAGCTGTTGAATGATTCACCGGAAAAATTAGGACAACCTCCTGTGCAGTATTTAAAATCATTATGGAAACAGTTCGGGTTTAGTGAAAGCTATGAAGCAACCAGTTATGGCGATGATTTCGGGGTTGTTCGACAACTTGAAATTGAACCCATCAGTATGAATCAGCTAAAAGAAAGCCTTCATCTTTTAACAAAAAATTTGGGTGGTGGATCATTTACGGACGGTCTTCTTCTGATTGTATTTTGCAGCAACAGCAGTGAAATTGAAGATGCCAAACAAGTTGCGGCCTCAACTTTATCGGAATCACAATACCGGCAAGTGGTCATCGCAATCCCTAAAGAACCGGTTCAACTTTTTGCATCTCTGAGGGAACATCAAGCATTAACCTATTTAAAAAAGAACGAAGCAAGCCTTTATGCTGAAGGTGGAGAACTGCACGAAGAGTGGTGTGTTTACGACAACGATCGATCCACTCAATTAAAGGATACGGTTCATGAATTGTTGGCCCCGGAAAAACAGATGCTTGACTACTTTTGGACCGGGCAACACCAAAAAGTCATGAACACCCGGCAGATTAAAAAGCTGGCATCGTCGGTGATGAACACCGTCTTTCCGGATTGCCCGATTATTGGTGAACCCAAATTAACGCTGGATGACTTTGGCGGGAACTGGGGATATCGAAAGGATTGCCGGGATATCACAATGAAATTGACCCAGAACGATGCGGCTGAAAAACTCTGGGAGGAAACCGCCGCAGCACCAAAGCATATCATCACCCAAATACTGAAGAGTAACAAAATATTGAGAAAGAACAAAGCCGGTGATTGTGTATTGGAAAAACCTGATCCTGAAAGTCAGAATGGTGCTTATCAAACCTGGGAATGCATGGAAAAATATATCAAGAAAGCAAGACAGGCACCTTTAAAAATGGAACGGATGGTCAGGACATTGAGAAAGCCACCCTATGGTGTCAAATGCAGGGTGATGCCGATACTTTTTGCCACAGTTGCCCATAAAGAGCTTGCCTTGGGTAATATATCGTTTGAATTCCAGCGAACCGCAACTCAGATAGAAAAAATTACTGCAATTGAAAACGATACCTTGGAAAAAGTTTTCACATCACCAGACAAGTACAGGCTTGTTTATGTTAATGTCAGCTCAAATCAAAATGCATTAATCAACGCCCTTTCCAAGCTTTATGAAGTTGAGCCGTTAGCAAGTGATCCGCCTTTGGAGAGAGTGAAAAAGGTAGGGATAAAAATCGGTGAATGGTGGCGGTCTTTACCGAGACATGCCCAATTAACAGATGAAATATCCGATGAAGCTTCTCTGCTCAAGGATTATGTATTTAAACCGTTGGCTGAGTTGGTGCCGGATACCCAACAAATTTTGCTCAAGGATATTTTCGAACATGTATTTGATGATGCAAAAAAAATTACGCCGAAACAGGTGGAAGATGGTATCCGGCCCTTTAAGGAAGAATTTGAAAGCCTTCTTGAAAATCTGAAAGAGCGAATTTTTAATTCATATGGTGCTGTTTTCGGTCAAGTTCAAAACCCTGATCAGGAATTATCAAGTTGGTTCTCTGGTCTTTCAAAAGACAAACAGAATTACACCTATAATGGGGAACCCGCTATTTTAATTAACACTAGCAGAGAAGGGGATGAAATTGACTCAACGACTCTTTTGAAAATTGCCAAGAGATTATCAGGATTGGATATCAATTTCTGGGGGGATGACATGGTGTTAATTTTTCAAGGAAAACTTGAGTCTGCAAAAAACTTCATTGATACTTTTAAGCTCCCTGTAGAACCGGAAGCACAACCGGAGCCTGATCCAAAACTGAAGCCTGACCAAGCAAAATTAAGCATTTTTTCCCATGGGAAAAATAAAGAACGAATATTTGACGTCTTAAATAGTTTTTCCTCAAACGGTCAGGTCATGGAAAACATGCTCAACACAACGATTGAACAATTGAGTAAAGGAATGGATGAAAAAGAAAAAACCATGATTCTTTGTAGAATTATCGAAAAACATATTTTCGGACGAACCAACTGATGATTAAAATTTTATGCGATCAATACAGACTCTATCCTGATACTGATTTTGACAGTACTGTCAGTGATCCTTCCCAGTATGAAGCAATGCTGTCAAAAATAGAAGATCATTCAAAAAAAGGGGCATCTTTTAGAGTCGTGGTACGAAATCCGGTTGTTTATAAATGGCTTGATGCAGCAATAAAATTTGGCGCAAAAAAACGTATCATTATGCCTGCACAAGAACTTGCTCGCCATTTAGGATGTCAAGTAGTTCCTGACTGGCTGTTGAAACATCAAAACTGGATAGGTGAACTTAACTTAATCGAAAAAAGTGTAAAAGATCCTGTATCAGGCGGTTCTGTCGAGATTTGGCTAAAGCAGACGCTTCTTGGGGATGCGTGGACAAAAAAGGAACCCAGGCTGGCTGATGAACTATCTGATATTGTAAACTTACTGGGAAGTTGCGAAGAAAATAGTGTTCACCCACTTAAAAAATATATCATAGATGAAAGTCTGAAGGTCTGGAGTCAGGCTCAATTTGAATTTTCTGAATTATTTCAGTGGGTAAAAGACAATCCATACCAGAGAAGTAAATATCTTGTATGGGAACAGCTGTTATCAAAATTCCCAGAAGATAAAATATCTGTATGGATGCAACAAAATGATATTTGGTATGAACTATCATTATTTTCAAACCGCCATAAATTGCCAATACTGAACGCTTCGATTAATGTCCCTGATTACATCATCACATTTGCGACTTCTTTTCTTGACCAAGAATGGGAGAACTCACCTGAAGGCGCCCTATCCTTCATCTCAGGTTTTTTCGATTTTGAAAAAAATTTTCTGTTGCAGAAGTTGCGGCAATGATTAAATTCTGAAAATCCCATAAGTGAACTTTTGTATATTGAATTAACGAAGCTGAATAATTTTTCAGAAGTGAATGAACTTGCAACTCTTTTGCGCCCGCACAATCCCCCATCTGAACTTGAATTGAATTCGTCAGTTAATGAACTTCAGTCATGGATAAGTAATGAATACTTGCCATTTTACAATTCCTGTTCCCTTCTTGGCATGGTTGAAGAGACAATCCCATATGTTCAAATGTTTGAAAAATGGTTAGAACACCATTATACAGAGCTATTATTTGGAGATGGCATGGCATACCAGCAGCTATCTCAAGTCAAAAATTATGTATACGCTGGTGAATCTGTGTTAATAATTGTTTTTGATGGACTGGATTATTTATGTGCCAAGGATGATTTGTTGCCGGTCATGCAAGAAAACGGGCTTTATCCCTCAAATGATATCGTCCCGTATCTTTCGCTCCTTCCAACCCAAACATATATTGCAAAACCGGCACTTGTTGGGGGCAGGTTAAAATCTCAACTTCCTGATGAAATACCAACGGCTCAATACTATGAAGAGCTTTTAACAGAATATATTGGGGCCTCAAATGAGAAGATTTGTTCTATAATGGATAAGGATGCTTCCCTATCAGAACTTATTCAAGAACCTGCGTCAGTTTATCTTTATTTGATCAATCACCTGGATCAAGAATTATTGCACCGGAACTATCGACAATATATACGACAAAAGAAATATAAAGAATTTATAAAAAAACAAGGAGAAGAAATTGCTCGGTGTCTTTCAGACCATAAAGACCTATACGGGAAACCCTTGAAACTCCTAATAACCAGTGATCATGGTTATACTGTCCTTCCGCAACATACGGAAATTATCGATATCCCGTTAAAAAAATCTGACAAACCACGAACAGTTTCTGATATAGAGTTAAAAAATGTTTCAGATATGGATCAGGAAAAAATTTGGACATTAAATCCGGATCTTTATGGCCTAAACTCAAAATTGAGCATTCCAAAAGAATATTATTGCTTCGGTAAAAAACCCCTTGGTGCTACCCATGGCGGATGTACCCCACAAGAGATGGCTGTCCCATGGTTTTCCATTTCTGATACAGAACCAGAACCTCTTAAAGAACTCAACTTTTCAATTGAAGGAGAGATTTTTCGAAAAAGGTATAGTAACCTTTTAAAAATAGTAGTCTCAAACCCTAACCCATATCAAATATCCATCTCTCAATTGAAAATTGAAGGAGTTTTAAATCCTTTCAACCTTCCTCTTATGATAAACGGGAATTCGATTTGTAAAGTAGAATTTCAATTCGACGCTTCCTCAATAGTCGATAGCTATCTTAAATTTTTAGTAATTTATTGTTTTAACGGACCATCCGGTAGTATGAAGAGTGACTTAATAATAACAGTACCGACAACAGGTGCAATGACAACCGAGTTTGATGATGACTTTGACTTCTGAATACAATATAGACTTTCTCGACCAAAAAATATCAACCTCTTTTCCAGACGTATGTGTACACAAAGGTCTATCATCAAGTGTTGGACTCTCCGGACGAACGATCCCAGCGTTTGTCTCTGACTGGTTAGTAAGCAGATATAGTGACAATAAAGGCGAAGTAAACAGCGAAGGGATCAGGCAATTTATCTCAAAATATTTACCTGATAAAAAACAAAAAGAGTCCTTGATGTATGAAATCCGTAATGGAAATCCTATAAAAATACTTGACTCATTCAGTGTGAAAGTACACCCGAGAACAGGAGATCTCTTGTTGCGCATACCCTGCCTTGATATTGTAGGGGGCATTCGTGAATCAATTGTTGATGAGCATCCGTCACTATTGATGGGTAATGTTTGGGGGAGTGGAAGAATAGAGTGGCGGCCCCTAAGAGATAAGAAAGATCAATTTCAAATTTTTATGACCGCTTTCAATCCAATGCAGGCTGCAAGCATCAACCTTGATTATTTCCTAAATCAACGAAAAACGTTCTCCTTAGATGAGTGGTTAACATTGCTGACCAGAACCATGGGGTATAATGACCAGAACTATTCTCTGCGCCAAAAGCTATTAATTTTTACACGACTGATTCCATTAATCGAACCTCGCGCGAATATTATGGAACTGGCACCTAAAGGAACCGGAAAATCATATATTTACAGCCAATTGTCCAGGCACGCTTGGTTGATCAGTGGAGGTGTCGTGACTCGTGCGCAGTTATTCTATGATATGAATCGCCAACAAGCCGGTATTATTTCAAATTTTAATGCTGTTATCCTTGATGAGATTCAAACGATCAAGCTAAGCAATGAAGGGGAAATTGTAGGCGCATTAAAAGGATACTTGGAATCTGGAGAATTTAGGGTTATGGGATTTCAAGGATCTTCCGATGCAGGGTTTGTAATATTAGGCAATATTCCGATAATAGATGGTATGCCAAGAGACAAAAATTGCTTCAGTGAACTGCCGAAATGGCTTAATGGTCATGATGCAACGGCATTACTAGACCGATTTCATGCATTGGTTCCAGGGTGGGAGCTGCCGAGGATTCAATCAACATCATTGTGCAAGTCTTTTGCTCTAAGAGCTGATTATTTTGGAGAAGTATTATACACCCTCAGATCCAGACAAGAGCATATGGCCTTTGTTAAAGACCATACTAAATCGTACGGGGACTTGAGAGATACCAGAGCCGTTAGACTATTGGCTTGCGGATACCTTAAGCTACTATTCCCCAATTTAGAATCTATCGATTTGGATGAATTTAATGAATATTGCCTGCAACCGGCAATAGACTTAAGATCAAACATGCGACGTCAAATGGCAAATGTTGATCCGGAATTCTCACCGAATATTGCAGATATTCAGGTTTGTTAATTTATTTATTTTTTTTGCCAATCAACAAAAATTCCACTCCGGATAGGCTATATTGGACCCAGCTATTCCCGCTTTGATTCTAAGGTGTTGAAATAACAATACTTTTCCAACTAATCTTTCGTGACATATTTAGTTATGATTTAAGTGGGTTATCCTTTTCACGAAAAATTGGCTCAACTGTAAAACTCGTATGTTCCTGTATATACTTGTAATATCGTTAAAAGTAGTTTACAAAAAGGAGTTTTTAAAAAGCCTTTAAAATCAATGGGTTATCTCCAAAGCGGGAAATCCTGTATTGGACCATACATTCAGCAGCCTTTTCGATCGTTCTTTGACATTTTTCAGTACCATTCATGGAGAGATAAAGCATTCTGTTTTTATTTTCAAAGCCTTAAGATACTGAAGTTGGATTTTGTTCAGTAGTTTTGCCAGTCTTCGTTTTTTATTAATCGTGATGACTAAAATGCTGAGGAACTTTGTAGTCATCATGAAAGATGTGGGATTTCTCGTGGGTTGTTTTTTCCACCCTGGTAGTGGCGTGTCTGT